>PVMK01176708.1_pt1 | contig 13627 bp, 13 predicted proteins | sample 1853481 | NCBI WGS metagenome assembly PVMK01 (sample SAMN08533507, study PRJNA380276) | Marine sediment metagenome, whole genome shotgun sequencing project. | reverse complement strand
TAAAATCGACTCCACCTTTGCCTCATCCTCAGGTCGGTAGATCAGCAGAAACGTATAATTAAACTCAGCCCACCGCGCTTCAAGTTCGTCGAAATCTATAAAACGGTGGCCACCATCAAATGGTCCCAGAAAGGTGTCCAGAACTTCAAAATTCCTTTCGTCCTCATCAAATCCGCTAAGCGTTAGATAATGGCCCATCCAACCATGAAAGCTGCTTAAGATCAGCCCCTTTTCAACGATAACTGGAAAACCAGCAGACAATAATTGTTTCAACACAGTCAAATCACCTCCGCTGTAAGCTGCTGCCCGCAGGGGTGTCTCAGCCATGACATAGCTTACCAATTCCTCTGGAGATACATTGCGGTCGTCATAGTTTGGCTTCAGAACTTCGCCCACCAGAAGCTGTTCGGTATCGTGACCATAATAAGTGAGAGAAATCGTTAGATTTGCCGGACCACAATTATTGAACTTTTGCGGGATAATATTTAGTCCTTCAATTCGGGCCTCGCTCGGCAAGATGATAGGTGTCGCGGTTGGCGCAGGCTCAAGAGTCGAAGTGGCCACCTTTATAAGTGCATCTGCTGCAGCAACGGTCGGCCTTATTTTCTCTGCTGCTTCGCCTGAAGTCTCGTCGGCCGCTGGAGTAATCATCGTGGCTTCAATAGGTTCGAATATTGGTATTTCAACGGAAGCCATGTCAAAAAGTTCAGCCATCATTGGGGTGGGAAGAGATGTCGGCAGTGGGGTCGTAATCATTTCTAGGACTTCATCAGGTATCCTGCCCTGAATTTGCCCCGGCATGGAATTGAGTACCAGGGGCATCATTCTCCAAGCTGTCAGAATCAGAAGGAGTACACCCAAAAAGATCACTAGAACATACCAACGCTTTCGTACCATGTCTTCATTGTAACCCAAGTACTGCTGATGGTGGCTAACCCGATTACATCTAATGGCCAAACCTTAGGCTTGTTAATCGCTGCTAATGATTTTATATAGGCTTTTGCTTCTTCACAAATGACATTTCACATTCTAATTAATAGACTTCGAATCCAGTTCTGACCGGCTTAGGTAAAATTGAGGACTTTTCGTAAGGTCTGATGGGAGTGTGTTAGTTATCGGCTGCGAACTATCCATGACAATCACTTCGCGAAGCACTCTTGCCCAAATCATCGATAGGGTTATTATAGTATTAGTAGATCGCGTACTCCTAAATCTTAAGTCATCTGCGTGAGCCAAGTGGAATCGACGCCAAGAGAAAACAAGCTACGCAAATATTTCATACTGATTGCAGTGACCATTCTGGGCATTTGCCTTTATTATGCTCTGGTTTTCTCCTTTCAGTCGTCGCGTCTTGGTATAACTTTCAGTCAAGATAACGTAGTCCTCGGCTCGGACATATGTTTATCTGCTGATGAAGGATGCGGAGATCCTGCAACAGGCTTCCAGATTGGGGACAAGCTTCTCGCCGTTGGAGATCATGTTTTTAGCGGGAGCGGAGATGAAGCCATCCTCCCGATATTTACCGAGCACGAAGAGGCAGGAATCGTAAAGGTCACGGTACTACGTGGAGAAGAGATAATCACCATCGATCATCGTTTGACTGAATCGACATTGATCGAGGGATTTGGTGCGACAGCAGTCGCTTTAATCATCAGCTTACCATATTGGTTCGTTGCCACAGGGGTGCTTTTATATATGGTTCCCCATGATGACAAATGGTTGTTATTTGTCCTATTTTCTTATCTGGCAGCAATATGGTTATCCGTCGGCATCAATTCCTCCAGCGGATATGCCTACTCCCACCAACTGATCCGCTTCTTGACATGGTTAATGATACCGATTTTCATTCATTTGCATCTGAGCGCCCCAGAACGGCTACTTCATAAATCTTTACCGGTCTGGTTGATCTTATTATACACATTAAGTATTGCTCTAGCATTGGCTGAAATCCCACGACGAGTCCCTGAAATTTTATTCTTGTATGCCTTTGCACTTGCGATATTTACCAGCGCTCTAATTCTGTTCTATCGGGCTTTTATTAGACCACCTTCAGCCGATCGCCTTGCTTCCCGATTCATGTTGACAGGCTTGACTTTGGCACCCGGTATGGCCATTTTCCTTTGGTTTGTTCCATCGATTATTGGTGGTGCACCCAGCCAGGCTGCTATCAACCTGGCACTCTTGGCGATGCCGGCGATGCCCCTTTTCTACGTTTATGCCTTATACAAACACCAATTAGGTCAACAAGAGACTCGATTTAACCGTCTATTGGCCCTATATTCTGCCTTCCTAGTTTATCTCTTGCTGTTAATCCTGGCCTTTAATTACACACGAACTCGCATTAGGTTATCCAGCGAAGAGTTTTTATTCGTCAGCGTTATTGTGGTAGCTTTATTGCTGGCTCTATTGCCAGTGAGGGACATGATCTTCTCGCTAATCGGTCGTCTAGCCTATGGCAGAAGATACGACCACCAGGCGATAGTAAATACCTATTCCAGGCTCATTAGCGAGGCTTCGGGTCAAAAAGAAATCACCTATATATTACTTGACGAACTACTTCCTACGCTCCAGGTGGAAGAATCAGCCATGTTCTTGATCGAACAACATCAGAGCAAATCCCTATACCAGTTTGGTTTAGATTTGGGGGAGTTGGCTTTAGACTCGAGTACGATAGGCGAGTTACATAAGGTGAGCAATACTTATTTGATGGCAGATAATGAAAGGGGGTTTAATTTTTCAGATGATCTTAATTGGCTACGCTTGATCATATCTCTTGAGGTCAGGGGTAATCTTTTTGGATTATGGTTCTTCGGTCAAAGACAACCTGATAATTACTACAATAGCGAAGATATACAGATGCTAATGACGCTAGCCAGCCAATTAGGATTGAAGCTATATAACGATAATTTGTACGCCACCGTGCAGCAAGAGCTGACTGATCGAAAAATCGCAGAAGCAAACCTCGCTCGATTAAGCGAACGACTGCAACTGATTAATGACATTGATCAAGCTATCCTTTCCGCAAGTTCAGCTAGGAAAATAGCTCAGGTGACTTTGATTAAATTAATGCATCTTATCCCGTGCGATAGGGCTACGGTCGTGCTCTTCGACATCCCTAATCAACAATTGGAATTATTGGCGGTTCATGATAAGCGTCGTCATCCACCTGATGATACACCACAGCAGAAATTCCCCCTTTTGCAGGAACCAAAGTACCTCCTTGATGGTAGCACGTGGATTGTAGAAAATGTGGCTAGCCTCGGCTCCGAATCAGCTGTGGTAGATGCCCTGGTATCAGAAGATCTATCCTCGATCATGGCTACCCCCCTGTTGGTTTCCGGCAAGTTAATAGGTGCTCTTAACCTATCGGCAAATAAATCAGGGACGATGACCGCAAGCTATCAGCAAATTGCCGAAGAAGTCGCCAGCTCTCTGGCTATCGCCATTCATAATGCCAGATTGCGCGAGACGGTGGATCAACATCGCAGTGACTTAGAACAGCTCTCCAACAGACTGATTAATGCCCAGGAGGATGAACGCAAACGCTTGTCATATGAGCTGCATGACGAGATGGGACAATTATTAACAGCCGTTACCTTTAATCTAGCAGCAATCGAGAAAGAATTGAAACCTGATTCACCGAAAAAAATAAAAAAAAAGGTCCTCGATACACGCATGATAGTAGATCAGCTCAGGCACCAAGTCAGAGATCTTTCTCTAGAATTGCGGCCGGCTATGCTCCAGGATTTGGGCTTAGAGCCAACATTGCGCTGGTATATCAACACGCTTGCCAACCGTCGTGATATCGAGATTAAATTCGAAACCGTCAATCTCGAAGGACGTTATTCCGAACCGATTGAGACCGGGCTGTATCGCATTATCCAAGAGGCTCTAACCAACGTATCCAAACATTCTAATGCCAGTAGCGTTCAGCTTTGTCTGGAACGTAACGAGTCGCAAATACATCTGCAGATTGAGGATAACGGCCAAGGATTTGATGTCGAAAAGGTTTTAGCATCCAATTCCGGCATCAAAGGAGTTGGCCTAGTGGCTATACGTGAACGCATAAATTCTCTCAACGGCGATTTGCAGATCCGCTCGGAACCTGGCAAAGGCACACAACTTCTGATCAACATTCCAATGGAGAATAATCGATGAGACCCATACGTGTTATCTTGGCCGAAGATCATACAGTGGTTCGAGCTGGACTACGGGCCTTATTAGATAAGTCAGAAAAAATCAAGGTCGTCGCTGAGGCGGAAGATGGTAATGAGGCGTTTAACCTGGCCACAACCCTACGACCCAATGTCGTCGTCATGGATATCTCAATGCCCAATCTCAATGGCATTGAGGCCACTAGGCGGATTAAGGAAAAATATCCAGATATCAATATCGTGATACTTACCGTGCATGCCAATGAAGCGTATATATTTCAGGCCCTTAGTGCTGGCGCCGAAGGCTATCTGGTCAAACAAACAGCGCCCGAAGATCTCGTTGCAGCCGTGGAAGCCGCCGCCCAAGGTGAAGCTTTTCTTAGTCCTTTAATCTCCAAATCCGTAATGGAGAACTATGTTGGTCATACCGAAGATTTTGCTGACCTGGATAGCCTAAATTCCTTAACGAAACGCGAACGTGAAGTATTGCAGCTCATCGCTGAGGGCTTGACTACCAGAAAAATAGCTATACAACTTTTTGTAAGCCAAAAAACAATACGGACCCACCGGGCGAATATGATGCGTAAGTTAGATTTACAAGGAACGGCTGCTCTCACCCTCTACGCCTTAAGCAAAGGACTCATCAGCTTGCCTGAATGACTTTTACTTTGCTATTGGTCGCACACTTTCATGTCAAATGCGACAAACCGTAATCCTCCAAAACAACCTCAATTGGTGGCCGCATTGGATCAAATGCCATACTCGGACGGACAAACTGGTAATAATCAAGCCATTGTTCAACGAGTGCTTGAAGCTCAGGAATTTTCTTGGCCCCGATACTTGCGCTAGCCAAGGCATTCTTGGCTAACTAATACACAAACTTTGCCCCTCAATAGTCATGATGTTGCCGGCCTATCGCCAGTACCCGCCGGACAATGTATCCGTGGGTTTGCCGCCGCCGGTAGCCCCTTCTTGGCGTTTCGGTATTGCTGTAGAAAGTTCTGGATCCCGCGCTGCCGGATTCCCTTCAGCCAGCGGCAGACTGTCGACCGGCGAACACCCACCCTTGTGGCGATATATGATGTTACTGGCCGATTGGCCTGATACAAATCCTAGGCGATTCTGATCGGTGCTGCACTTATCATTGCGACCTCCGTGAATTAGTTTTGGGTTCAAAATATACTTTATCACGGTTGTCGCATTATTATTGAGAATACTGCGATGGTCTCACACCCTAGTCTCGTGAGAAGATCCTCAAAATCTAGGCGTTTCGCCTAGTGACAAGCAACGATTGTTGTATTATTATTGAACTGATAAGAGTTCATCTATCAGAGCATTGTTGAAAAAGCAATGCTTTAGCCGGGCAGCCCGTACTTTGGGCATCTCTGGAAGGGCCATCTGTCGCCGTTTGCGACAAAAAGGTGGCGGGGTTTGCTGTCTTTGTTTCAAAGACTACTTAACCGGGAAGGGCACGCCGTAAAAACCGGGTAGGTGGGCTTGGTGGGGGAGCTTAATTACATTTTCTTGAAGATTTACGTAAACGACGGCTGAAATCAGTCGTCGTTTATTTTTTTGCGTCTGAAAGATTTCGTAAATTATGCCTAAGTATATTCCCGCCGCTGTCCAATCCACTAAGCCAGGTAGCCAGAGTGTGAATGGCAAGGTGAACACCCGACGTCGCTCTGGGAAATCCGACCTCATGCACCTGTATCTGATATTCATTAGGCTTCCTTTCAGATATCGACAGTAACAGACGCTGATCGAGCCAATCTTCGCGTATAAATGTATCTACAATTAACGACCGGTAATTCTGCGACGTGTAGATCTCAATGAAACGAATTGTAATCTCATCAGAATTGTATTCATTAGCCTTAAATTCTTCTCCTATCTGATTCAGACTAAGAGAGATATTGACGATAGCATGAGGCATTGGCAAGTCCTTTGGAATACCAAATGGATCGGGCACGTCGTTTTCGACTCGCTTCCACTTGAAATAATAACATTGTTTACCAATCGATAATGCCTTTTGTTCATATTTGGTTCGGAACCTTTCTCCATCATCACTTTCATAAGGCCTTTCAGATTGACTGACGAAAAATGGTGAATGGGAGAGGGCTTCATAAATCCATTCAGCATATTCGGTATGGTCAGTTGCGATTTCCAATACCGCTCCTGGAATCATACGAGTGGCCGCCAGATGCAGAAATCGATCGTCGATAAGTCTTCGCCGGTGATGGCCTGCTTTTGGCCAAGGATCCGGAAAATTAATATAAATCGATTGAATTTGATTTGGCTGGCAAAGTAACCATAGTGCCGGTTGGGCCATTGTCTGTATTAAAAGCAAATTCTCTGAGGGCTTTCTAGCTATTCTTCGTTCTGCTTTCTCGATTGATGGCCGGGACACCTCTAGGCCAAGTATATTAGCCTCTGGGTAATGATTGGATAAATTAATTAAGAATTCTCCATTACCGAAACCGATTTCGACGATCAAGGTAGCTTGGCGCCCAAATAGTTGTCCCCAATCAGTCGGCCAGGTCATTTGTCTCAAAGTTTGCGTCATAGCTACCATCAGGTGATTATAGATATGGTCCACCGACATGCCAATTATTGAATTTCGTTTGGTCAGTCAATTCTGCTGCGTTAAGGAACATATGCGATTTAGCAGTTGCCTATTCGTTCCCTCAAATTGCTATCCGCCCAGTTGGATAGTCTGCTTAGGTCAAAATTTTATACAAAAGGAAGCATAAGATGAAAAGCGATATTGTACGAATCATTGGCGTTCCTATGGACTTGGGTCAGAATCGGCGCGGTGTGGACATGGGACCGAGTGCCGTCCGCTATGCTGGATTGCAAAGCAGGTTGGCCAACCTTAGTTATGAAACTCACGATGAAGGCAATATTCAGGTTCCTAACCCAGAGGAGCATGTTGCCGTTGGTTCAGCGAAACGTTTGGCGGCCGTTACCACAGCCTGCGAGGAAATCTACAAGATTGGTCGTCAGTGCGTTGCCCGAGGAGAATTTGCCTTGTATCTCGGTGGTGACCACAGTATCACTATTGGTACCTTCGCGGCCGCTGCAAAGGATGAACCGGTCGGCCTAATTTGGATTGACGCTCATGGAGATTTTAACACGCCAGAAACATCACTCACTGGCAACATTCACGGCATGCCGGCGGCCGTTTTGGTGGGTCAAGGCTCGCCGTCTTTGGTAAATTTAGGTCATCCCGGTCCCAAGGTTCTCCCCTCCGATGTCGTTCAGATTGGAATTCGTGATTTAGACTTGAAAGAGCGACAGCGCTTGAGCCAGAGCGGTATCAATGTCTATACGATGCGCCATGTTGATGAAATGAGTATTGCCGCCGTGGCTAGACAGGCACTTGACCATCTGCGGCATTTAACAACTATCCACGTTAGTCTTGATATGGATAGCCTAGATCCCACCGAGGCACCTGGCGTCGGTACACGTGTTCCAGGTGGTTTGACCTACCGGGAAGCTCACCTTGTAATGGAGATACTGGGGGACAGCGGACGTATTAGCTCCCTTGACGTCGTTGAAATCAACCCCATTCTCGATGCCGGCAACCAGACAGCCGAATTGGCGGTCGAGCTAGTGGCCAGTCTTCTAGGACAACGAATATTATAGTGGCGCTTACAACCGATCTGTCGATAGATTAGTCAAAAACAATAAAGTCGACCGCCACCCAACCGGTGTTTCCCGTCACTGTTTCAACCTCTTGCCAATCCGAATCATCGACTGTTTCGTTTCCCTCGAGCACGATTAGCGTTGCCCCATCTGGTATTAATTCTAGCTCTTGCGTTCCTCCGGGCGAGTCTCGTAACCATAATCCATTTGCACTAACAACTATCGCGGTTAGTATCACAGGGGTATCGGTTGGGATAGGTGTATCAGTAGGCCTTACCGTCGGTGGAGGTAATGGACTCGTTGGTGTAGTACGAGAGGTTGGAACTAGCGGTGACGAAATGGTGACTATTGGCTCTGTTTCGCGCGGAGATATCGTGTCAACCTGTGTTGGCAAAGCTGGCTCTGTCACCTGTTCTGGTATTGAATTAATGCCAAAAACTGAAAACAATATAAGTGACAATAAAAGAAAAAAGCCGCCCCGAGCAAAGCCTATCAATGTGTGTTGGCGCACTTTTTGTCGTTCAACACCATACGTATTGCTTGAGACGCTCCCTCTTGCTAACAGAGCATTCACAAAAAAATACAGCGCAGCCAGCAGACTTAAACCAGCTAAAACGGGGACACCAATATCTAATACAATGGTCACGACACCTCCTCCAACACCCCAGAACACCAAGACTCAATCGAATTTACTATTCGGGATCTGATCTTGCTCCTTTCGTAGGTTTCTGCAATTGCAGCTCTAATTTTGCTTGCTCCCAAAGGGCTTCGAGTTGAATAATATCCAGGTGAGCTAGTTTCTGATTATTGTTCGCAGCTAGTCGCTCCACATTTTCGAATCGGCTTGTAAAGCGCAAATTTGCTTCCCTAAGTGCACTTTCGGCATCAACATTCAACCAACGTGCCCAGTTTACCACGGCAAATAAGAGGTCGCCCAATTCCTGCTGTCTTTCTTCATCTGTCACTGAATTTTCTAATTCCTCAACTTCTTCGGCAACTTTCGCCCGAACACCTGAAATGTCCGGCCAATCAAATCCTACTCGCTGAACCTTGTGCTGGATCTTTTGCGCTCGGGCAAGCGAGGGTAAGGTTACGGGGATTTTCGCGAACTCCGAATTTTTATCACCCTGACCGCCATTTTCCTGTTCTTTCAGCTTCTCCCAATTCAGAATTACCTCAGCTGAATTAGCCAGCTGCAGATCTCCCCATACGTGTGGATGGCGCCTTTTTAGCTTAGCCTCAATCCCAGCAATCACATCACTCAACAAGAATTCCCCCTGCTCACTGGCGATTTGGGCTTGCATCACGACATGATAAAGAACATCGCCCAACTCTTCGAGCAATCCATCGGCATTTTGTTCATCTATTGCCTCTAATACCTCACTAGCTTCCTCGAGGAACCCCTGGCGAAGACTTCGGTGTGTCTGCTCCTGATCCCAGGGACAGCCATCCGGACTACGTAAATAGGCAATTGTCTCTGCTAAGGCAGGTAAGGTGCTCGAGTAGGGAAAGGCTGGAACAAAAAGACTGGTCAAATGAGCAAGTTCCTCGCTCCGGTCGATAGCGTAGAGAGGTAGTCGTTCTATCTTTTGCTCACTTGTCCCTGCACCATGGACCAAAATAACCTCATGATCGTCTGGGAAATGAGCCATTAAAGCCAACTTTAACTCGCTGGTTAACCGTTTTCCATAAACCTGACCTATCAGCATTGGGATATCACTATTAAGAAGGGGGTGAAGAAATCCTGCAATTTCAATACCATCGAAAAGCTGCAACCATCAAGGGCGTCCGCTCCAACCGCCTGTAAGGTTGGCTCAATAAAACTGAGACCAGGCACAATCCGAATACCAATTCCTCTTGTTTCTGCTAGAGATGCCAAAATCGTAACAGTTGTTTCACCTACCAAGGGATGTCCAGGCACTGCATATACAAGCTCTTTTCCCTGTTTCTCATATTCAAGAGCCAAGGCGAGAATATGCTTTACGATTTCTTCGTATACTTCCTCGAAACTATCAGCAGATTCATATGCCTGATCGAAGCTGATTTTCACCGTGCCATCGGGCAAGTCGGCGACCGCAGGATGGCGTTCAGTTCGCAGATAGATAATTTCGGTTCCTATGAGGACTGACCATGCTTCACGGGTTAGATAACGCCCGTCACCAGGTCCTAAACCGACAATTGTGATGCCCATCTTGTATCCTTATTTCATTGCCTAGAAAACGAAAAGGCGAGCACTATTGTCTCGCCTTCAAAATAATTGATTATCTGGTGCCAGAAAAAATACAAAAGCACTAATTCTAAATATTGGCCTATACCATAATCCAATTGCCGCACGTCATCAGTTTAGCGTTTGGTGTAAGTAGGGGCCTTGCGTGCTCGCTTTAGGCCGGGCTTTTTTCTTTCCTTTATACGGGGGTCACGCGTCATGTGCCCGCCACCACGCAAAGAGTTACGAAGATTTTCATCGAACTTCACCAATGCCCGGGCAACGCCCAGTCGAACGGCAGCAGTTTGCCCGGTTATCCCCCCTCCTTGCACCAGGACGGTAACATCCGCTTTACCGATCAGTTCGGTATCAGCTAACGGTCCCATTAATGTATTGTAATCTCCCATCCGGGAAAAAATTCTTTTACCGTTTTACCGTTGACAATAAACTCACCGGTGGCCTCGTCGTCCATGTAGATACGAACACGAGCCGAAGAAGTCTTGCGACGTCCAATCCCTTCATAGTACTGTCGACCTTCAATCTCCATTTAATTCTCCTAGAGTAGTTCCAGCGTTTCTGGTTGTTGTGCATCATGCGGGTGCTCGGATCCCGCATATACTTTCAGTCTTTTGATCATGCTGCGCCCCAAAACATTTTTAGGGAGCATGCCTTTCACGGCCGAAATGATCACCCTATCCGGATTGTTTTGTAATTGATCGCGCAAAGATACCTGCTTTAAGCCGCCCATGTATCCAGAGTGGTGATAATAAAATTTTTGATCCTTCTTTCGACCAGTAACATGGATTTTTTCAGCATTAATTACCACGATATAGTCACCGCAATCAACTGAAGGACTGTATATCGGTTTGTGTTTTCCACGCAAAATTTTGGCTATTTCCGAGGACAACCGACCAAAAGTTTTGCCTTGCGCATCCACCACGTACCAGCTGCGTTCTATTTCGGCCGGTTTAGTTACGTAGGTTTTGTTCATAATATGTACTCCTCAAAAAGCTATGCATAGCTTACCGACGTCAGGAACAAACCCTGCGCTGGTGCTGTCTTCGCAGCTCTACCGCGATCTCGTGCCATAAATGCATTGTAAAAATCTGCTACTGTCCATGTGCCTTCTCCAACGACCTTCATACTGCCTACGAGGCTTCGCACCATACGGTACAGAAAGGCGTTAGCTTCAATACGAAAAATGAGTAACTGCTGCTTCTTTAACCACCTAGCTTTCATCACTCGGCGCTTTGTATTATTCCCTTGCGGTGCTTGACCAAAAGTAGCAAAATCGTTATCACCGATGAGTAATGCCGCGACCTCATTCAGTGAATCAAGGTCAACCGGCCGGGCTACATGCCAGCTACATTGTCTTCGTATTGGACTACGGACTGTTTGATTGTAAATGTAATAAGTATATGACCTGCTGAGGGCCTCAAAACGAGGATGAAACTCCGCGTTTGTCGCCTTTACCTCGTAAATAACGATGTCTTTGGGTAAATTTGCATTTATCGCCTTCAGAAGACGGTTATTTCCATGTCGCCAGCTCAAATCAAAGGCAATAACTTGTCCGGTTGCATGAACGCCACTATCTGTTCGACCTGCACCAACTATCGGTACAGCAAGGCGATTTATATTTTCCAGGGCCTTCTCAATTTCACCTTGAATCGTTGGCTCAGCAAGTTGCCGCTGAAAGCCGCTGTAGGCTGTGCCATCATACTCGACTAGAGCGCGGTAGCGCATGACTGTTTTTGCTGACCAGCTTCAAACCTGAAGATGCCAGGGCAATTCGTCGCCATCATGTTCAATATTCTTTACTCATCCTCGACGAGCATCAGGATAGCCATTTTGGCGTTGTCACCCGGACGTTTACCGATCTTCACCAATCTAGTATATCCACCCGGCCGATCTGCATAGCGCGGTGCAACGTCGTTAAACAACTTCTGCAGCGTATCGATTTCGATAAGATCCCCATCGTCATCAGAATAGGAGCGATGGCGGGCCATTCGGGTGGCTGCTAAGCGCCGCGCATGCAATGTGGCTGCCGGATCATCTTGACCTTTAGCCAATCCACGCTTGGCTATCGTTATTACCCTCTCCGCTGATGGGCGGAGCATCCTTGCTTTAGCCTCAGTTGTAAGCACCTGTTCATGCGTAATGAGATCAGCGATCATATTCCGTCGCAACGCATTACGATGAGCCATATCCCGGCTTAGCCTTCGGCCATGGACTCGATGTCGCATAATATCTTCCTCTTATTCCTCTACCGCTTCACCATCGGCATCTAGAAATCCCTTAAGCTGTAATTGAGTCTTCAGCTCCTGGAGAGATTTATCACCGAAATTGCGGATTGCCAGCATCGTTTCTTCACCCTTATCGAGCATATCCAGCAACTCACCGACTTTGGTTATTCCGGTTCGTTTTAGTGAATTGAATACTCGGACGCTTAAATCTAGCTGTTCTATTGGAGTTTCGTACCGCTCATCAGATATCGTTTCGATCTCTTCTGGCTCTTCAACTGGCAGCAAGCTCTCTTCGCTAATGCCGGCTACTGGTCGCAAGTGCTGGACCATAATCTGGGCCGATTGAGCGAGCGCCTCTTCAGGCTTAACGCTGCCATCAGTCCAAATTTCCATGATTATCAGGTCGAAGTCCGCCATTTGGCCTACTCTCGTTTTTTCGACCTCATATCCAACTCGTTGAATCGGACTGTACAATGCATCCACAGGCAGCTCTCCGATAGGTAAGCGGCCTCTTTCTTCAGCTGGCGAATAGCCTCGTCCGGTCTCCACAGTCATCTCGATCTCAAGGAAGGCCTTGTCCGAATCCACAGTAAAGAGGTATTGGTCAGGATTAATAATTTCCGCTTCTGACGGTGTCAGGACGTCGGCCGCTGTAACAATTCCAGCTCCGCGAATCTCAATTCTAAGACGCACATTATCTGTGTCATAAAGTTTCATTCGAATCTGCTTAATGTTCAAGATCAATTCCATCATGTCCTCTCGAAGATGGGGAATTGCAGAAAACTCATGTGGTACATCAGTTACACGAATTGATGTGACCGCCGCGCCAGGCAAAGAGGCCAATAGAACACGACGTAAAGAATTTCCTAGCGTCGTGCCATATCCTCTTTCCAATGGCCCTATGGTAAACCTACCATACTTGCGCGACATTGCCGTGCTTTCTATCTTCGGTAGGACTAAACTTGTTATTGACAAAATAAAACCTCCCCGACAGTATCATTCATTTGTAGTTGTAATTTTTTCGTAGACATATTTTCTTTGTGCTAATGGCCAAACCAAATAGCCCTATGCTTAACGGGAGTAATACTCCACAACCAGTTGTTCATTGATTGATACGTCGATATCCTCACGTGTAGGCAGCTGTATAACCTGCGCCGACATGTTTTTTGCATCCAAACTCAACCATCTTGGCACCTGCCGATCATCCAGATTCTGGCGTAGTGCCTTAAAATAATTATTCTTTTGACTTTGTGAGCGGACAAAAATGCTATCGCCTGAGTTGACCAATGCAGAGGGAATGTTCGTCTTTCGTCCATTTAACACAATGTGGCCATGCAATACTAGCTGTCTTGCCTGGGCCCGAGAGTCTGAGATACCTAATC
>PVMK01168762.1_pt1 | contig 13634 bp, 12 predicted proteins | sample 1853481 | NCBI WGS metagenome assembly PVMK01 (sample SAMN08533507, study PRJNA380276) | Marine sediment metagenome, whole genome shotgun sequencing project. | reverse complement strand
GGCCTTTTTCTTCATTATGCCCAGGCCGAATTTGCCTAATCTTCCTACGATATTAATATCCGAGGTATAAATGACTTCTGTCTGCGTAGCATCAAGAGCCTTCAATGACAGGGTACTTTCGGCCTTCATTCGGCTTGCTTTCCCACCTTCCTCACCCTTCGTGATATACGCGGAATATTCAGGAGGGCGTTCTTCGGTTGCCTCTATGTTGACGTTAAAGGTAGTTTTGATCGGGCCAACCTGGACCTTAATTACGGCCGTGTATGTCGAGGGCCCGGTAATAGCCACTTCCTGGCAACCGGAAATGCAAGGCCCGACCTTTTCCGGATCGGTAATGAATTTCCACACCTCTTCTCGGGGCGCGTTGATGACAAATTGCTTTTCAATTTTCATTGTTATTAGCTAGCTGGTTATTGACTGGTTGCTGCCAACTTAATGGCGTCAACAATCTTTTGATAACCTGTGCAACGACAAAGATTACCGGCAATAGCCTGCCTTATTTCCTGTTCATTCGGCTTGGCATTTGATTGCAAAAGTTGTTTGGTGGCCATGATAATTCCGCAGGTGCAGTAACCGCATTGCACGGCGCCTGCTTCAATGAATGCTTCCTGGATAGGATCGAGTTGCCCGTCTGTCACAAGCCCTTCAATGGTGGTGATCTCCTGGCCCTGGACCGACTGTGCAAAGGTCATGCAGGAATAAGAAGCCTTACCGTCAATCAAAACCGTGCAGCAACCACAACCACCAGAGTCGCAACCTTTTTTTGTGCCTTTTAATCCCACTCTGTCGCGAAGTGCGGTAAGCAAAGTATCTCCGGGCTCAATAGCTACTTCGTGTGTTTCATTGTTGACTTCAAGATTTATGATCTGTTTCATCACCAATTCCTCATTGGTTCAGGCGCGTGATTACTTTTCTTACAGCGCGTTCAACTAGAATTCCTGTCATATGCTTCCGGTATTTTGAAGAAGCTCTATGGTCGGTCATCGGATCGACATCAGATTTTGCAGCCTGACCTGCCTCTGCACATATTTCGTCATTGAGCTTATTACCGTTTAGTATCTTTTCCGCTGAGTCAGCTCTAACCGGTACTTCACCCACACCGCCCCCGACGAAGATGCGGGCTTCCTCACATTGACCGGACTCATCAAGAGTGACGCAGACCGCTGCATTTAAAATGGCCAAATCGTTTGCATTCGTTTCCAGCTTGATGAAAGCGCTGGCCGATTCCGATGTCGGCAACGGCAGGATTATTTCCGAGATAAACTCATTGGCTTCCAGTACATTTTCGAACAGGCTGGGAAAGAAATCCTGCAGGCGGACTTCCCTGTACCCCCCGGAACCCTGGGCCTGCACGATGCCATCCAGGGCAAGAAAACTTACCGGCAGATCAAAAAAAGGACAGGAGGCCGCCACGCACCCGCCAACCGTTGCGGAATTCTTGACCTGTGGGGGTGGGTATTCGAGCGCGTCTTTTACCGCTCCCATCCTGGCCACGTCCGTAATTCCAGGTGACGCCTGTAACTGCGTGAATGTCGTCGTTGACCCGATCCTGACCTTATCAGGTTCGAATTTAACGTGATCCAGGCCGAGCTTGTGAATATCGATCAAGGCCTGTGTTTCGGTCACCAGGTCCCTGGCAATGAGGCCATGCAGAAATGTTCCACCGGCGACTATTAATGCACTGTCCTGATATTTGCCCAATAACTCCACAACCTTGCCGCCGTCTTCCGGCATAAAATAATGCTGTAGTTTATTTAACGACATGTACGTCCTCTCCAGTCTCCGACTCCGGGAACTATGATCAACACGGTAGCGTATGAAGAAGAAAGGCTATCCGATCAAAATGAGAAACGCTTGATGAAGATCAAAAGAAAGATCGAAATTTTTGCTATTTATAAGGACAATATCCGACACCTGTCGCTGTTTGCATGTATCGCGGTTGAAAATTTATTATACAAATGAGCGTTCAAGCATTAAGGTAAACCAACAAAAACCGGACAGGGAAATATCTGCCCGGCAGCAGGAACCGATTCGTGGGGTAAGAACCCGGCTCATCCGATGGTCTTACACCTCATCTAGCCGCTTTTAGCGAGGAGCAATCGCCATGGCCACCGCAGCACAACCTGTTCAGAATTCCCTGAAGGATGGCAAGTGGATTCGCAGCACATGCAAGATGTGTCTGCATTCCTGTGGTTCACTGATCCACATCACCGACGACGGCATTATCAACAAGATTGAAGGTGATCCGACGAATCCGTCGAATAATGGAAAGCTCTGCCCCAAGGGCAATTCGGCCATCATGCGGCACTACGACCCCAACCGGTTCAAGCAACCTCTGAAAAGAACCAATCCGGAAAAGGGCCCGGGTGTTGATCCCATGTGGGAACCAATCAGTTGGGATGAGGCATTGGATATCGTCGGCGCCGAGTTAAAAAAGACTATTGAGGATGATCCGCGAAAAATCCTGCCTTCCCTGGAGGACTTCCAGAAATTCAATATCTGGACCTGGCCACTGTCGTTTGGCAATCAAAACAGTTTCCAGTCCGGGGGCACCATGTGTGGCGGTGCGTACCATCCAGTGAATGGTTACATCCATTCTACGTTCGCCGTCGCGAATGATGCGAAGCACTGTAACTACTGGATCAACGACGGCACGGGAGACGGGTTTTCATCTCACCTGCATGCTGCTGCCCAGGCTAACTGGGTGGCAGATGCCCGGATTAAACGCGGCATGAGGTGCGTAACTATTGAACCACGGTTATCAACATCGGCGGCCAAGTCCGAGGAATGGATACCAATCCGGCCGGCAACTGACCGGCATTTTGCACTCGGTCTTTGCCATGTCATGGTGAACGAGGGTCTGTGCGACTACGAGTCTTTGCGCAAGGATACCAACGCCCCTTACCTGGTCGGGCCGGATGGGACATTCGTCAGAGACGAAGAAGGCAAGATATTCATATGGGATACTGTTTCTGACAGCGCTAAGCTCTGGGATGACCCGGACATCGGGGAGATGGCCCTTGAGGGGACATACCAGGTCAATGGAAAGGAATGTAAGCCTGCGTTCCAGAAATTCCGGGATATCCTGGAAGATTGTACACCCGAGGAGATGGAAAAAATCACCACCGTTCCGGCAGATACAATCTGGCGCATAGCCCGGGAATTCGCCGAAGCCGCGGAGATCGGCGGAACCATCGAAATCGATGGGCGGACCTTGCCGTTGCGACCGGCCGGGTACAATTATTACCGGGGCGCCCAGGGTCACAAGTACGGTTTCCAGACCAATCATGCGTTCAAGATGGTCAACTTCCTGATCGGCGGTATCGATGCGCCGGGCAGCCTGGTAGGCGCTACGCTGGACGACCAGTGGGTGGATCGCAGCCACATCGAACCGGGCGAGAACGGCATGATCCTGCCTACTCCCCACCAGTTAGGTCCGATGCCGCCCTTTCAGTATCCACCGAGCACTCATCACCTGCTGAATTACTTCCCGGTGGGACTGCACCCACCCCATTTAAACCTGGTGACGTTTGAGGACCCGGAAAAATACGGTATCGATTTCAAACCGGATGTCATGGTGATCTATCATTCTAATCCCCTGTGGGCTATGCAGGGGCCACGGGAGAAGTGGTTCGAGTTCATGAAAAGTATGCGGTTTATCGTCGTCTGCGACATTATCCCGACAGAAACCACGATGTGGGCCGATATAATCCTGCCATCTCATGATGCACTCGAATCCTGGAACATGACGATGATAGAACCTCCGCATACCGAGGGAATGTGCCTGCGCCAGCCTGCCACCGAACCCCTGTACGATACGAAGAGCGCGGAGGACATCTTCAACGATCTGTCGGAACGAATGGGGATACTCGATGCCTACAACGAGGTTATCAACATCACCTGTGGATTTGACCACAAGCCCGAGCTCCGACTCGAGCCCGGAAGGAAATACTCGGACAAGGAGATTGCGGAGCGCAAAGGCCTGTTATGGAACGACAAGCCCCTGGACTGGTATATCGAGCATGGCCATGCGGTGACTCCCCGTCGGACCGACAAGTGGTACCGCCCGTGGGAGGGAATGCGATTGCATTTTTACATCGAGGACATGGTCACCCTCCCGAAGGAGCTGAGAGCCAAGATGGACGAGGCGAACGTTCCGTTCCGCGATGAATGGGACTTTGACGATTATCAGCCGCTGCCAACGACCGTGCTCGATCCGGTTCACAATGAACCGCCCGAATATGACCTGTACGGTATATTCTTCAAGGACATTCAGATCAACTTTGGCGAAAGCCTGAGTAATCCGTGGATCAAGGACATCGTCTATCGCGATCCGGTCCATATCGCCCTGATCCTGAATACCGCCACTGCGGAAAAGCAGGGACTCGTGAGCGGCGACATCGTCAAGGTCGAATCACCCTATGGACGAATCTATGGCCGCGTAGGCACGTCGGAGGGTATGCACCCCGACACGCTGGGTGTGTCGAATTCGCTTTCAAGGATCAAGACTGGGAACGCGGCTGTTCCGCATGCTGGAGGACATTTCAACGACCTGCTTCCTTATGACCTGGGTAATACGGATGCGGTAACCGGACAGCCGGAAACGGTATGCAAGGTCAAGCTGACGAAGCTGGATGACTGGCCGGAAGCTCTGAAACAGGGAAAGATGGTCTACGACATCATCGATGACTTGCAGCAGCCGGGCAAGGCGGGAGTTCACTAATGGCAAGATATGGAATGGTATTCGACATCCGGCGCTGTATCGGCTGCAATGCCTGTGTTGTGGGCTGCAAACAGGAAAACTCTCTTCCTGACGGCATATTCTTTACGCGAACACTGAGCGAGGATTATGGCGTCTATCCGAACGCAGGCCGGGTTTATATTCCTACACTTTGCAATCAATGCGAAGATGCGCCTTGCGAAAAGGTCTGCCCCAGCGGCGCCACCTATACGCGCGACGACGGCATTGTTATGGTCGACGACGACAAATGTATCGGCTGCAACTCCTGCGCGGTGGCATGCCCCTACGACCAGCGGAGCGTGATGAGCAAGAACTTGTTCAAAGATGGCCTGTTCGGCGAGGGAGAATTAACACCCTTCGAAGAGCAGGGCTACGGCAGGTTTACGCCGGGCACCGTCACCAAGTGCGATTTCTGCAGCGAGCGTGTGGATCAGGGTCTGGATCCCGCGTGCGTCGTTACATGCCCGACCGATGCCCGTATCTTTGGTGACCTGGACGACCCGGAAAGTAAGCCCAGCAAGTTGATTAAAGAGAGGGGCGGCCGGCCGCCAATGCCGGAGAAAAATACCAGACCCAAGGTTTATTACGTAACCTAGTGTGGTGTAACGAATAACACCGGGATACCCGGAGGAACTGTAAAATGGCAACCAGAGAATTTCCACTCGTCGGCGACAACCTGGTACTGGGCTATCGTTTTCAGCGCTATTGGGATGTTTCCATGGCCAATGCATTTTTCTGTGGGGAGCTCGGGGCGGGCCTCTTTCTGGCCGGGCTCTTATATGGTTCCACGATAAGCATGATCGCTGGGGTGTGCATTACTGGCCTGCTCAAAACCTATTTCCATCTCTCGCATATGGGTGTGCCGGGGCGCTCCTGGCGGGCATTGCTCAGACCGGATCGCTCCTGGATCAGCCGCGGCTTTATTTCTATCGTCTGCTTCACGGGCGCAGCCATCCTCCATATCCTCCTGAATGGTACTGCATTGCTTGGTACGCTTGGGCAGGATGGCAGTCCGGCGGTACAAGGCTTTGCGTGGATTGTGCAGCTCGCTGCGATCCTGTCGGCACTTTTCGTCATGACTTATCATGGTTTCGCCATCGCCGATTCTCCATCAATATCATTCTGGAACACCGGACTGATGCCTGTTTCCAGCTTGTGTTACTCCGCCCTTGGCGGGTTGGCCCTGGTGACGGTTCTTGACGCGAATGTGGCATCAGGGGCGGGAACCGGTCTTCTGCCGCCCATTCACGGCGCCAGCCTGGTGCTGGTTATCGTGACATCCATTGTAATCATCGCCTTTTTGCAGGCGGCCAATCGTGGGTCACCCGGAGCAAAACAATCCCTGCAATTACTCATTAAAGGTCCGTATGCTCGGTGGTTTATCGGTACCGTACTTATTATAGGCCTGTTATTACCATTCATATTATTGCAAGCCCCCGGCACATGGTTTGTTGATTTCATCACAGCCATATGTATCCTGGCCGGCTACTATGCCTTCCGCCTGCTTGTCTTCAAGGTGGGACTTTACGATCCGCCGATCAGTTTTGCACCTGAGAGCTGACACCGTCAGTTCAGGATCCGGCAAAAAGTAAAGCCATTGATTTAATTAGTCCGGCAGAAATCTAGCGCTCCTTTCAGTGCTCCTTCAGTTTGTTTCGGGCTTCAAGCCCCTCGAAACTCAACTGAACTTTCCTTCTAAAACCGGTATCATTCCGATGCATCGGGGTCTCCTGGCATCGACCCTTTGCGAATTACATTATCACGCGGCAACAGTAATTCCGGCGCGCAAATATTCGTCCCGATCCACTTAAATAACAAGCTTTAGGAGTTACCCATGGGCCATAAACAATCCCCAATTCTGAATGACAACAAGTTGAAGCTCGGTTTCTTCTCACCAAACTGTTCCAGCGGCATGTCGGTTACCAAGGTTGAAGAACGCTGGGTAAACTCCTGGGATAACAATATCAAGCTGGCACAACTGGGCGACGAGGCCGGCATCGAATTCATCCTGCCGATCGCGAGATGGATAGGTTACGGGGGTGAGACCGACTTTCACGGTAGTGTCCTCGAGACGATCACCTGGGCTACAGGCCTGCTGGCCAATACCAGGCGTATAAACGTGTTTGCCACGGTGCATACCGCATTCATTCACCCGGTCGTCGCGGCCAAGCAACTCGCCACGATAGACCAGTTGAGCCGCGGGCGCCTGGGACTGAATGTCGTTGCCGGATGGAACAAGCCTGAATACGATGCGTTCGGAATCGATCTGCCGGAAAAACATACAGATCGATATGCCCTGGCACAGGAGTGGTTCGATGTTGTCAACCGGATCTGGAATCACGATGGCCCATTTGACTGGAAGGGTGATTATTTTAACCTGAAGGGCATCTACGGTTACCCAAGACCCTTCGATGGCAACCCGCCGGTCATGAACGCAGCCGGATCGGCCGAGGGCCGTAAATTTGCCATTAAAAATGTTGATTTTCTGTTTTGCGTATCCGTCGACCTGGAGCAGTCCAGGGATGAAGTCACCGACATCAAGGAGAAATCCAGTGCAATCGGGCGGAATGTCGGCGTGTTTACGCTGGCGCATATCGTTTGTCGGCCGACGAAAAAAGAGGCGGAGGAATACCTGCACTACTACGCCGACGAGATGGCAGACTGGGACGCAGTCGACAACCTGATGCGTCTGCAGGGCATGCACTCCCAGTCATTTCCGGCGGATGCACTGGCGATGATGAGAAGCAGGTTTGCGGCGGGTCATGGCTCTCTGCCATTCGTCGGAGACCCGGACATGGTTACCGATGAACTGGCTCGGATCACCGATGCAGGATTTGCCGGCACCACGCTGAGTTTCGTCGACTACGCGAAGGAGTTCCCCTATTTCCGGGACGAGGTCATACCCAGGCTGGAGGCGAAGGGCCTGCGTCAGCCGGCAAAGGATTGATCAGCGGGGCGCGAGATCCCGGGTATAAATACAAACTACAGGTTAAACAGGAATACCGCCGCGATAGCGACCGGTGCGAGATAGCGCACCGCAATATTCCACATGGCGATATCCATGGCGCCCTTCAGATCCATCTCGCTGTGCATTCGATCCGATGCCAGGACCCAGCCGGCGTACAGCGCGATCATCAGCGCGTTGAGTGGCAGCATCAGGTTTGATACGAAGAAATCAAAAATGGAAAAGACCGTCTTGTCGGTGAAAAAGCCGAACATCGATAAGGGCTTGAAATCGGCCAGCAGGTTGAACGAGAATACCGATGCCAGGCCCACCAGCCAGGTACTCGCGCCGGTCGCCAGGCTGACCGGCATGCGGCGCCATCCGGTCTTCTCGGTCAGCCACGAGACAAAGGGCTCCAGCATCGCGAGGGATGATGTGAACGCGGCGAAGAACACCAGGGCAAAAAACAGTGTCGCAACAAACTGTCCACCGGGCATGGCCCCAAGGGCAATCGGCAGGGTGACAAACATCAATCCCGGACCTTCCGCTGCATCCAGTCCTGCCGCAAACACAATAGGGAATATTGCCAGGCCGGCCAGCAATGCCGCGCTGGTATCCGCGATACCCAGCGTCCAGGCCGCACTCTTGACCGATATCTCCCGCTTGAGATAAGCGCCGTAAGTAATAATAGCCCCGGTACCAACCGAGATAGAAAACAGTGCCTGGCCAAGCGCCATTAATGTGCTGGTAGCAGTTAGTCGTGAAAAGTCAGGATTAAAAAGAAATCGCCATCCGGCAGCGGCATCTCCGACGATACAGGCATAGATGGCCAGCACAACCAGCAAGAGAAACAACACCGGCATCAATATCTTCGACGCCAGTTCAATTCCGCGACGTATGCCCCGCCCGATGACCAGAATTTGCGCGGCAAGATAAACCGAGTGCAGGACGATCAGCGTGGATGGAGACGCAAGCAGGTTGTCATAAAGAGCACCTGCCTGCGCACCATTGATGCCGGTAAATGCTCCGGTTGCGGCGCGCAACAGGTAGTATAGCGACCAGCCGGCGATGACGGAATAAAAAGTCATAGCCAGCAACGGGGACAGGATGCTAAACCAGCCGATTGCCTGCCAGAATCGGGGTTTCGACTCTTCACGGGATATCAAACCGATTGTAAATACCGGGTTCCGGTGCCCGCGCCGGCCAAGCGCCAGTTCCGCCATCACCAGCGGCACCCCGATGATGAGGATAAACCCCATGTAGATCAGAACAAATGCGCCTCCACCGTTCTCCCCGGCAATATAGGGAAATCGCCACAGGTTCCCCAGGCCGACCGAAGCGCCGACCATGGCCATAAGGAAGGTTGTACGAGAAGTCCAGGATTCGTGCTGCATGTGCCTGAATCCGATCCTTTAGCCACCTGTGAGGGTGAGCCTGCACAGCAAAGTATTGTCCACCTCAAGATCCTCCGTCCAGATAAGCTTCGCGGCAGGGTGCCAGGAGATGTGATTATACCCACCGTGCGGCCGAACAGCCTGGGCAGAATGTACGACGGCACCCGGCCAGCCAGAATCGTCAAAAGCAGCATCTTTCCAGTTCTCCGGCTCATCCTGAATTCTGGATCGACAATCCTTATCCGGATTTGAGCTGCGCTCACAGTCCCTGTTAAGGGGAGCCTGGTGAATCGCCTTACACACCCAGCTCTCATCTGTTACCGCCAGGAGCCGATTACTATCTGCATCGGTGAATTGAGCGATAAACCCGCCATCTCCAATTTGCTGTCGTCGACTGCCTATGTACTCTAATCCACTATCGCTCTCTTTGAAATCCTTTGCGATGACGCTTATCTGTGCGGGCAGGGTTGTTGTAAAACTGAAGGATTCAGCATTGAAGGACATCTCTGTTTCGATAGATACGGAATCTTCCGCTATCAGCTCATCATCAGCGTAGAGTGCAAACCAGTTGTCTACCCAAACATCGACATTGACGGTGGTTGGTGAATCTTGCCCGATTGCCCTGGTAGCAACCAACAAAAAACAGCATAGAAAAGTGAATCCCCGAAGTACTGGACCTGACTGCATTGGACAATTACCTATATTTTACGACCTGGCTATACTATCCCATTTTATTGTGGATATACTGGCGAACCCTGTATACAACTTAAAATCGTTTAGGGGGAATTCGACACGGTCGTACTCGACCGCAGCTGGATCCGGCAACCCGAAATTACCAATAAACCCTTCAACAGTACCCTCTAACAAATGAAAACAAGGAAGATGATGCCAGACCGGGACAACGGCCTGGAGAACTTCGGCCGCCCGAAGTCATTCGAAGATCGTTACTACCTGACCAACCCGACGACCTGGCAGCGCTGTAAACGAAATATCGACTTACTTATCAGCAGCCTGATGTTCCTGGTCTTGTGGATGACGAAGGGCAGGCAGGTGCGCCGGGCGCTGAAAAAGGCTGAGGAGAACAATAGCAAGATCATGCTGGACGAGATATTCGGGGAGGATGCCGGGTGAAACGTCAGTACCCCGAGGCGGTCTACCATTACGGTTATAAGAATTCGCCAAGGTCCGGGAATGACATAAACGGACTCGGCGTAACGGAACGAGTCAGGGCAGTACAAATTTTCCACGGTTCGGGATTCCGCAAGCTCGAATGGGAGGCCATGGAGATGTTTTTCCTGATGACCATGCCATTCCGGCTGTTCATCCGGGGTATGCGTTCCCGCCTGCTGCTACGAAAGGCGGACGGGCGTATCTCCAAAACGCGGAAGGACGTGGCCGACAAGGCGCGCATGTCGGTCGAGATCAAGCAAAAGGCACTGGAACTGGGCGCCGGCAAGGCCGGTATCACAGAATTGATCGACACGGCCCGCTACCAGGGCGTTGATCACTCGTATCGAAACGCAATATCCATTCTCTACCCGATGGACTACGACTTCATGGATGAACATGTCGCGGATCTCGACGGGGGAATTCATGTCATCCAGGCCTACACCAGAACTACCGAAATCGTTGTCGATCTTGCCGCCCACATCAGGAGCCTGGGCTGGCCGGCCCGTGCCTATTGCGAAAGTGCTGACTTGTTACAAATTCCGCTGGCCGTAAGCGCAGGACTCGGAGAACTCGGTAAACACGGTTCCCTGATCGCAAAGGAGTTCGGCTCCAATTTCCGGCTCGCCACCGTGCTGACCGATCTGCCGCTCGCCTCGGACAAACCAGTGGATATCGGCGTCGATGACCTGTGCCTCGGATGCCAGCGCTGCACCCGGGACTGCCCCGCCGACGCAATCTCTGATGGCAAAAAGATGGTCCGCGGTATAGAAAAATGGTACGTGGACTTTGACAAGTGCGTTCCCTACTTCAGCAAGACATATGGCTGCGGGATATGTATCCAGGTATGCCCCTGGAGCAAACCGGGGCGCGGGCCGGGCCTCTCAGAGAAGCTGCTTTCAAAGCGGACAGCGGGAGACCAGTAATCTATCCAAATTTTCTCCTCTCGGCCATGATGCTGAAGTAGTTCCCGCTGAACATCAGCACGGCGCCTGTCAGCACGTACCAGTTCAGCATTTCTCCATAGAGCAGGAAACCAAGAACGGCAATCAACGGCACACGAATAAAATCCATGGGGGCCACGACGGTGGCATCCACCAATGTCACTGCCCTCGTGATGCAATAGTGCCCGCCGAGGGCGCCTGCCGCGACGACCACTATCCATGGCCAGTCACCGGCAGCGGGAATTTTCCAGTCCGTCAGGATGAAGGCAAAGGCGATCGGCAGCTGCACGGCGATCATGTAGAACAGGATACACAAGGGCGTGTCCACGGGTGCGATCTTCCTGGTCAGGATATAAGTCACACCGTAACAGAAGGCGCTCCCCAACACGGCAAGGGCCGCCGGGTGAACCGCTTCCAATCCGGGGCGCAAAATTACCAGTAGCCCTATGAACCCCATGACAATGGCAACCAGTCGCGGTCCGCTCAAACGTTCGCCCAGGAATAGCACGGCGAGTATCGCGGTCCATATCGGTACCGTAAACTCGATGGATATCACTTCCGCCAGCGGGATAAAGGCAATCCCGTAAAACCAGCCGAACTGCCCACAAAAATGAGTCACGTTGCGCACAACATGTGTGGACAGGAGCGAAGTACGAACCTGGCTCCAGCCACTGTACTGAAGCAGCACGACAACAATCACCGATCCTGCCACGCTGCGCCAGAACAGGATTTGCATCGTGCTCAGGTCCGCTGATACCTCGCGGGCGCCTATTGCCATGGCCGTAAACGATGTCAACGTCCCGGCCATCCACAGGGCCGCAACAACGGCTGGGTTATCAGGACCTTTTAACACGTGCAACGTTACAGTGAACGGGCCAGTGCTAACCGGCCCTTGGGTCGGTCAATCTTCATGTCCAAAAGTCAGAATTGATGCAAACGTCGCTATGCCGTTCGTGATATTGCCCACCCTGAGGTTTTCATTGGGGCTGTGTTGATTGTTATCCGAGTTAACGAGGGGGACGATGACAGCCGGTATATCGAGCCCATTTATGAACGTGGCCGTGGGCACGGTCCCACCCATAATTCGTATATCCACCGGATCCTCGTTCAATCCTGCTGCCATGGCTGCCCGCAGCAGGTTTCCGGTTCGTGAATCCATATCCGTCCGAAACGGCAGCGTTGCACCTGCATACTCAAACCGTGCAATGTGTGAATAGCGGGCGCGCTCCTCCTCGGTCGGTTCCTGTTCGATCACGTAATAACCCTGCTGCTCGATATGTTGCCGTACGAGGCCTGTTAAGCGGTCAGGATCGGATTCGGGAACGAGTCGGATATCAATCGACGCAACGGCACTCTCAGGAACGATCGTTCTGGTCTCAGGCCCCGTCCACGCGGCCGCGAATCCCCGTACATTCAACGATGGGTATTGCAGGGACTCCTGGTAGTTCGACCCGACTTTCTCGGGCTCTGCGATGCCAATCGTCCTGTTGATAATATCGGCATCATCCGGGACCGCGGAAAGCACTCGGCGGGTAGCGGCATCAATCTCAATCCCGTCGTAGTAGCCGGGAATGGTAACCCGGCCATCATCATCTTTCATCGAAGCCAGCAAGGCCGCCATGCGAAAGACGGGGTTGGGTGCGTAGTTTCCATAGTGCCCGCTATGTTGGTGACTGCGGGGTCCGTATACGGTCAAAACTACGCCGGCAAGACCACGACAACCATAGATAATCGTTGGCCGGCCAGAGAGGTGCATGGGTCCGTCATTAATGATCATATGATCCGCTGCCAGCAAATCCTTGTATTGCTCCACGGCGGCGGGCAGTTGTCTCGAGCCCCTTTCCTCCTCGCCGTCCAGCACGACTTTAATGTTATACGCAAGACCTCTATCCATATCGCCAAGCATATCGATCGCCGCCAGGAACATGACAATGGGACCCTTGTCATCCGACACGGAGCGCCCGAACAGACGCCAATCCGGGTCAAGCGGGGAACCCCCGGCCTCACTCACCGCCACCCAATCGGCACCGTCGCGCCTCTTAATAATCGACTCGTAAGGATCGTCCTGGTTCCATTTGGACGGGTCGACAGACTGTCCGTCCAGGTGCATATAAAACAGCAGTGTTTCCTGCGCACCTTCGGTGGTCAATTCGGCAAGGAATAACGGAGTGTTACTGGTCTCCAGCACCCGGGTGGAGAATCCTCTCCGTCTGAACGCTTCACCTGCCCACTCGACATTCGCGTTGATGTCTTCAAGATTGAGCGCATCATTGTGAATACGCACGAACTCAATCAACTCTTCAAGCGTGCCGGCTGTGTAGTCCTCTGCCGGCCACGATGACTGGCCAATTGCAACCAGAGGGCTGGATACCAAAAATACGCAAACCGCAATTGCCCGCCTGTTCATGCCTGAAAGCAACCTCATTTCCCGGACACCGCGTAGG
>PVMK01113876.1_pt1 | contig 13637 bp, 14 predicted proteins | sample 1853481 | NCBI WGS metagenome assembly PVMK01 (sample SAMN08533507, study PRJNA380276) | Marine sediment metagenome, whole genome shotgun sequencing project. | reverse complement strand
GCTAGTCGACAACGAATCGTTTGTGATCTCTACCGGTACGGGATTGTTCACTTCGTTCTGAACTGTCACATTGCCTTGAATACCCAGTGGCTTGGCATACGCCCACGATGCACCGAATAATAAAAATATTGATATTCCAAATAGTTAGTTCATTTTAACTCTCCTCGTGACCCGACTCGGGCCTGTCTCTAAAGAATAGAACCCCGTCCACTTACTGCTAGACAATTTAGATTCAATAGTGAGGTAGGAAATAACCTGTTGTTCTATACGGGAACAGGGTGAAATTCTGGCCTAAAAAACACTCCAAAACCCGCGAAACAGATATTTTGACTCCCAATACGGTCAGATTCGGGCGAATTGCCGTGATGGATGGGCGGGTAGAAACTGGGCTATTGAGCCCGCTTTTACCCCACGCCACGGTATAGCCCAGGTGCTTAAAATCGCGTGACGGGCTTTAGAGGCGGTGAGAATTTGCAGCCGGCGGCAAAATTAAAAGATTTCCGTTACTGAAACAATTAATTGCAGTATCTGCGATTAATTCATAAGAATGCAGTATCGGACAGGACTTAGCCAAGCAAGCCGATATCTAACATTTTACCAGGTGGCTGAGGCGCTTCGTCCCAAGGGACGAGCCGACTGAAGCTCGGTCAATTCTGGGGCGCCGCACGCGGCGCTCCGGCTTGGTATCAAACATCAATCGCCACAATCCCACGCTGACCATAAACCGATTCAAACGCTGGCGAGTAGATGGTGGTGCGGGTAGCCGGACTTGAACCGGCACAGCGTTGCCGCCGTCAGATTTTAAGTCTCCTGTGTCTACCAATTCCACCACCCGGGCATAACCTGCATTACATGACCGCCCCCAACCGAAGGCGGCCGCATAATAGCATACTCCACCCCGGGTTTGGCTAGGCTCAAAATCCTGAAACTGGCGCCACAGTACGTTCAAACAAACCATACCTGGCAGGCTTCGTGCTACACTCCGCACTGAATAATAAGTTAATAAAGGTCATCATATGGCATCGGCTAGAGGCGAGTTCAGCTCCCGCTTTGGTTTTGTAATGGCCGCAGCGGGCAGTGCGGTGGGTCTGGGTAATATCTGGGGCTTTCCCACCCAGGCTGCCAGTAATGGCGGTGCCGCCTTTCTGTTGGTTTATCTGGTACTGGCCTTCACTCTGGCCTACCCCGCCCTGATGGCGGAGTTAATCATCGGCCGGCACGCGCACGCTAATGCGGTAACCGCACTGCGCCTGATTTCCCCCAACACTGCGCTGCGCAATCTCGGTGCGGCCACCGGTATCGCCGGCTTGATTGTGGCCAGCCTGATTCTCAGCTTTTACGCCATCGTTGCCGGCTGGATGATCGCTTTTTGTCTATCCTCCCTGGCCGGTCTGTTGGGAATGGAAAATCTCGTATCGTGGCTGACCTCTTTTGGCATATGGCGCAACGTGCTGTTCATGCTGATTTTTATGGTCTTTACCATAGGCATAATCTCGGCAGGTGTAAGAGAGGGTATCGAGCGCTGGTCCGCCAGGCTTATGCCTGCGCTGCTGATTACGCTGTTCCTGCTGGTGGCCTATGTGCTGACACTGGACGGGGCTATGGATGGCTTGAGAGTCTACCTTCTCCCGGATTTTGAGCGCGCCCTGTCGCCAAAACTGATTATCGCCGCCCTGGGCGCCGCTTTTTTCTCTTTATCCCTGGGTGTGGGCACCATGCTGATTTACGGCTCTTACATCAATGATGAGGAAAACCTGCCGATAGTGGGCGGCCTGGTGACCCTGGTGGATATCCTGATCGCCGTGTTGGCCGGATTCCTGGTGTTACCGGCCATGTATGTCGCCCTGCACAACGGTGTGGAGATCTTCACCGCCACCGGCGAACTGATTTCGGAAGACACGCTGATATTTACCGTACTCCCCGAACTCTTCGCCACCATGGGCATTGCCGGTATCGTTGTGTCTTTTACCTTCTTTTTCCTGATGAGTATCGCCGCCCTCACCTCATCAATATCCATGCTGGAGGTGCCGGTCGCCTACGCTATCGAGGAACATGGCCTGCAAAGGAAAACTGCCGTATTCGCCATTGGTGGCATTATCGCTGCAGCCAGCACCACCATGCTGCTGAATTTCGACAGCCTGTTCGGGCTGGTTGTCGCCTTTACAACACGCTATAGCCAGCCGCTGTTGGGCTTCATGTTCTGCCTCTACGCAGGGTGGGTATGGCACAGAGACACGCTGTTACAGGAACTGCGCAAGGGCAACCCGCAAGTGGAACAGACCCTGTTCTGGAAGATATGGCCCTGGTATGTGAAGCTGGTGTGTCCGGTGATTATCCTGGGGATTTTCGCCCAGTCACTGTGGGGCTGAATTGAGGGGATTTTCGTACCAGATCAGGCCCAACCCCCTGTCGATGAAATACGACGCATTGTGGACACTACAGGGTGATTTCCCCGGTTTCCTCTATACGCTGAGTCGGCAAAAAACCATTAAATTCGATTTTTGCCGAGAAACGATAATCCAGGGCCTCGGACTGTGTACGACTCAACCCACCGAGCAGTCGCAACAACTGAAACAGCTGCAACCCGGCCTCCAGGGTCACCACCTCCTCTGAATAGCCCTCTATCGTTGGCACGTCGTTGGTGACACCACTGATCACCTCCTTGCCCAGCAACTCCACACTGTAACTGATACCGGCGATATCCAGTGTTAGCTTGTTGGGGTTGGCCACACGCAATTTTATTTCAAAACGTGGCGCACCACCCGATGAGGGAAGGCTGCGAAAGCTCTCGATACTGACCTTTGGCGGATCGAGTTGCGGCGTGAGACTGGCGCAACCAGTCAGCAGTACAAACCACAAGAAACTGAGGGGTGCCAACAATATATGTCGGGGCAAGCTCATCGAGAACCAGCTCCTGTGGCCGCACTGAGAAAAAACAGGCCATAGCCCAGACTACCCACTGCAAATACCGCTGCCACCCAGTCACCGGTTTGGATGAACATATGAACACTGAATGCAAACATGGCGCAGGTAAGTAGCAATCCGATCGTGCTCCCCGTTTTCGACACAGGCAGTTCTCCCACTATGCAGGCCATGACACGGTTGCCGGTGGCCCCAAAGCGCCTATTCTAGCGGTATCGGGCAGGGGTGTAACCACCTTGTTTCAAGCGGCACCAGCAAAGCCAAGCTGCTACCATTAACAAGGCCCGGTGGTTATTGGCATTTATCCGCCAAACTTTAAGAAGCGGAGCATGCATGCACAAACAACTCTCAGCAACAGCGTCGAAACCGGTGATAGGCATTGGTTCCTGCCTGGCGGGCAACGCCGTGCGTTACGACGGGCAGGCCAAAAACATCAGCCCACCGGTGCAAGCTATCTGTGAGACCTTCGAACTGCGTGCATTCTGCCCCGAAATGGGTGTGGGGATGGGAGTACCGCGCCCCCCGATTCAACTGGTAGGTAGCGAGCATGCCGTCCGGGTGCTGGACGTCGCCACCCACAGCAAAGACTACACCAGGCAATTGACAGACTACGCGCAAAAGGTGCTGGATGTAGCACCAAATTTGTGTGGCTACCTCCTGGTCAGGGGCAGTCCAAGCTGTGGTTACGAGGGTGTCAAACGTCACTCAGACGATGGGGATCACCTGGCGTCTGACCAACAGGGCATATTCGCAAGGGCACTGGCTGTTGCGGATCCACTGCTGCCACTGGAAGACGAGGAGCGCTTGAGCGACCCCGCATTACGCGAGAGCTTCATGACCCGCGCCCATGTTTACCACGACTGGAAGCTACTGTGCGGTGAAGGGGTCAGCCCACACAAACTGCTCGTGTTTTACAACCGACATAAGTCCCGGCTAATGCCTCACCATAAGCCGGATCGCGAAGCCCTGGAACGCATACTGGCTGATACGGACAAGGTTTCGCTGGAGGAGCTATCGAGTGTTTTCATTACGGCTCTTATGGCGACCCTGGGTCACCCTGGCTGCAAAACATGGCAAGCTAGCTAAAAGCCCGGGGTAGCTCCATATTAAGAGACACCAGGCCACCGTTAACGGCGATTATATCCCCGGTCAGAAAGGATGATGCCGGGGATGCCAGATACAGGGCGCAGGCGGCAATGTCTTCCACCTCGCCCAGGCGCCCCATCGGCGTTGTGTCAACCATCATTTTTTCGATTTCCGGCAGCGGTCTGCTCAAGCTGTTCTGCATTACGCGCGGCCAATACCAGGTCTGCCCCGGCTTCCGCATAGGCTTTTGCAATGGCAGCGCCAATACCACGGCTGCCTCCGGTTACTATGGCGACCTTCCCGATTAATTTGAACCTGTCCAGTATGCTCATTCAAACACCCCTCCCATTCAGTATCATTATTGCAGTTCTTACTTTGTTTTACAGTAAATGCTATGGTAAATATCGATGTACCGCGCAAGCAAGGCGTGTTTTTACCTTTCAAAAAATCCTGCGTTCCACATGGTTGAGACCAGGGTATGGCGGATTATTCAATGGAGCGCCACCGATGGACGAAAACCAGGAATTTATTATCTCTCGCATGGGGGATGACCCTGAAGTACTGCGTGAGCGCTTCCAGAAATGGGGTTATCTATATATAAAAAACTATGTCGAAAAGCGAAAGTGTCGGCAACTGCTCGCCGATATCCTGGCAGAATTAGCTCCCCATATTGCACTGTGCGACAACAATGGTTTACCTGTGCTGCACGGTACGCCGTTCTTTGAAACTGACGCCACATGGGACGAGGTTTACCCGAGAATACAATCTCTGGAAGCGTTTCATAGCTTCTTCCACGAACCCGAACTCATAGACCTGATGCAGACCGTCAGCAATGACGAGGTATTTGTATATCCGATAAAAATGGCAAGAATCTCCACCCCGGGAAAAATAGGCTACGAAACACCGCCCCACCAGGATGCCTACTCTCATCACGCCGGCCCCACGATGGCTGGAATATGGGTGGCATTACACGACGTTTCCACCGCCCTGGGCCGGGTGAAAATGCTGCCCGGCTCACACAAGCAGGGAGTAAGACGTGTGTTTGAAGCCGACGGGGTTGGTGGTGTGCAATGCGAGGTGTTTCCCGATGAAACCCAGTGGCACGTATCTGATTTCGAGTGCGGAGATGTCCTGATTTTTCATTCCTGCACGGTCCACAAAGCAGAACCCAATACCACCGGGAACGCGGTACGCATTAGCGTCGATACACGCTTCTGTGATTATGGCGCGCCTGTGTTCTCAACCAATCTCGAGCCCCACCATGGCTGGCGCATAGACCACCTGTGCTGGGAAAATATTTACGCCGGGTGGAACGCACAACAATACCAGTACTACTGGAAAGACTACCCCAACCTTTTCTAAGCAATCTATGCAAAGTCTGCGGCTTAGCCATTACTCAATGAGGAAAAATCGGGATCCCGTTTCTCCATAAACGCCGCAATCGCTTCACGATTAGCCGGCGCACCGGTTAACACAGCGAATGCTTCGTCTTCCGCTGTACGGGCTTGCTCAAAACCGTCTTTTCGATGGGCCAACATCAGTCGCTTGGTTGTCACCAGTGAGACCAGTGGCATTGCTGCTATCTCCAGCGCTTTGTCCATGGCATCCGAGTGCAATTTATCCGGGGCGCTGATGCGGTAGACAAGCCCCATTTCTTTAGCCTCGGATGCGTCAATCCATTTAGCCGTAAATAGCAGATCTGCCGCATCTGACCAGGCCAGAGTCCTGGGTAACAAATAGGAATTTCCCGCTTCAACCGTTAATCCCAGTGCGACAAATGGCGCCCTCAAGCGGGCATCGGATGACATATAGACTAAATCACAATGGGGCAGAATGGTCAGGCCTATCCCAATCCCCAGGCCATTGACCGCTGCCATCAACGGCTTGGGAAACGAGGCGACCTGGTCAATAAAGTAGCCAAATTGGCCCACGAACCCTGGTTCCAGGCGGGCTGGGTCTGACATCTCCCCCAGATCCGTGCCTGCACAAAAAGCCCGACCTTCACCGGTAATGATCACCACGGATATCGCGTCGTCATCCGCCGCTGCTGACAGCGCATCACCCACTGCTCGATACATATCATCGTTAAACGAATTCAGGGCTTCGGGACGATTCAGGGTGATAATTTGAACCCGGTTGTTGACTTCTATTTTGATCGTCATCAGATTTACCCACGCGCTCCGAGTGGCTAGACCACCGCCATGTTGGTCGCTCCACTCACTGGCCGATTTAATTCGTGAACTGGTAGCGCACCGGCATGGATTTGGGTCCGCCCACAAAAATTGCCTGAACCCAGTCCGTGTCGCCGGCCATTTCGATGTGCTTGAGGCGCGGTATCAGTTCGCGAAAGAAAAGCTCCACTTCCATTATCGCCAGGTGTTGCCCCAGGCACATATGCCCGCCGAAGCCGAAAGCCAACTGGTGCCTGTTATCGCGTTCTATATCAAATACATCAGGATTTTCGATGGCGCGCACATCCCTGTTGGCTGCGGGGTACCACAGGCACAGGTTTTCTCCGGCTTTGATAGTCTGGCCTTGAAACTCCTCGTCCCGGGTAGTGGTGCGCATCATGTGTCGCACCGGGGCTGTCCAACGAATCATCTCTCGCGCCGCACTGTTATAAAGCTCCGGATTTTGGCGCAGCTTCTCCAGCTGTTCGGGGTTCTCTATCAGCGCCTTCATACCCCCGGCCACAGTGGCGGCAGTGGTATCGTGCCCCGCCGTCGCGGAGATAATGAAATAGCTGATCTGGTCTAACTGCTCCATCGGCTCACCGTCCACCAGGGCGGTCGCCAGCAGTGTCGCCAGGTCATCTTTAGGATTTTTCTTCCGCTCTTCCACCAATCCTACAAAATAGTTGAAAAAATCCATCAACACGCCCAGGGCATCTTCTACCTCTTCCCCTCGCGACTGGCTGGGATCGGCGGCCCCAAACAGTTCCTGGGTCAGCTTCAGCATCATGGCCTCTTCTTCTGGTGCGACGCCGATAATGGACATGATCACCCGCAGGGGATACAGCAGGGAGATCTCCTTCACAAAATCGCACTTCCCTCCCAGGCCTTCCATCTTATCGACATACTCTTTCGCTATAGCGCGTACATCCCCAGAGAGCTTGCCGATGGGGCCCGGCTTGAACCAGTTGCGGGTCACACCGCGCAGCTTCCTGTGCTTGGGGGCGTCCATGTGAATCAGGGTTTCCAGGCCATTGCGAGTACCAAATTGCTCCAATAGGGCCTGCTCGAATTCTCTTTGTACCAGCACGGTTCGGGGATTGTTGAGGAAGCGGTCGTTGTTCTGGCTGATGAACTTGATGTCTTCGTGGCGGGTGATTGCCCAGAAAGGTTCGTAGTCCGGGTGTTCCACATAGGTCACCGGGTCGTTTTCGCGCAGGTGCTCAAACAAAGCATACATGGTTGTCTCTGCGCCCATGATGGCGGGGTCCAACAACTCAAGATTGCGGTTCATAACCGGTGTCCTCAGGTAGATAGTCAGTGTTGCGTCCATTTTCGAAGGCCCAGTGTACCGTTGTGAATTTACGCCATATTGTTAATTCGCGCCAGTCTATGCTATAAGGCGCCAATGTCTATCCCTACTGTATCGACAGCTTTTATGGAGGCCGTATTCGAGTACCTGGCTGATCGGGGTGTCGACGAGGCCAGGGTGCTCAAGGCACTCGGGTTGGAGGACAAACAACAACTGGTATTCAATGCCCGGGTACCACTTAGAGACTACGAGCAGCTTTTTGAAATTGGTCAGGTCCTGACCGGTGATGAGTACTTTGGTCTAAACATGGGCGCGAGCCCCATGCCGCGCACCTGGGGGTTAGTATCGCACCTGGCAATGTCAGCGCCCAATGCCCTGCTGGCGGTAACCGCACTGATGAATTACTCCAAACTGCAATTGGATTTTGTCCACTTTACTGTCAATGCGGCCGCAGACGACGAGGTTGTGTTGTCATCACATATCGACGTACCGCGACGCCCCAGCCGCCATGTCATCGAACACATGTTTGCGAATATTATGAAACTGGCAAATTCTCAAGTGGGCTACCAGGCGATCCGGCAGCGCATCGAGTTTATGCATGAAGATGCCGGGAACCCGCAGCACGTAGAGCGAGTACTTAGCGCCAGCGTGAGCTTCGGTTGTGGCAGCGACCTCATCATCGTGCCGGCGCAGTTTTTCAAGCAGCAGTCCCGCTACGGCCAGGAAGATCTGTTCCCTATCACCGAAGAGTTAGCCAGGCAGCGGCTGATGGAGTTTTCAGCGCTGGGAAGGCACTACCCCTGGCAGGTTTCGCAAACTCATCTAAGCCCGGCGGCAATGTGTTCGATCGAGGACACCATAGGGACTTATCTCAAAGAAACCAGGAGCCGCCATCGACCATGTGGGTTTGGCCGGTGACAAAGGCGCTGTTGTCGGAGGCGAGATAAACGATGGTGCCGGTGAGGTCTCCTGTTTCAAGATTGCGCTGGATGACCTGCCCGGAAGCAATGACGGATTTAGCCTTCTCCAGTTTTTCACCAAAAAATTCAGTGGTGCCCTCTGTCAGTACGGCCGAAGGCGCGACAGCGTTAACCCGGATCTTGTCGCCACCCAGTTCCCTGGCCATGCCTCGCGTCATGCCAATCACCGCCGCCTTTGAGGCGACATACTCCAGGCCATGGGGCAAAGCATAAACAGCGTCCAGGGAGGCTATATTGCGAATTGAGCCGCCCCCCGCTGCGCGCATGGGGTTAACTACCGCCTTACAAGTCTGCCATAAGCCCTTGATATTGATATTCATTACCGCGTCCCATTGCGCTTCATCAAGATTCTCGAAGCGCGCCCCCTTTAGCCCCGCGTAAAGCGCCGCGTTGTTGACCAGAACATCTATTTTCCCGAATGCCTGCAGAGCGAATTCCGCCATGGCGTCACAACTTGCCATATTGGCGATATCTGTCACCGTTACAACCGCCCTGCCTCCGGCCGCTTCAATCGCGGCCACCGTGTCACTGCAGTCATTAATGTCGCAGGCAATAATTGCCGCACCCTCGCTAGCCATCGCCTCGGCATAGGCCCGGCCCAGCCCGCGGGCCGCGCCGGTCACGATTGCCACTTTATCCTGTAATTGCATGTCTGAACTCCTTATTGCTCTTCAAAAGCCAGTGCGGCTTTTACCTGATTTGGTTTTTCTTCCTTTCGGGCAATCGCTTGCGCCATACTCAGTGTCTCTTCGGCCCGTGCGGCCACCGGTGCATCCACCATCCTGCCCTCGAATTCTGTTGCTCCCCGCCCTGCGGCAACAGCTTCCCGGTAGGCGTTAATCAAACCGCGCGCCTTATCAATTTCCTGGCTCGACGGCGAAAACCCCTCATTCATAGCCTCAACCTGGCTGGGGTGAATACAGAAACCACCGCGAAAGCCCAGTTTGCGGGCCTGCACGATGGTGTGTTTGAATGCATCGCGGTCTGAGTATTCGGCGATAGACCCGACGTATCCAAGCGGCAGCAGACCGGCAGCCCTGGCCGCAAACAACACCTGTTGATTGGCAAACAAAAGGTTCTCACCAGTGGGAATCATACCGGTGGCCGCGGAAAAATCTTCACTGCCCAGTATCATCGCCTGTAACCTTGGTGTCGCATTGGCGATAGCTTCCAGGTGCGGCAGCGCAACCGGAGATTCCACCAGCGCCACCAGCCCGGTAGAGCCAACAGGCATACCGCTCTCCAACTCCAACTCGCCGATGACCTCGCAAATCGCCGCTAGCCGCTCGCCGCTGCAGACCTTGGGTACGACGATGGCAGCAATTGTCGGGCCCATTGCCGGATTAATGGCCGGATTGATGGCCGCCTCCAAATCCCTGACCGCCAGGCGCCATCCGGCATTGATACGCACCAGCACATCGGCACCATTAGCGGATACTTTGCCTGCGGCAGCCGGTAGCATGCCCCGAGCAACGGATTTTTCCAACGCGGGCACACTGTCTTCCAGATCCAGAATAATGGCATCGGCACCGCGGGTATGGGCCCTGTCTATGAAGCGTTCATTATTGGCCGGTACAAACAGCAGTGAACGCCAGAGGGGCAGTGATGAATCATTTCGGTGCATCTGCTTTTCCTTATTAATTTCTATTGCGCCAACTCAACATCCAGACTCATGGCCAGTTGTCGGTCTGGCGTCAGCGCCCATAAATTAACAGTATCCTGCTCTATTGCACCTTCCAGCAGGAAACTGTCTGTATCAAACAGGGGGCTGGCACCACGGAAGGAAAATGCCTTCACCGTGACGCAGCCCAAGTGCCGATACATCATGCCCAGTAACAGGCTCGCTGTCAGCGGGCCCTGCACCACCAATCCCGGGTAGCCCTCTTCTTTAACTGCATAATCCCGATCGTAGTGAATACGATGGCCATTGAACGTCAGAGCACTGTAGCGAAACAGCAGCACTGGGTTGGGCCTTACACTTTCGCTCCACTGTGCGGCAATGGGGCTTTGATAGGGTTCCAGTGGACTGTTCGCAGTGGCTACGTTAGAAACCGGCTCGCGAAAAACCAGATCCTGAGACTCCACAATCAACAGCTCTTGCGTTTCACTATAAATCTGGTACTCAACGGTTACGAATACCAGCTGCCCGCTGCGCCCAGACTTGGTAGTGACACTTTCAACCCGCGATGTGCGTTGCGCCAGTTCCCCTACCTGTAAAGGCCGATGGCAGGTAACTCGACTACCCGCCCACATACGACGCGGCAGTGGCACCGGAGGAAGAAAACCACCCCTGGCCGGGTGACCGTCCTCCCCTGTTTCCAAAGCGTGGGGAATGGGGGTAAAAAACAACCAGTGCCAGGGCATGGGCAGGGCCTCCCCCAGCGCGGGCGCGCTATCCAAACCCAGAGTCCCAGCCATCCGGGCGACGGTACGGGTATCGATAAGGTGCTGATCTGTCTCCGCACGGCCCTGCCATTGCTGGAGATATTCAAGGTCAATCGCAGTCACTCACAAACCTCCACCGGAAAACCGAATCCATCAAGCCCCAATGAACCTCGTCATTGGCCAGCCCCATCCCCGCCTCAGTCAATGCCACTAACTCGTGGGTTAGTGTTTGCCTCACAATGTCACCTGTTGCTTACGCATGAGGTTTTGGCAAATTCGCTGCGAATTGCATCACTGTGTTCACCCACTGCTGGAACCTGTTCAAACTGGTCTGGTTCACCCGCAGCCTCTCCAACAGAAACGGCCGGCGGACAAACCAATTGTACCGGCCCCGATGGTGTATTCACTTCCATACGGCGCAGCTGCGGGTGATCACCCAGGTCCGCCACCGAATTGAGTGAGCCAAAAGCGACTCGCCCTTTTTGCAAACGCTGAATTACCTGCGCCCGGTCCAGGCTGCCAAATACCTCGTCGATCTGCACATTGAGTGCCGGGCGGTGTTCGCAACGATTTACGTTATCCCTGAACAGCGGATGCTCCGCCATCTCCAGCTTTTGCAGCACCCACTCACAGAAGTCGCACCACTCGCGATTATTCTGGATGGAGATCACCACCTGCTCGCCATCACCACAGGTATAGGCGCCGTAGGGGGCGATAGTAGGGTGATTCAAACCCGCCCGTGGCGGGGCCGCCCCGCCATATTGTTGGTGCAGCAGGGGCACCGTCATCCAGTCGGCCATGGAATCAAACAGAGACACCTGAATGCCGTTGCCCCGGCCTGTAATCCCGCGCTCGATAAGCGCCTCCAATACCGCTGTATGAGCGTACATGCCACAGGCAATATCGCACACCGAAACCCCCACCCGACCCGGCTCACTCTCGGCGCCGGTAATAGCCGCCAGCCCCGACTCACACTGCACCAGCAAATCGTAGGCTTTCATCTCCCGGTAGGGGCCGGACTCGCCGTAACCGGAGATATCCACCGTAATCAGTTTTTTATTGTGCTCACGCAATTGTCGCGAATCAAAACCCGCGCGCGCACTGGCGCCGGGCGCCAGATTCTGGATGAACACATCGGCCTTATCCAGCATGGCCTGTAATAGCTGGCGATCATCTTCGGCTTTGATATTAAGGCAAACCGATTCCTTGCCGCGATTCAGCCACACAAAATAGGCACTTTCGCCGTGCACCACATGGTCGTACTGGCGGGCGAAGTCGCCCTCTTCACGCTCGACTTTGATGACCCGTGCTCCTGCATCAGCCAGGCGTGAGGAGCAATAAGGAGCGGCGACTGCTTGCTCGAGTGCAATCACCAATAGTCCATTTAACGGTTTCACTAACGCAACCTCGCTAGAAAGATTTGGGCATACCCAGGTCGTGGGTGGCGACATGCGAGAGAATCAGGTTGGTGGAGATCGGCGCCACCTGATAGAGGCGGGTCTCGCGAAACTTGCGCTCCACATCGTACTCCTCGGCAAAGCCGTAGCCCCCATGGGTCTGAATACAGGTGTCGCCCGCCTGCCATGACGCTTCCGAGGCCAGCATTTTAGCCATATTGGCCTCGGAGCCGCAGGGCTCACCGGCCTCAAACAAACTTGTCGCCTGACGCACCATGGCCGCCGCCGCTTCGGTCTGTATATGGGCACGGGCTATCGGGAATTGCACACCCTGGTTCTGGCCAATCGGGCGGCCAAACACTTCCCGCTCAATCGCGTAGCTGGACGCCTTCTCCACAAAGTAACGCGCATCGCCAATGCACTCCGCGGCGATCAAAATACGCTCGGCGTTCATGCCATCGAGAATATACCGAAACCCCCTGCCCTCTTCACCAATCCGGTTTGCAACCGGCACCCTCAGGTTATCGAAAAACAACTCCGTGGTAGCGTGATTCATCATGGTACGAATCGGCGTGATCGTCATTCCGTTACCCAGCGCCTCACGCATATCCACCAACAGCACCGACATGCCGTCGGTTCGCTTCTCACACTCCTCACGCGCGGTGGTGCGAACCAGCAACACCATCAGGTCAGAGTGTTCGGTGCGGGAAATAAAGACTTTCTGGCCATTGACGACATAGTCGTCGCCATCGCGAACGGCGCGGGTCCGAATGCGTGTGGTGTCAGTGCCACTGCCCGGTTCAGTGACGCCAAAGGCCTGCAAGCGCAGTTCGCCGGCAGCGATGCCGGGAAGATACTTCTGCTTCTGTGCCGCGCTACCGTGGCGCAACACCGTGCCCATGGTATACATCTGGGCGTGGCAGGCAGCGCCATTACAGCCGGCGCGCTGAATTTCTTCCAGCACCGCACAGGCAGCGCCCAGGGGCAAACCCACCCCGCCATACTCCTCGGGAACCATCACCGACAGATAACCCGACTCGGTCAGAGACTGGACAAACTCTGTGGGGTAGGCATGTTCTCGATCCAGCTTGCGCCAATACTCCCCGGGGAACCGGGTGCATAATTTGGCGACAGCTTCACGAATCTCCGGGTAGCTTTCCCGTTGCCCCATAAGTCACTCCGGTAAAAGGTCTGGCGACAGGCCACAGACTTTGTGGCGCTTCTCATGTCATAAGGCATGAATGCTAACAGTTGCGGGGGAGCTGTTACAAACACGTGCGATCACGTATTGGAGGAATTGGGCGGGATGGTCAGAGATGTGGCAGCCATCGCAAGTGAATTGGAGGCTCGGAGCGGAATCGAACCGCTGTGCACGGAGTTGCAG
>PVMK01123485.1_pt1 | contig 13640 bp, 10 predicted proteins | sample 1853481 | NCBI WGS metagenome assembly PVMK01 (sample SAMN08533507, study PRJNA380276) | Marine sediment metagenome, whole genome shotgun sequencing project. | reverse complement strand
TCATATTCACATTGAGTCTTGACCCGGCAACAGGTGAGTACCAGATTGATATGAATGGCAAACTTGATGCCTATTCTATTGATGTGAATACTGTATTTTTACAAAATATCGGTGGAAATCCTTCGACACTGTATATCATTGAACCACCAATAAATGGTGATACTATTTTCAAGACGGCAGATATTCCCGATGATGCCAATATTTTCATTACGCTGACAAGTTCCGTTAACTCAGTTAACTCAAGTACCCAAGGACTTGCGGGTGATGGACAATGGATCGACAGTGAAGTACTCTATTTTAATTTTTCGGATCCAGTGTTGGGGGCATCTGTTTCAGTAGATTTTCAAGGAGGATCAAGTTCAGGTTTAATTGAGTACACACTCCATGACGCAGATGACATTTTATCTCCGCAAACAGGGACCGTCCTGGTGAGCAATGGTGTACTAACAGAAATTCCGCTTATCGGTGGCATAACTTCAGTGAGTCAAATTGACTTTAGCAATCCTGGAGGAACAGACGCCGTTGATTATCGTATCTCAGGTATCAGTGCAGTCACACAGGAGCTTGAAGGTAGTATAGACACCAGCTTCAATCTTGGGGTCATCGACAGTGATGGAGATACAGCTTCTTCAACCCTTGACGTACATTTCGAAGGAAGCGAGATATTAGAAGGAAGCGATGGAGTTGGTGATAATATTGGCGGCAGTGCCCTTGATGAAACGCTGGATGGCGGCACTGGCAACGACATCTTAACCGGAGGTGCCGGCGCAGACACCTTCAAGGCAGGTGAAGATAATGATCATATAACTGACTATGACAGATCAGAAGGTGATCTCGTTGATATCAGCAATGTGTACGTCGACGGAGTAGATAATCTTGACGTAAGTACAGTTGATGGTGATGTTACAATATCTATTCTTGACGGCGCCAACGCTAACGCTCTAAAAGGAAGTGTCACTGTTGAGGGTGATTTCGACAGTGGAATAGATACGCTTGGCGAACTTTCAGGCCTCATTGATGTCGATTTAGATGGTGACGGTAATAATGGGTGATATATAATTAACCAAAACTATACCTAAAAAGCCGTTGCTCATCATTTGATGGTCAATGGCTTTTTGTAGCAGAAAAATCTCAAGAACTGAAAAAGTTTTGATATAATCACCTAGTACCAAGGTACAATTGATTTATACATGTAATGCGTTATAATATTAAAATAAGAAAAAGATTTACTTGCGCATTCATTTATTGATTCAACAGGTAAACCGTCATGACTACTACAGTAAAAACCACAGGATCAGACAGCCAGGTAGTTGGCAGGGTTGTCATCATATATGACAATGCCAAGGCAATATCACCCGATGGGATGGAACGTCTCCTTTCGGTCGAGAGCCCTATTTTCGCTAATGACAGAATTGTCACTGAAAGCGATGGTAAGGTTTCCATTGTTATAAATGATGATGCACATACCCAGATTGATCTCGGCACGATGAGTAATGTCATGATCGACGAGGATATTTTTGGCGGCATAAGCCCTGAAGAGATTACAGAGGCCACAGCAGAGGTCGAGCAGATCCAGGAGAGCTTTTTTGTTGAAGGTGTTGACTTGTCAGTAATACCGGGAGCACCTGCTGCAGAAGATGGTCACCCGGTTGCCGGTTTTGATCGTGTCACCCACCAAGGCGATGTTTCCAGCACCGCTGTTGAAAAAGTCAGCGTCATTTTCGACCAGAGCGATTACACGGACCTGGATAACGGAAGTCCGGGTGATCCGTTGGATAACCATATTGATGTTGAAGACAGTACTTCGTAAATTATAAATTAAGAATTCAAAATTAAAAATTAAAAATTTAAAAGCCGCTGCTCATCTTTTGATGGAAAGCGGCTTTTTTTGATGCTTATCAACCGAATTTAAAGGTTAAGGGATAAAACAAAAGATAGAATTGTCTTATCTAGCCACGATTGATCAATAGAGCAAGATTGAGACGACTGCCGGTCTTGGTCTTTTCATAGATAGAACTCAGGTGGGCCTTGACTGTGCGTTCTGCAATATCAAGGTTGGCGGCAATTTCAAGATTGGATTGCCCCTGGGCAACGAGATTGGCAATTTCACGCTCCCGGTTTGTCAGATTTCTAAGTATTTCCTCAGAATTTGAAGCTGCCTTTTCTTTTGCCCTGGCATAGGAATCAAGTATCAAACGCTGCATGACCTTCTGCCCCAGCCATACCGCTCCACTTGAAACAATCCGGGCAGCCTCTGCAAGGCGTTCTGCAGAGATATAGGTGTTTGCATATCCGACAATTCCCAGCTTGAGAAAGGTTAAGCCTTCCTCTTCATTCGGTGTATCGGAGAGCAGAAAAATCCTGCAAAGTGGATTCAAACGCCGTATTTCAACAAAGGTATCCGGGTCGATCATGGGACGGTGCAGAAGGATAATGGCAAACTTTTTGTCAGTACAGCAACTTTTGAGTTTACTCAATGAATTTGCCTGATCCAGGTCATACTTATCTTTCAGGAGCCCTGTCCATCTTTCAATAACCGAATCATTGGCGCTGCTCAAAAGAATAGCCATGGATTATTGTTCCCTTAACGCCATATATTTGGCTCTCAAAACAGGTTTCAAAAGGTAGGATAAGATTGTCTTTCTGCCGGTAAGAATATCAACGGAAGCTACCATTCCGGGAATAATCGGCAGTGGATTTAATTCAGGACCAATATAGTTCTTGGTGGTCCGCAATCGTACACTGTAATAGCTGTTGCCCTGTTCGTCGGTTATGCTGTCTGCACTGATATGCACCAGCTTGGCGTCAAGGCCTCCATAAATGGTAAAATCATAGGCAGTGAACTTGACCTTGGCTTCCTGGTCCGGCCTGAGAAAACCTATGTCTGCGGGCTTGATCTTTGCCTCAATCACCAGGGTGTCCTCCAGGGGGACAATTTCAACAAGGTCCATGCCCGGCTGGATTACACCACCGACTGTATTGACCAGAATTCTGTTAATGGTTCCTGCCACAGGTGACAGAACATTGGTCCGCCGTAAACGATCCTCAAGGGCTATCGCAGATGCAGAAACATCTTCAAGCTCTGCCAGCACCTCGTTTAACTCGGCCTTGGCCTTATTGAAAAAGACTAGCTGGTTCTCACGGAGTTCCAGTTGAGCTTCCTGAAGCCTGGACTCGGCCTTTGGGATGGTCTGATTGATCGTTTTAATTTCTCCCTGCATCATACTTGCCTGGCGTTCAAGATGCAGGACTTCAACTGCCGATACTGCACCCTGCTCAACTAACGGCCGGGTCAATTCGAGTTCCTTGTTCAAGAGAGCATATGTCCTGATCAACTCTTCAAGTTTGGACGATAATTCATTGTTCTCATGCTCCCTCTGCCTTATCTGCTGCTGCAAAATCTGCATGGAAGAATCGAATTCACGTTTTCTTGACTCAAAGAGTTCCTTTTCACGAACCCCTATTTTGGGTTTCTCATCAATGACCTCTTGCGGCACTTCAAAATCAGACCCATTGGCTTCTGCCAGCAGTCTGGCTGCCTTTGCTTTGAATAAAAGAGCTTTCACCCGGTTCTGTTTGAATGATGACGAAAACCTGGTTTCATCAATACGCAGCAGCAGCTGACCCTTTTTGACAAGTTCACCGACATCGACCATAATTTCAGAAAGGATACCCCCTTCAAAGTTCTGTACAACCTGTATCTGGGTGGAGGGGAACCACCTTACCATCAGCACGGGTCACCTGCTCTATCTCAGAATAATAAGCCCAGACTGTAAACAGCACAACGAGAGCCAGGACAACCCAGATGATGGCACGCCCACCCTCTTGGAGACTGGGCCATGATAGACGTACGTATATCCGTCGTCAGATCGATATCTTCTGATTTCATGCGGTAGAATAACTTACTTGACTCTGTTTTTTTCTCGGATTCAGACAACGTGCTTACCCCGGTTTAAACGTTCAGCTGGCCTCTCTTAAGAGCCTCTAAAACTGAGGCCTTGGGACCATCAGCTACGATGGTACCATTATCAATCACAATAAGACGATCAACCATTTCAAGTAATGAAGCCCTATGGGTTATTAATATCACCGTCTTGCTTGCTATAACATCGGACAGACGATCCCGCAGCAGAACTTCCGTCCTGTTATCCATGTTGCTTGTCGGTTCATCGAGCACAAGTACAGGAGGATCGAGGAGCATTGCCCTGGCCAGAGCAACGCATTGTCTCTGGCCGCCGGAAAGGCTTCTGCCAAGCTCCCCTACTTCCATATCAAAACCCATGGAATGCTTTTTAACGAATTCGTTGACGCCGGTTAACTCGGCAACCCGTAAAATTGTACTATCTTCTACATCATGGGCGCCCATGGCGAGGTTATCCCGAAGAGTACCGCGGAAAAGGGTTATATCCTGTGATACATAGCCGATGCTCTGTCGCAGATCAGCAGGCTCTATCTGCCTGATATCAGTGCCGTCCATGCACACCATGCCACTGAGTGGTTCATATAAACCAAGTAATAGCTTGCCCAGAGTAGTTTTCCCTGAACCTATTGGACCAATGAGACCTATCTTTTCCCCGGCTTTAATGTGTAAAGAAATGTTGTTCAATATCTTTACGGTTTGATTCGGGTATGAAAAAACAAGGTTTTCGACCTCAATTTCGCCTCGAATATCTGCTCTGTGCAGGAAATTCTTGCCTTCCGGTCGATCAACCGGAAGTTTCATAATCTGGTTTAAGGTTTTCAAAGCTGCTTTGGCACGATGATAACGGGTGGCAAGGCCTACAGCCTGGGACATGGGGGCAATAGCCTGGCGTGAGACAATTACCAGTGCGATCAGCCCTCCCTGGCTGAGATCACCGTTGGAAATCATGTACACACCCATAATGACCACGCCGACAACTGACATGCTTTGTATAAAAAAGGAAAAATGGTTCACAGAAGAAGAAAGAAGCCTGGAGCGGGCGCTCCACTTCGCAATATAGCTGACTGCCTCTTCCCATGCCCTTTGGATCTGGCTTTCAGCCCCAAGCATTTTGATGGTCTCAAGACCGGACAATCCTTCAATCAGAATTGCATTTTTCTGGGCTGATGCCTGGAATGATTTTTCAACAGCCTTTTGCAGAGGAACCTGAATGGAAAACGCATAAATCAAGAGTAAAAGGATACAGGCTATCTGTATATAAACTATAATACCACCGAGCCACCAGATGACCAGAAGTGCCAGAACTACAAAAGGCATATCAATCAGGGCTGTGATAGAAAACGAGGTGATAAAATCCCGGATTGATTCGAATTCCTGCAGGTTTTTTGAAAATGAGCCGATTGACTGGGGTCGTACCTCCATCCGCAGACCAAGTACCTTCTGGAAAAGGATAGCGGATATTTTCAGGTTGGCTCTCTTGCCTGCTTCGTCAACAAAATATCCCCGAAGGCCTCGCAGGATAACTGCAAAAATATAAATAACAGTGATGCCGATGGACAGAACCCAGAGAGTTTCAAAGGCAGCGTTTGGTATTACCCTGTCATAGACATTAAGGACATAAAAAGAGCCGATCAGACCAAAAACATTGATTAAAAAGGATGCAACAAAAACATCGCGGTAAATACGCCATGATTCAAATATGGTACCCCAGAACCATCCCCTCTTGGAACTTGGGCTGATTTCATCAATGGACTGACGCTCCAGCCGGAATTTTGGCCGGACAAATATGGAATATCCGGTGTAGAGATCCTCCAGCTCCTGTCGTGTAACAGTCTTTTCCCCCATGCCGGTTGCAGGCAAGAGGATACTCAACTGTTGGCCGCCATTCTCAATATCTACCAGAATACAGGCTTCACGGTCCTTCAGAAGCAAAACAGCAGGAAGTTGCAGGGTGGCGATTTTCTCGAGGGGGCGATGGAGAATACGGGCTGACAGTCCGACGCGATCTGCTGCCCTGGGAAACAATTCTACGGTAAGCCTATTGTTGACCAGCGGCAAGCCGGAGCTTAAACCGGTCCGTGATGCAGATCTGCCATGTAATTTGGCAAGCTGCATAAGACAATCCAAAAGCGGATCATCATGGGTATCTGTATCCCCTCCAAGATTCCAGTCACTTGCAGGGGTTTTCTCTTCTTTTTCCGGCATAGATTTGATGTTTCAGCTTAGAAAAAAATAAAGTGGATCCAAACCACGAGTAACAACATATTCTTTTAACGCAATAATCAAGCCTGGTAAATATATTTTAGTGCAAAAAAGAGGAGATGTCTATTTTTTGTTGGATAACACACCCAAATAGCTTATAAAAAAGAGAACACTAACTCATCCTCATGGGGCAAAGCTATGCTGTATATTGAAAGGGACAACGATGGGAACATAATTGCTTTACACAATAAACCTGAAACAGATGCAAGTGAACAGAAATCTATAATGGATGAAGAAATCCTCGAATTTCTCAGCAGGAGTGTCGATACAGACCCCTGGATGCAACTGCTGTCCCTTTCAGATGTCGGCACCATCCGTATTCTTGAGGACCTGATTGACCTTCTCATCAGAAAAAATATTATTCTTTTTACTGAATTACCGGCAGAAGCACAGACAAAGATCAATGAACGTAAACAGATACGGGAAAAAATAGACACTGATCAATTGATGGTAGATGATATCTTATAAGACAATTCCACATTAAAAAATCCAGGCACTGAGGCACTAAGGCACAGAGTTTAAAACCTTGATAACAAAATCATATGGTTACATTTTGTGTACTCAAAAACCTTTACCCTTCTTTGTCTTACGGTCACTTTGTGCCTTTGTGCCTCTGTGCCTTTCATTAAACCTTGTTCATGGTGCCGGCTGAGCCAGCTGGCTCTGACCTGGGCCCCCTGAGGATCAAGTTTTGACTGATCAAATAAATATTAAAATCTACCCCCATCTTATCATGTACCGTCCTTCTCTAATCAGCTTACCTCACCAGTCAGCGGTTTAGGCCGTTCAACAATATAGCCCTGAATTGCATCAATGTTGAGTGCTTTGAGAAGTTCCCATTGCTGTTCTGTTTCAACTCCTTCAGCAATGACATCAATATCAAGGCTGTGAGCAACACTGCAGAGCGATCCTATAAAGAAACGGCTGTCACTTTCCTCGTCCTTCAACTCACCTGTGTAAGCCCTGTCGATCTTGACATAGTCAGGCCGAAGTGACTTAAGATAACCCAGGTGAGAAAAACTCTGGCCATAATGATCAAGCCCGACAAGATGCCCAAGCTGCCTGACAGCCACACTGAACTCCTTAAGCAAGTCCAGATTCTGAACAGCTCCAAATTCAGCAAATTCAAAATTAATCCGGGGTGCTTTTTCAGGAAGGGTTTTCAGGACAGAATAGACCCAATTACGGAATGAATCATTCTCCAGTGAGGCGGATGAAACATTTACCGCAACATGATTGCCGATTGTTTCGCGGGTACTGATTCGTATCACTTCTTCCAGGACGATGCGGTCCAGGTATGAAACAAGCTGCAATCTCTCTGCAAAAGGCATAAATACACCCGCACTTAACAGGCTGCCGTCTTCCTGAATGATACGGGAGAATATCTCAAGATGGTAAATCTTCTCTTTATCCAAAACATTGACAACCGGCTGGGCATATAAAACAATTTTTCGTTCCGATAAAGCCTGGTCAAGAATTCCTTTCCATTGTTGCTGCCCCAGAGGCATCTTCTCTGTTTCTGCTGTAATTGTTTTAAGTTCCCACTTATTCGGTCCAGTCTGCTGGGCTGATCGCAATGCCAGGTCTGCCTCTGAGAGTAAACGACCGATAGTGGTCGAACTCTCATAACTTACCGCCCCGATATGCCCGACATTATCTGTCAGTGTCAGTTGTTCAACTGCCAGTTGCCTCAACCTATGGCTTACAGTGTCTGCAATGCTCTCGGCATCCCATGATGATGCATCCGGGACAAAAATGCCGAAATCGCCGCCTGTTAAACGGGCAAGGACAGAGTTTGAATGTTGTTTTGTTGCTTCCTGTATTATAGTGGCGACTTTTTGTAAAAGTTCGTCACCGGCCTGAAATCCTTTCTGCTGGTTCAATCCATGGAGGTCTTTTATCTGGAGCAGAAGAATAATACCCTGTGTTGTACTTTCGCCTCTGTCAAGACGGGCGGTTATCTGACTTTCAAAAAATCTCCTGTTTCCCAAAGCAGTCAGAGAATCATAGTAGGCATGTTTTTTAAGACCTTCTGCAATGCTTACCTGTTCTTCGAACATTTCCTTGACCTTGCCGGTCATGCGATTCATGGCTTCTACGACACGGCGCAACTCTTTTGTCCATGGCACTTTCTCCTGGATTTCATACCTCTTTTTACAGAGGGCATCTGCCTGAGCCTCAACTCTGACAAGGGGTTTAAGCAGTAACTTCAGGCCAAAACCACCAACGACCAAAACGAAAATACCGCAGCCAAGGAACCACAGAGTAATACGAACAGCATCTTCCCAAAGGGTTTTATAGGCATAACCGGGATGACTTTTCACATAAACGGTGCCGGCCTGAATCCATCCTGCCATTACATTTGCAGTAGCCTCAGGGGTTTGTAAAGGGATCAGGCGGATAAACCATTGCGGCACATTTTCAATGGTCACATCAAGCACTCGATCATAAATGATATTCTGCTGAGCATCGGTATATCTGACAACCCGGTAATATCCCCTGTCAAACACAGCATTGATCATTGTTTCAATTGCCGGCTCTTCATGTTCAAGACTATACTGTGAAATTGATAAACCGAGGGACGTTGCAGTATCCTGGGCATGGGACTCCAACTGGTCAATGATAAAAGACCGGGTGCTTTCAAGCTTTGCAAACCAGGTGCCGGTGAAAAGAAGAAAGAACAGAACCAGGGTAAAAATCAAGAGTTGTCGATATAGCGTCATATCTTACACCTTTAAAAAGCCAAATTATTATAATTCGATTTGTATCGTCCCATATATATTTGTCTGCAATTTAAACCTGATAATTCTTTTCAATCTGAAGACTCAATAACACCTGTCTTTTTATGATCCCAAATTATCCTCAGACATTTTCTGCATCACGTCCTGCCAACGCTTCAGTCGGCTGCTGCTGCCCGCCAACTTACCCTTCCCACGCTGTTTTGCAAGCCACAGACTGGTACCGTTAAAACTATATATCGGCAACAGATCCGTGCGCTCGGTTGCAGGATGGATATCTGTGACATAGTTATCGAGAATAAGAGGTACACCTCCCGGTGTGGGATAGTATGCGAGAACCATGTGGTGCACACCATAGGTAAGAGCCTTAACATATGTAAGATTCAGCTTTTCATCTTCAACACCCATGGCTTTCAGGGTGAAATATTTTGCAATAGTATAATCTTCACAGTCCCCTGCCTGGGTGCCTAAAAACTCTATCGGCGTGGCCCAGTAATCCTTTTGTCCCCAGTGAACTATATCTTCGACATACTCCATCTGGTTGAAAAAATCATTCACCTTCTCGAGTTTTTCCCTGTCGGTTTTGCTATTGTCTGAAATAATCAGATCTTCCCAGGCAACAAGTCGTAAACGGGCCGACTTGCCGTATTTCTGTTCAGCTCTATTAAGAAGCTCCGCATCAAGGTGAAAACCTTGTCCATTAATGATGGGGACGATAAAGACCAAAAAAGAAAGAAAGATCAGAAAAGGCAGTGAATATTCTATTTTGTTAGTATTTTTGATCACAATGCTTAATAGAGGAAGCACTCTTTCTCTGGGTGCACTCCCAGTAGAAATGGTTAGGAAGATGGGAACCTCTGCAAAATAAAAATGGGATAGCAAAATCTGCTATCCCATTTTAATAAATTAGATCTCCAATAATCAACGAACTATTCTCTTTGGGGAATCATAAAATCTTCAGCATCTGTTGCGGACTTTTTCCCCCTGCGGGGCCTTCTTCCGCCTGGATCTGTACCTGCAGTTCTTCCTCAACCCTAATTACTTTCCAGTGGCCACTGCAGACCAAGCGTATTAATCAACTTGCCCATGCCACTCAAAACTCTGTACTGAGCATAGGTTTTATCATACCTGGCATTCACCAGATCGATCTTTGCGTTGATAAGTTCAGCCTCTATATCAAGAACATCAAACATGGTTCGCCTGCCGATATTCCACTGTTTGGAAAATGCCCCTGCGGTTATAGTTGTTGATTCTACATAATTTTCAAGAAAAAGAATCTGGCTTAAAGTTGATTGATATGCAACCCATGAAAGCCGGATAGATTCGACGATTTGACGATGTGTGTTATTACGGATCTCACGTGCCTCACAGATAAGTTTATATGTTTCTGCAATGCGGGCTTTATCCTTCCAGCCATTAAAAATATTATAGCGTACTATAGCGGCAGCAGTAAACTCTTCCACGTCACCGGGGATATCGACATCTTCTTCCCAGCTCTGGTCTGCTACAACATCAAGTTGAGGATAATAATTGCTCTTGGCAACAACATGTTGTGCTTCCCGGGCATTAACGTCTGCCTGCGCTGATTTGAGGATAGGGAAATTTGCCACTGCCAGTTGTTCAGCCTCATCTATAGATGCAGGCAGAGCAGAATCAACAGAATAGGGTGCAACAAGATATTCCGGCATACGCCCAACAGTAAAATGGTAATCAGTGTTCGCATCAATGACATTAGCCTCAGTGACAATCATATCTGATTCTGCCCGGGCCAGACGTCCCATAACCTGGTCAAGATCAGCTTTCCGATCCAATCCTGACTCGCTTCTGAGCTTGATCTGGTCGAAAATACGTTTATGGATTGTGACGTTTTCTATTGCCAGTTCGTTGATTTCTGACTGGCGCAGGACATTCAGGTATACTCTTGAGGTACGCAGGGCAATGTTCTCAGAGGTTCCCTGCAGCAGGTACGCAGCAGAATCGACACGGGACTTCTGTCTTTTCACTTCGTATTTATCAGCAAATCCTCTAAAGACATTCTGCCGAAGGCTTAAAAGTGTAGCCTTCGGGTGCGATGTGCCAACAAATGGTCCTTCTTTATGATCTGTCCATCCGGTACTATAGGAAGCATCGAGAGTAGGCCAGTATCCTGCCTGAGCCTGCGTGACCTCCTGGTCTCTTGCCAAGCGGTTAAATGATACAGCCCTTATTTCCGGGTTGGTCTGCAGTATGTAATGAACCGCTTCCTGAAGTGTTTCAGCCTGAGAGTACCCTGCCCCCCAGATTAAAACTCCAAGAACCATCAACCCCGTAAACTTTAGTATTAATTTCATATGAGTGCGACCCTCTGTATATTTATAAAACATTATTTACAGATTCAAAAAAATACCAGTCATTAATAATCAATCCAACAAAACTTTAAACAATCAAATTTAATTAATGGAAATCAAGAACAAACGAATAAATATCACAGTCGGAAAAGTTTCTCAACCTCTTTTAATTTCTAAAGAAATTTAACCTAAGGCAGTTACCCTTATCGAAAAAATTACACTATTGCAGACTGCAAATATATAAAAATGATTATTTATGTAAATGATTTAATTATTTATGTAAATATACTATAAAAATATGTTGAAGATTTCCACAACAATTTATTATTAAAGCGAAATTGCTCAAGGAGAACCCTATGAAATTACGCCCTATTATTTCTACAATCTTTGCAACCATTACGGTATCACTTATCTTGTTTTCACCTGTCTTCTCAATGGATGATCCCGGATTTACTATCAGCCGCATGGCTGTTTGTGAAAGAATTTCAGACAGAGAACCTTATGGTATAACCGACACATTTTCTATTGATGCCGGCACCGTTTTTTGTTTTCTGGAGGCAAAAGATATCGAGTTTGACACGACAATCAGTTTTGTCTGGTATTTTGAGGGGCAGGAAAAGGCAAGAATATCCCTGCCTCTTCAAAAAGGCAGGCGCTGGAGAACCTATTCCAGCAAAAAACTTGCAAACCTGAAAGGCAGTTGGACTGTTGAACTGCAGGAAAGTTCCGGTATTGTACTGAATACTGTTTCCTTCCAGGTACAATAAAGAATCCGGGCTCTGAGGACCCGGCTTCGGAGTCTCACAGGTTCGCTTACCCGGAGTCTCGCAGGCTCGCTTACCCGGAGTCTCGCAGGCTCGCTTACCTGCTGCCGCTTACAATAATGATATTATAAGGCACAGAGGCATTTATGCCCTTCAGGGTACAAAGGCACAGAGTTTAAAACCTGACAATGAATATCATAGAGCGCATCCGTTTATCAATTTTTCCCGGCGCCCATAAACCGGCAGAAGAGCAGAAAGGCCAGCGGAAATATTTCCGCAGCCTGCTGCTGCATTTCAGGCCCAGGGTTGTTCCGGAGCGCACCCTCAGGTTCTCCCTGACCTGGGGGCTTGGCGGCATGGCCGCTGTACTGGTCTTTCTTCTCTTTGGTACCGGCTTGATGCTCAAATTCGTGTACGAGCCATTTCCCGACAGGGCCTATGATTCCATCCTGCATTTGCAGCAAAATATTCCATTTGGGCAGTTAATCAGGAATATCCACCATTGGAGTGCCAACGGGCTTCTTGTCATAGCATTCCTTCATTTTCTGCGGGTCTTTTTTACCGGTGCTTTTGTTACACCCCGTCAGTTTAACTGGATCATCGGTCTGGCACTTTTTGCAGCCGTTATACTATCTAATTTTACCGGCTACCTCCTGCCCTGGGACCAACTGGCTTTCTGGGCAATTACCATCAGCAGTTCCATGCTGGAGTACATCCCCGGAGTGGGTACATGGCTGCAGGAATCAGTACTGGGAGGACCGGAACTCGGCCCAGCAACCATCTCGAATTTCTATGCCATTCATACCGCCGTTCTGCCGGCCCTGCTGCTGCTCATTATGCCGTTTCACTTCTGGCGCATACGAAAGGCAAACGGCCTGGTTATTCCCAGGTTGCCGGATGAAGATACCGGTACCCTTGGTCAAAAGGTCAACACCATTCCTAACCTGATAATACGTGAAGTGGCGGTGGCCCTGGTATTGCTTGCCGTCATCCTGGTCATCTCCATGCTCTTTAACGCACCCCTGGCAGCCAAGGCCAACCCGGGTCTGAGTCCCAACCCCACCAAGGCGCCCTGGTACTTCATGGGCATCCAGGAAATGCTCATGCACTTTCATCCTGTTTTTTCATTGTTCATTATCCCGTTAATGCTGGTATTCGGACTGCTCTGCATCCCCTATATAAACTATCAGTCTGAAACAGCCGGGGTCTGGTTCTGTTCCAATAGAGGCAGGAGAATGGCCCTAATTGCTGTGCTGACTTCAATAGCAGCAACTGTTACCGGTATTCTGGCAGACGAGTTCATTATCGGTTCTGTCCTGACCGGGCCGCCCAATATCATCAGCAGCGGCCTGGTTCCTTTTGTACTAACACTGGCCGGCTGCACCGGCTTCTATATCTTTATGAAGAAAAAGTTTGGCGCAACAAACAACGAGGCAGTCCAAACTCTTTTCATTCTCCTGGCTACAGCCTTTCTGGTTTTGACAATTATTGGGATATGGTTCAGGGGAACAGGAATGCAGTTGATGTGGCCATGGTAAATTTGAGGCTAAGAGGCGAAAGGGGTAAAAAAAATAAGGGTACAAGGGTTCAAGGAGTCGAGGGATCAAGGGGCCGAGGGGAAAAGATG
>PVMK01182087.1_pt1 | contig 13641 bp, 13 predicted proteins | sample 1853481 | NCBI WGS metagenome assembly PVMK01 (sample SAMN08533507, study PRJNA380276) | Marine sediment metagenome, whole genome shotgun sequencing project. | reverse complement strand
GATTCTGACAAGCTAACTGTTGACCGGCAATGTATGAATCAAAATCATCGAAAAATGTAGTGCTACCCGGGAAGAATGAGAGACCGCTAATTCCTAGAAAGCCGGTTGAACCTATCAAAGTTCCAGCACCGGTTGAGGGATCGATAGAGATAAGGGCTCCAGCGTTTGTTACGCCTGAACCAACTCCACCATAAAGTATTCCACCAGGACCAAATTCAATTGCACCAACTTTATCAAAACCAATAGGACCAACAATTGTAGGAATAGCTGTAGCTGGATCAATAGTGTATAAAGATGATGGTCCACCTTGGTGTACTGCTCCATATAAAGTCCCACCTGTATCAAAAGTTAAACCAGGTACTCTATCTACTCCACCTGGGAACATGGTCCCAATTACTGTTGATGCACCTGTTGTCTGATCAATTGTTACAAGGTCCGTTGTTACACTCGGTTCATATAAAGCACCTAATAAATTCCCGCCATTGTCAAAATCCAATCCTGCAACAGCTGCAAAGGGAGAATGAAGCCCTATTACAGTAGCCACACCGGTTAGAGGGTCTATGGTAACAACTTCAGCCAAACCACCACCCACTGTGCCAAATAAAACCTCATCATCCCTGAACTCGATTTCGGTTACGCCACCTGATGCTCCTACAATAGGTGCAACAGGAGTACCGACACCGGTAGTTGGATCAATAATTATCAGCTCGTTGGACGAACTACCTGTAGTACCATATAAAGTACCCGGCGCCTGTGCGTATATTAATCCTCCAAAGTAGATGAACAACGCTGATACAATAAATATCCTAAGCGTAAAGTTCTTTTTCATAAATACCTCCTAGTTTATTAATAGATGTTTTTTAATAATCCTGATAACTTGTAATATTACTAAAGTCTAGTAAAATAGCAAGCAAGCGAGAATTAAAATTTTATAATTTGGTTATCTTCTAATGGTAATAAAAAGGAAGAGATATAAAGATTTCATAAAATTTTAAACTTTACTTCATTAAAATTAATTTCTTAGTCTCGGAAAATATTCCTGCTTTTAGCCGATAAAAATAAATTCCACTTGGCAACGTATAAGCATTTCCCCCAGAGGCGGATCCGCCTATGGCGGAAAATTCAACTTCATATTCTCCTGCTGGTTTTTCTTCATTAACAACTGTAACAATCTCATTTCCTAAAACATCATAGACTTTAAGCGTTACAAATTCTGTTTCTGGAATTGAATAACTGATTCTGGTATTTGGATTGAATGGATTAGGATAATTTTGATACAATTTATACTGAGTAATAACATCATTATCTGTCACTGACGTAGCAATTAAATCATTGAATATGTGGACTATCTTAAAGTGCTCCTCATATTGACTCTCGAAAATATAATAATAATTATTCATAATTGGTGTTGAACCTGGTTCTTGGTAGTTAAAAAGAGAGTAATGAAAATCAAAGAAATTGCTCAAACCGCTAACAGCATTCTGTATGTCGCCATTGGAAACTATTGTAACGAGAGAATCGTTATTGCCCGATATAACAAATGTTACAAAAGAATGGGCTGCAGCTCTGCTGCTCATATTTAAAGTTTGTGACGGTGGTGTAAACTGTACAACCGAAGTTGGTTCAACCAATGGATAATTTACTCCTTCCTCAAAATATTTTCCAGGCACCGCTCTGTAATTTGTAAAGTACATCCAGATACCATATCTGTTAAATTCTCTTGCAAATGACGAACCGTGCTCGAGGATACTTGTGTTAATAGCGAACATTGCTCTGACGGATGGCATTAACTCCCACTGACGTTTGATAATATCATAATCAAAATTATCTCTAAGAAATATATTCCACGTAGCAGTATTGTAACCGGTAGTCAGTGGTAATGGAGTTTCAGGATTCCTGAAATAAGAAGAAATGTAAGCGTAGTAATCGTTTACATCATCAAACACAAACTCTTCCATTGCAGTTGAAGTGATTTCATAAAGGAAAGTATCCTCCAGTCTGAAAATGTAATTGCCTCCCTGAATTGAGTGATGGAACTCGTGAGCAACTGTTACTCGTGCACCATTTATTCCTGGTGAGAAAAAATTTAAAAAATCATTATCAATCATCATAAAAGATGAGAATCGATTGCTGCCTACTTCAACTTCGTATTCAAATTGCGTATAGCCATAAAACCCGCTTCCAAGGTTACCAATGTAAACATCAAAACGATTATCACCACCGTATTCTTCGGAAGGGATGTTTGGGTTTGTTGCTGAATCTCCGGGAGGTGTGTCGTAACCAAGGAAATCTATTTCAAATTTATAAGTTGAATCTAATGCTTCTGCAAGCAGATTGAGATCATAATCGGGTGAATTTGGACCTGTAGGATCATAATGCACTCTGAAAAATCCACCGGGTGTTACAAAACTTGTTGCCGTAACAGGTCTTTGCAGTAAAGGTTTTAGTACTGCTTGCTGTTCAGCAGAAAAATATTCAAAGTTAATTTTAATAGTGTTTACAATTTCAAAGCCACATTTATTATCAGAAGTAAAATTAGAATGTTTTGCTACTGGACTATTCTTAATTTCTAAAAATTTCTCATATAATGAATTAAGGGATTTGTCAGTTTGGGAAAATAAATAAGAATTTATGTAAGAGGTTAATACAATAAATGTTATCACAAAGTATAACAAGGCGAAAGATTTGCCTGAAACTTTCATAATGCCATCCATTAAATAATTGTACTTTTAACCTACTATTTTAGATGTATTAAGACAAGAAAAATAAACTTAACGATTGGTAAGTAATGGATTTTCAAAAATTATTTGAGACCATCTGCGCCCTTCACTCCATCAATCCCACTCTTCCTTTCGGGGTGTATGGGGGTCAATCAGGTTGGAAAATCTTTTCAAATAAAAACCCCTACCAACTTTCATTGATAGGGGTTATAGTAAAATCGTAAGTTGCTCAGTTACTTCATCAATACCATCTTGTTGGTCTCGATAAAAGAGCCAGCGATAATTCTATAAATATATAATCCGCTACTAAGATTAGATGCATTAAACTGTACAGAATGTATACCTGCACTCCTGTTTTCATTTACAAGCGTAGCAACTTCTTCACCAAGTAAATTAAATAATGTAAGTGATACATGTCCTGCTTCGGGTAATCCATATGTAATCACAGTCGATGGATTAAACGGATTTGGATAGTTTTGACTTAAGCTATATTCAGTCGGGATTTGGGTATCCTCTGTAACTTCCGTTGTATTGATTGGTATGAATGGAAGTATTGGAACAATAGGCAAAAGTGCTTCAAGTTCGAAGAAGAAATCCATTCCTTCAATGTCAACAGTATAGTCAGCTAAGAATCCTATATCACTATTTGTTACAGATATTTGATAAAGTCTGTCTTCATCAGATGCATATAGGAATCCATCCGGATGTGCTGTTAAGGCTTCAACTTTACCTGATGTTTGTATCTGTCTTACATAAGATATGTCGCTGCCTGGGAACTGATCAAATTTCCAGATTTCACTTTCTCCACCTGTATCGTTTGTTTTCAATAAGTATACTATACCCTCTTGTATGGTCATTCCGTCAGAACGGAAATCACCTGGAACGCTCAACGTAGCAACTAATAAAACTGATCCATCAACAGTACTAATTGAGTATAGTTTCTTTGATGCAAGACTCAAGCCATATAGGACGTCATTGTAAAACAGCAGGCTTGAAATTTCATCGGGTGAAAAGACATTTGGATCAGAGGGTAATCCGGTGCTGCCTACTAGTGTAGCGGGTACTGGTGTGTTTTCATCGCCGTCTAATTCAGAAAAATTGAACTTATAAATAGTTGAAGTTCCTACATTGTTTACAAAGTAGAAAGTAGCATCCCCAACAATTACATCAATCCTCATCAATTATCAAGTCCTCAATATCTTTGGGTCCTTGCACGCCTTCTATATTTCCTTCAACATTGAGGAAGTTGTTATTCAGTTCAAGTGTATAATATTGCAATACTCCATCAACATCATCATTAACTGCCCAGATAGTCATAAATGGAAACACAGCTGGACAAGACGGATTGCCAATGTTTGTTTCCCCGGGAGTTATACAGCTCGATACAAAATCAACATTGTTTTGATCTGTATCCGTTCCATCTGGAAAACGCGAAATACCAATATTGTCATTGCCTGAAGTGCCAGGATCTTGAAGTCCAGTGCCGGAGCCTTCCGTATATGGTGCTCCTGTATCCCCTTCATAACTTACTGCATCAACTAGATCTCCTGCCGGGTTTCTCAGTCCAATCGCATCAGGAGCCCCGTTTTGGATCAGATTCGTATTAGGAGAAACATCAAGGTCACAATTGCCTACATTGGCTGCATTGCCGCAGATAACAAAGTAATCTCCAGCAGCAAGATTAACACTCGGCAACGGAATTGTCTTGTAGATTGTAGCACCACCACCTGTGCCATTTACCAACTCGACTGTCCAATCAGTAAGATCGATGGGTGAGCCGCTTATATTTTTCAACTCGATGAACTCAGCAGCATCTGTACCGGGCTGGTCGTAATCAACCTCATTGATAACAATGGTACTACCGCTCGGGACCGGTGGCTCTGCCGGTGTGCAGGTTGCATCATTGGGATCTGGGGTGTCAGGATCATCGGTGAGCACATCTTGGAAGTTGCTGCCAGAAACCAGACCCTGGGTGCACACTTGATTTGAATTCAGTGTATTGTCAACGGTAACATCAAAGGTTATTGTTACAGTTTGCCCGGGATCCAGGTCTGCCAGAACGAGATTAAAAGATTCACCGGACATAGGACTATTCTGTGCCAGCAGTCCGTTAGTAGTTACGATACCCAGCAACAGTGCCAGAACAGTAAATTTTAATAATTTTAGGTTATTCATTTTTTTTCTCCTAATTATGTTCTATTATATACTTGTTTTTAAATATCAAATTATATTACTGTTGCTATAGTTATGGTGTCCCACAGGTATCGCCGCTAATTGGACCTAAACCAAGGGCAAACGGTGACGCTGTAGTACTGGTATTGCTGTTTACAGTAAACCAGGTGTTGCTTACACTTGTGGCAAAGCCCTGCATTCGGCCAATACCAGAATTTGAGCCGCTGATCGCATCATTGCCAAAGAAGAAATCTGTATCACCAAAAGTACCATTTAACGCTTGTGTTGCATTACCGGTGGCGCTGAGACAGACGCGATTGGCGGTGCCGTTCAGGTCGGAGAGGTAGACCTGGATGGCGGCATCGAGACCATCGGTCACCACGTCGTTGTTGGTGACTGTGGCTTCTATGGTAGCAGTACCGATGAGGCCGTTGGTGCCATCGCGTGCTTCAATATGAATCCCTGCTAAACCGCCACCTTGAAGATCGATATCGTTGTTATCGATGTCAATAGTTATGCTGGGGTTAAAGCCGTTAACATCCGTTACCTGGGCCACGGCTCGAATACCGGAGCCAAAGCTGGAACCGGTTATAGTGTTGCTGCTCACGAATCCTGAGGCTGTGCCGCCGCCGGAAGCGAAGATGTTGATAGGATGACTGCGAAATGGCTGGAATGTGTTATTTGAAACATCAAAGGTAAGGGTTCCACTACCAAATGCGTCCAGGTCAATACCCGAGTTACCTGGCACGGCCGGATTTCCGTCAAAGGCGTTGCCGGTAATGGTCACATCAATAATGCTGCTGCCGTCGGACAGGGCTTTAAGCTGCGCGGAGTTGTTATCGATGAAGCTGCTGCCGGTAACGCTCAAGATAATATTGGCTGTGCCGCTACCTTGTATGTCGAGGCCTGTTTCAGCACCAGCATTATCAAAGGTGGAGTTTGTAACGGTAATGTTGGATGTGCCGGTGTTGTTTTCAATCAACACATTGCGCGTAGTTGAACCATCTACATCGATGTTGTTGAGATTCATACCAAAAACGTTGCTACCGTTAATGCCGTTCGCGTTGCTGCTGTTGATATTCATGTTCGAGAGCGAAACGTTGTTAGTGTTGGTGAGCGAAATGCCGTGACTGGCGGTATTCTGGATCGTGCCGCCGCTTCCATTTGTTGTACCTATACCGGTGACCGTAAAGCTGCCGGTAGTATTATTGATGGAAATGCCCGTGGTCGCGCCATTACTCGAGATACTGGTGAGTGTCACGCCCAGGTCAAGCGGACTCCCGGAAATACTGACCGCCGTGGAGCTTCCCGAGTTGATTGTGCCCGTGGTCACGTCGAAATCGCCGCTGACACTGCTCAAGGTGATTCCAGAGGTGTTGCTGGACGAGATTTCATCAAAGCCCATGGCTAGCGTCCCTGTATTGATGTTGACCCCGGCACCGGTGCCGTTGATGCCAACTTCGCTTACTGTGGCAGTTCCAACGCCCGTGCCTGCGATTCCGGTACCGGCGGTGTTGCCGATGTTCAAACCCCTAATCGTATTACCACTGGCCAAGTTAATGCCGTTGGAGGCGCTTTGCAAAACAGGTCGTGTGCCGCCGGTTGACGGTAACGGATTGCTGTGGGGGGGAACTGTGATGCTGCAAATGATGGCGATCGTAGTGCCCGCCCCCTCTCCAACGAGGATCTGGCTGTTTTCCAACGTGAGAGGTGCCGTGTAATTGCCGCTATGAACATAAATACAATCATTCGCTTCAGGATCATTGGCGCCGCCGCTGCCGTTAACGCTTTCGAAAGCAGCCAAACTATTAAATGGGCTGTTGAGGCGGCCATCGCCTGCGCCGGCACTATTATCGATAAACCAGATAACATCAGTGACATTGATGAACACGGTTGCGGGATCCTGGTTACCATCAGTATCCTGAATTATGTAATCGAAGTTATCAGGGCCCGTGAATCCAGGCACAGGATCGTAAGTAAAGCTGCCGTCCCCCGCAACAGAAACTGTCCCGCCATTAAAGCTGGTGGCATCGAAACTGAAAATCGTCAGCACAGGTGTAGTGCCGTCAGGGTCATCGTCGTTGGCCAACACTCCGGAAACAGCTGGTACAGTAATACCAACATTACCTATTGAATTGTAACCGTCGTTGCGGGCAATTGGGGTAGTCCTAATTGTTCCGGCATTGAGAGTAGTATTTATATCAACAACATCATCATATTCTGTATCGGTTGCATTCATATCACCGGAGTTTTGAATATTGACAGTATACTCAATTACATCTCCGGGATCGGCAAAACCGTCATTGTCATTATCCACTGTAATATCGTCAGTTTTGGTTGCCGTGATAACTGGAACAAAATCAGTGCCTTCCGGACTGAAACCGCCTGTAAGGTATACCCTAAATTTTATTTTTAAAGGATAGCTGCGGTTGTAGGTGCTAACTTCTACTCCTAATTTATTACTTAGATCGGTGACATAGCTTCCTTCAACTTTATAAAGTTTACCATTGTATTCCTGAAAGAAATTTGGTGGAAATAACGCGACTGTTCCTTCGCTGGTTTGGACAATGGTTTGATTTTGCTCATTCATTTCCAGATTAGTAATCCCGGTAAACTCCAGTGAGATATCACCAGGATCAGCACCCGGATTTACAATCAAGGTTGCTTCAATTCTTTGCTGATTCCCGGAGTAAATCAGATCTATTCCCGGGAACACATCCTTATGCAGTATGTTAGCATCAGTAGGGAGATTAGCAAACCATTGGATCGGCTTGTTGCCTGAGTCAGATATTACAGGCGTTGCCAGAACCATTATTGCCATTACTGAAACTATAATAAAAAATACTATTTTATTCATGCTATCCCTCCTAAAGGTGGTTAATATGTTAATTTTTTATTTGTTAATTGAGTGTTAATTATTTAGTTCGTCTCCAATTTTATTTCGGGTTTAAGCATTTTGCTTTTCTGCCCGCTGCTCTCGTTTAATTCATTTCCCATTTTTATATTGATCTCGCTGTCATCAACTCGTAAGGAAAATTTAGAATTAAATTCTAAATGATCGTCTGATAGTATCTTAATTGATTCTGCAGTGTTTTTTTGCTGCCAACCTTCCATGTCGAGTGTGAAATAGAAATAACTTTATCCTTAACAAGTAGTGGAGAGGATTAAGAGAGAGAAGGGATCGAAAACTTAAGCCCTGCAGTATCAGGATTGGAATAAAATTTCTATTTTAAACTTTTTATTAGCCTCCTAAAAAATTTTGTTAAATCAAAAAATATGTTTGCACACACACTGCGGTAGTAGAAGTAATTCAAGCTAAGTAATTATATGTTAATTAGCAATTAAAATGCTTAATAAATATTCTGTAATAGCACTATCTCTTAACTATTAACAGGGGGAAAGACTGTTGCTAGCAATAATCTTGATTGAAAAAACTATAGTACAAAGAGGATAAGTTTTAGTGATTATGCCCTACAAGTTTGCCAATGGTTAAGATTTATTAATTGCAATAAAAGTGCCATATTATTAAATTAATTAATTGCTTATATATTATAATCATTCATTTAAATTAATTATAAAATGTAATTTTGTATTATATTATATCTGTCTGTCAATAATTAAGCGTATTTGAATTGTTTCAAAATAATAATGAGACAAAGAAAATGTTTAATATTAATACACATAAAATTTAGATTTAATCCGGTTTGTTTTTCTAAATTTAACTGTTTCTGAGGCGACAGTTGTCGTTATTTCATCAATACCATCTTCTTAGTCTCTACAAAATTTCCTGCTTGAAGTCTGTAGAAGTATGTTCCACTTGGTAATGCTGTTGCATCAAATTCAACTTCATAACTTCCTATGGTTTTCTCTCCTTGAACAAGGGTTGTAATTTCTCTTCCAAGAATATCATACACCTTAAGAATAATAAAATTTGATTCTGTGATTTGATATTTAATAGTTGTTGTCGGGTAAAATAGATTGGGGAAGTTTTGGAAGAGATGATAAGATTGTATAATATCAAATGTAACATCATCTACATCTGTAATTATTCCACCGCCTATTTGCGCATCACCGTGACCGATTAGTAGATTATCAAATCCAGATATATCGTGCATTTCAGTTGCCCCATCATTCTCATCAAAATGCCATAATGCACAGGTGTATTGATCATCTTCAAAAGGCTAACAGGGGATTTCAAAAGTCGGTTCCGATAAAAAAAAGTATGGACCTCGCCTAGTGAAAATGTATCAATAATATTTCTCACTGTAAATAAAAACGATGTGATTAAATTGACAATCCACGTAAAACTTAGTATCTTAAATAAAAAGAAGGAGAAAAAGATATTATGGCAGAACCGTTTTTAGCAGAAATAAGAATTATCGGGTTTAACTTCGCCCCGCGTGGTTGGGCGTTTTGTGACGGGCAGATCTTGCCCATCAATCAGAACCAGGCGCTCTTCTCATTGTTGGGTACTACCTATGGAGGAGATGGCCGTACCAGCTTTGCCCTCCCTGATTTGCGAAGTCGTGTGCCGATTCACAGAGGCTCAAGTAATGGCACCAGCCACAATCTAGGAACTAAGGGAGGGGCAGAAACAATCACGCTGGACGAAGCCGAAATGCCGCAGCATACACATACCATACAAGCGTCTGCCGACGCTTCCGACAATCAGACTCCGACGGATCTGGTGCTTGCAAAATCAGGCCAGATTTATAATAACTCAACGAACCTGGTAGATATGGTGAGCGGTACGATGGCCAATAACGGTGGCGGGCAGGCTCATGACAATATGCAGCCCTACCTTGCTATCAATTTTTGTATCGCGTTACAGGGTCTCTTCCCGTCGCGCAATTAAGGAGGAAAAATGGCTGAACCATTTGTTGGTGAAATTAGAATGTTTGCAGGAAACTTTGCCCCGCGAGGCTGGGCGTTTTGTAGTGGGCAGTTGCTGGCGGTGTCGCAAAATGATGCCTTGTTCTCACTATTCGGAACCCTATACGGGGGAGATGGACGAACTACTTTTGGACTGCCAGACTTGCGCGGTCGGATACCCATTCATGCCGGGCAAGGGCCGGGACTTTCCCCGCGAAGTTTAGGCTCTAAAAGCGGCGTCGAAAAAGTTACACTGACTACCAATCAACTACCGTCTCATACACATCCGGTGAAAGGCACGAATGATGCCGGCAATTCCACGGAGCCGGCAGGCAGACTGCCTGCATCATCCACCACAATAGACTTATACGTCAGCACTGCGCCAACGGTCGATTTTAACGCAGCCGCCGTGCCCGGTGTAGGTGGAAGTCAATCGCACAGCAACCTGATGCCGTTCCTATGTATTAATTTTATTGTTGCCTTATTTGGCATCTATCCATCACGTCAATAAGGAGAAAATTATGTCTGAACCATTTATTGCTGAAGTTAAAATATTTGCTGGAAATTTTGCCCCACGTAATTGGGCGTTTTGTGACGGGCAACTGTTGCAGATTTCACAAAATACTGCCCTGTTTTCTCTGATTGGGACCACTTATGGCGGTGACGGCCGTACTACCACCGCGCTACCAAATCTGAAAGGCCGTGCGCCCATGCACCCTGGTAATGGGCCCGGGCTGACAACACGCAGATTAGGTGAAAGAGGCGGTACAGAAACCATTACCCTCTCCGTAGAACAGATGGCCAACCACACACACGACTTGCGAGCCACTGTTAGCCGTGGTAGTTCCAGTCAACCACAAGGGAATGCGTTTAACCGTTCCGTTGGTGATACTGCTTATCATACACCAACCAACCTTACCGGCATGTCCCCGGCGATGGCCCCAAACACAGGCGGCAGCCAGGCACACAACAATGTGCAGCCTTTCCTGACGCTGAACTTTATCATCGCCCTGGCTGGGCTTTACCCCTCGCGAAGTTAGGAGAAAAATATGCATCGAAAAGAGAAAAAATTGCATCGAAAAATTGAAAAATACACGATCTTTTATAACGTTGAAGCCAACGAAGGGCATTTCATATTCCACCTTGAAGGTAAGACTAAAGGTACACCTACTGTTACCCTCTTGCTTGCTTCACCGCAGGAAGGTACGCTGATCCTGGATATTTTGCGGAATGAACAGCCGGTTTATTATGATGAAGAGAATCGAATTCTGATATCCGGTCTGCATTTTACCGGCATAAGTAAAGGTAAAAGTACAGCTAAAAGCGCAGGTAAAAGTGTATCTAAAAGCACAGTAAAAATTAAGGGTAAGAAATAGAAGTGCTTGATAAGGAAATGGTTGGAGACGAAGTCTGTTTTTTGTCTCGAACCATTTCCTCTGATCTTCATTTTATATAAATATCTTATGCATTTGGAAAAACTAAGAAACGCCACGAGATGTCTTCTCAGTAGTGAAGATCAAGCTGCAATTCATATAGCTCTCAACACCATCCACACTATTTTTTCAGAAATTACTACCGTGCGTGGAGATATTTCGGAGCCACATCACGACGAGGAAACCTTCCTGGATGGGGGTGTAGCGATCTCTCCACATCTGGCGGCACGTTGTCTTTTCGATCCCATTCGTACCGTTCAGTTTCTTCGCGGTATCAACGCTGCTATCCGCGATTCAATCCACCGTTTCCCCAGCGAGCGGATTAACATCCTCTATGCCGGATGCGGTCCTTATGGAACGCTGCTGTTACCATTAACAACCCGGTTCACACCCGAAGAGATACAATTGACCCTCATCGATATTCACAAGCCTTCAATCGATGGTGTCCGCAGCCTCATTAAGGCGCTCGGGATTGAAAACTATATTTATAAATGCGTACAGGCAGATGCGGTTACGTACCGCCATCCGACAGAGGTATCATTGCATATGGTAATCAGCGAAACCATGGAAGCCGGATTAGCACGGGAGCCACAGCTGGCAATCATGCGCAATTTTCTGCCACAGCTTCAGGAGAACGGACTTTTTATTCCTGAAAATATTGTGGTGGAGGCGTGTCTGAGCAGTTCAGAACAAGAAGATATTGGACTTCTTATGCATCGGGACGAACTCGGCTATCCTGTTGGACGGGAAATGCAGCAACAGATGGATCGACTGCCGCTGGAGCAAATTATAGCGGTGAATTCAGAGTTGGCTCATCCACAGGAAATTGGATATGGTTGGGAGTCCATTCCGCTAACGACTATTGAGATTCCACCACGAGATGAGCGCTTCGATCAATTTTTATTATTTACAACGGTATCCATTTTCGGTTCTTACGGGTTTAAGCCTTATGATTGTGAATTGAGTTTCCCATTACGACTCCATGATCTAAACCAGGTGGCAAGCGGAAGCAGGATACAATTTTCTTATGAGTTTGGCAAAAAGCCGGGTTTGCAGTACGAAGTAATACCTGGCACGGGCGCGTAATAGGGAACAGCTGAATAACCTCCGGCCTAGTACACTTGATGACGAACAGGGTCTGTACCGCGTGGACGCCAGCACGCGTGAAGATGAATTGGCTGTGGTTCCCTGGAGCGAATCAGAAAAAGAAACATTCCTGACTACGCAGTTTAATGCCCAGCACACCTTTTATCATCAGCAATTTAATGAGGCAGAATTCCTTATCATCGAACAGGACAATGAACCCATCGGTCGGCTTTACCTGGATCGCCGTGATGATGAAATTCGCATCGTCGATATCGCTTTGTTACCCTCACATCGCAATCGGGGGATTGGAACGAAATACCTGGAAACAATTCTAGAGGAGGGTCAGGGAGCAGGCTTGCCGGTCCGCATCCACGTTGAACGCAACAATACCGCATTAAGGCTCTACGAACGGCTTGGATTTCAAAAAGTGACTGAGAACGGCATCTATTTCCTGATGGAGAAATGGCCGAACAAGGTTCCTGGAGGATAATATGCTCGAAAAACTAACCATTGAAGAATTTTCAAAACACCTGAACAATAAATTCAATATCCAGTATGAGACTGGAAAAGGGGAGACAGACATTATTGGTTCGATGGAGGCGGAGCTGGTCGAAGTCTCAAAGCTGGGTGAAAGGCAGGCGGATGAAGATCAACGGCAATCATTCTCTGTCATATTCCGTGGGCCGGTTGAGCCGGTACTGCCACAGCGGGTATACAGTCTTGAACACGAAGGACTGGGCAAATTAGATTTATTCCTTGTGCCTATCGGCCCGGATGAAAAGGGCATGCTTTATCAGGCAGTGTTTACATAAGTGAATTATTCAATTGATTATTTTTCAATTAAAAATCTAAAGAACTTTTTACACTCTTCACACCTTTATATTAATAATATTAAATTAAAGGCGTAAATTAAACGAATTAAATAAAATATTAGTTTAGAAGAGAATACTTTTCGCATGGTGTAAATTAAAAGTTAGTTGAAATATTTAATAGAAAAAAGGAAAGAGACTCCAAAAATTATTAAAATTGTTTATGGTACAACAAACCTACCTGCCGCCTGCCTGCCGGTAGGCAGGATAGGCAGAGTAGACAAGTCCGGCGGATAAAAGTACGTAGTTCTTAGTGGTTAGTTACTAAACATCAATTGAACTTAAACCTAATTTACTTTAAGTTACACCTGCACAGATGAGATACCCCACAAATTTACTACAATAATGGCTGGTGCGGCGGGAGGAATTTTAATGGAAGAAAAGCAGAACCAACATAATGATATCAGCACTCAATTTGAACCGGAGGTTAAAGTTAAATCGGAACTTCAGCCCGATGACTAGTTATGCATTATATGCAATAAAAAAATT
>PVMK01160644.1_pt1 | contig 13644 bp, 12 predicted proteins | sample 1853481 | NCBI WGS metagenome assembly PVMK01 (sample SAMN08533507, study PRJNA380276) | Marine sediment metagenome, whole genome shotgun sequencing project. | reverse complement strand
TTATGCCCCTCCCTGCTGGCGCTGCGTAGTGCGCCGACGCTTCTAATTTTCGCCATGCCGTGACGCATGATTCCCCCGGCGATGGTAATCGGAAAACTGCCCGATGGTCCTGCAACCTTCATTGTTGTTCGCGCTGCGTTGTTGTAAATTTCAGACAGCCGTGAAACCGATAATAACCGATTAAACCGGCGATACCCAGTCCGTACTTGTCCGTACTAGCGGGCGATGTGTCCTCGGCTTAAACAGACTTGCATATATAGAGTCAGCGCCCGGCCGAGGGCTCGTAGTAAAAGAATGCCGGGTGAGCGCCGGCGAAATGCCCGGTACAATACACGCCTAGTCTGCGCATGGCGCCAAGACGTAATAGACAACGAGAACGGAGCGAACAATAAACGTGCCCTCAAGCAATCACTTGACCATGATATTGACTTTCACGCTGGCCGCCTTATTCGTGCCAGTTGCAGGCACATTTGCAGCCGATTCCGCTGTATTCGATCTGGAAATTGGCGACCAGGAGCGCAAGGACCGGCAGGTTGCGGTCGTCCTCGACGGTATCACTGACACCGCCACCGGCGAGTTATTGACCCCACAAGAAATGGCAGAACGGCTGGCCGATACCCGCATCCTGTTTATCGGCGAGAACCATACCGACATGGACTTTCATCGCGTGCAGGCGAGGATCATCGAAGCACTGCACCGGAACGGCCGCGAGGTGATGATCGGGCTGGAAATGTACCCGTATACGCAGCAACAGTTTTTGGACGAATGGAGCGACGGCCTGCTGACCGAGCAGGAGTTTATCGATTTGTCTGGTTGGTACAAGAGCTGGAGTTATCGCTGGGACTACTACCGGCGTATTTTTCTGTTCGCCCGCGACAACGGCATTCAGATGTTTGGCGTGAACATACCCCGCGACCAGATCAAGACGGTGCGCATGGAGGGCTTCGAAGCCCTAAACGACGAACAGGCTTCGCATATGCCGGAGTTCGTAAATACGGACAGCGATGAACACCGGCAATTGTTCCGCGCGTATTTCGAAGACGACGATGCACTGCACGCAGCCATCAGCGAAGAACAGTGGGATGGCATGTACCGGGCGCAGTGCACCTGGGACGCGGCTATGGGTTGGAATGCGCGCCTGGCGCTGGAACGGCACGGTGGTGAGGATGCCATCATGGTGGTGTTGATCGGGGCGGGCCACGTTACCTACGGTCTGGGTGCCGAGCGTCAAATCAAAGACGAATTTACCGGTCGCATCAGTTCGCTGGTGCCGGTACCGGTGCGGGACGATGACAACGAACCGGTCGATGAGGTGAGGGCGTCCTACGCCAACTTTATCTGGGGCGTGCCGCCCGAGACCGAGTCCCTGTATCCGAGCCTGGGGGTCTCACTGATGGGCTCGATCGGCTCGGTCCCGACCAAGGTCATCCAGGTCAGCGACGACTCGGTCGCGCAGCGTGCCGGTATCCAGGTCGGGGATGTGCTGTTGTATCTCGACGATAGCGAGTTGGACTCGAGCGTCGCGCTGCGCAAGCAGATCGCGCTCTACGACTGGGGTGACAGTGCGGTGCTGGGGTACGAGCGTGAAGGTGAGATCCAGACGCTGGATATACACTTTCGCCGCCTGCCGGCAGACACCGAAAGCTAACGAGTAGCCAATAACAATAATAATTATGTACTCATTGCATCAACGTCTGACCGCTTTTCGATGCGCCTGGGGTTCGATCCTGCTGCTGTATTTGCTGGCGGGCACGGCATATGCCGAAAACGAAACCCACTACCAGCTCGATGTCGGCATCGAGCCGGGCACTCATCAGCTCAAAGTATCTGCTGTCGTCGAACTGCCGCCGGAGTTCGCCGGACGCACAGTCGAGTTCCTATTAACCTCGGTCCTGCCGATCGACGACTCCGATCCCAACGTAAACCGGCTGTCCTATGAGCAAGGTGGCTTCACCGGTATCAATGGTTCCAGTGTGGAGTTGGGGGACCTTAAAGCCATCGCGCGTTACCGGGTTACGCTGGCCGAGGGTTCGAGTACGCTGAAGCTGACTTACAGCGGTACGGTGAACTTCCCGCTGTCTTCCCCGGAGGAGGAATACGCCCGCGGCCTCACGGAAACCGCTGGCCTGATCAACAGCGATGGCGTGTATCTTGCCGGCGGCACGCTGTGGTACCCGTACTTCAGTGATGAACTGGTCAGTTTCGATCTTACTGCTGCGGTGCCGGACGACTGGCATGTGATCAGTCAGGGCAATGGGTCTTCACGGGATACAGCCGGACAAGCACATTGGGATTCGGGCGGTCTGGTTGACGAGATTTACCTGGTCGGTGGTCCGCTGACACAGTACGAGGAGGCAGCCGGTGCGGTGGCGGCACAGGTGTACCTGAGAGAGCCCGGATGCAGCGCTGGCCGACAAGTATTTGTCTGCCACCGCACAGTACATCGAGATGTACCGCGGACTGATCGGGCCCTATCCATACGGCAAGTTTGCATTGGTTGAGAATTTCTGGGAGACCGGTTACGGCATGCCGTCGTTCACGTTGCTGGGACCGCAGATAATTCGCTTCCCGTTCATCCTGACTTCGTCCTATCCCCACGAGATCCTGCACAACTGGTGGGGCAATTCAGTGTTCGTCGATTACTCGACCGGCAACTGGTGCGAAGGACTGACTGCTTACATGGCCGATCACCTGATGAAGGAACGGGTGGATCAAGGCGTGGAGTATCGGCGCGATACGCTGAAGAAATATCGTGATTTTGTTCGTGACGGTCGTGATTTTCCGTTGACTGAATTTCGTTCGCGGCACAGCGCCGCGACCGAAGCCGTCGGTTACGGTAAAACGTTGATGGGATTTCATATGCTGCGCCGGCAGCTCGGGGATGAAGCGTTCACAACGGCGCTGGCGCGTTTTTACCGCGAGTATCGCGGCAGCAAGGCAAGCTTTGGCGATATCCGGGCGCAAATGGAGCAGGTCTCCGGTGAGGATCTGGAGCTGTTCTTCCAGCAGTGGGTGGAACTCGCCGGTGCAGCCGACCTGCGTCTCGATGCGGTCGAGATTCAGACCACGGACGACGGGTTTGAGGTAACCGGCGTGCTGCGACAGGTTCAGGCCGGTACAAAGTTTGAACTGCAGGTGCCGTTATCCCTGACGACTGTCGATGGATTGGAAACTCAGGTGCTGCGCGTGACGGGCGCAGCGACGCCATTCTCGTTTGAGACTGCCTCCGAACCACAGTTGCTGGAAGTCGATCCGGAATTCGACCTGTTCCGGCTGTTGGATGCGCGCGAAACCGCGGCGTCGATCGGCCAGGTGTTTGGTGATCGAAAGCTTGTGGCGGTTTTGCCGGCAGCCGCGGACGAAGCCACCCGCGCCGCTTACCGTGAACTGGTTGAACGTTGGAAAAGTCCGACGCAGAGCCTGACGGTCGTGCTCGACGCGGACATCAATGGTTTGCCAGTCGACGCCGCCGCCTGGGTCCTGGGTCGCGACAATCAGTTCGCCGCTCGATTATTTTCCTCGGACCCCGGGCTGGGACTGACGGTCAGCGCCGCCGGTTTGCAGTTACAGGATCGGGCGATTCCCGCTACCGGCCATTCGACTGTGGTGGTGCGCCGGCATCCCGTCAATATCGACAAGGCGGTCGGCTGGATTGTCGTTGATCCCGTTGCCGCGTTCCCTGGCATGGCCTCCAAGTTGCCCCATTACGGCAAGTATTCATACCTGGCTTTTGAAGGCGACGAGCCGACCAACATTGCCAGCGGTGAATGGGCGAACAACGATTCGCCGCTGCGGGCGGATTTACGCAGCGCGGAACAGCGCGCCACTGGACCGGTGGATTCTGCGCCCCGACCGGCCCGCAAGCCACTGGCCGAACTCCCGGCGGTTTTTTCCGAGGAACGCTTGCAACAGCACGTCGACTATCTCGCCTCGCCCGCGATGCAAGGGCGCGGGCTTGGCTCAACGCAATTGGAAGAGGCAGCCGCCTATATTGCCGGCGAATTTGCAAGCGCCGGACTGGTGGCGGCCGGTGACGATGGCAGCTACCTCCAGGGGTTTGCGGTCGAGGAGGGGGAAGACGGCCGACCGCATCGGGTTCATAACGTCATCGGTTACCTGCCCGGCACCAACCCGGCGTATGCGGATCAGGCAGCATTGATAACGGCCCACTACGACCACCTCGGACACGGTTGGCCCGATGTCCGGCAATCGGATGCCGGCCAGATCTATCCCGGTGCGGATGACAACGCCAGCGGCGTAGCGATATTGATCGAACTGGCGCGCAATTTTGCTGCCGGTGCGCCTCCTGAGCGCAATCTGGTATTCGTCGCGTTCAGTGCCGAGGAGGCCGGGCTGTTGGGTTCGCGCTACTACGTAGAGCACCCGCGACCTGCGCCGTTAGAAGGAATCGTCGGTGTTATCAATCTCGATACCGTGGGACGTTTAGAAAATCAGCCGGTGTCCGTGCTGGCCACGGGTAGCGCGATGGAGTGGCCGTTCGTATTTCGCGGCGTCACCGCGGTGACGGGCATTGCCAGTGAAAACATTGCCGGTGCGAGCGCGTCATCGGACCAGCAAAGTTTCATTGATCGCGGCGTACCGGGCGTGCAGATTTTCACTGGCGCGAACGCCGACTATCATCGTGCCAGCGACACGCCAGACAAAATCAACGGCGCGGGTATGGTCAAGGTCGCGACTTTCGTCAAGGAAGCGACCGGCTATCTGATTCAGCGTGAGGAACCAATGGTTCTGACGGGCAGTACGGCATCCGGGGGTTCCGGCGACCGATCGGCTAACACCGAAGGACAGCGGCGCGTGTCTTTCGGCACCGTGCCCGATTTTGCCCACAACGCCGACGGGGTGCGGGTGGACTCGGTGGTGCCCGGCTCGCCGGCCGAGTTGGCCGGCATACAGGCCGGCGATGTATTGCTGGAGATGAACGGCGAGACAGTGACCGGGCTCGGCGCTTTTTCAGATTTCCTCAAAACTTTGGTGCCGGGCGATACTGTCACCGCTACGGTACTGCGCGATGCGCAAACGATCAGTGTTGCCGTTACGGTGGTGCCCCGCTGACCATGCTCGTGGCTCCGTTCGGCATGCCGGCCTAAGCCCCCAGGTTCTTTACACAGTTCCAAAAAACGGCGAGTTCAGCCCAGGTCCTGGCCGGACCGTATCGGTGGCTGACGGACGGCGCAACCATCCTAAATAGCTGAATTAAAAAGACTATTCCACGTTTCCGAGGGCCTGGGCTCGGGATTATGGTCAAGTTTCCGCAGGGTCGCTTGTGATCCAGTTCGCAGTTCCGTCCGATTGAAGTCGCAATACGCCCCATCATCAACCAGCTGTTTGGGAGCGGAAAGATGGTTAGCAGGATAATTGCGACGTTAGTCGTAGGACTTTTAGTGGCTACCTCGGCGGTAGCACGCGACCTTTCGTACAACTTTGTGCGTTTGGACTTTGTGAACATGGAAATTGATGCCGGCGCGACCGACGTGGACGGCGACGGTTTCGATCTGCAAGGTTCTTTGGTAGTTTCGCCGAAATTCCACGTGTTCGCGGGATATGAAGACATTGGCTTCGATCAGAGCGTAGATCTTAGCGTCATGGAGTTAGGCGGTGGCTATCGTCACAGCTTTTCGTCGAAGACTGACTTTGTCGCGACGTTGTCTTACATGGATGGCGAATTCGACGTACCCGGTTTCGGTAGCGTTGATGACGATGGTCTTGGTCTGAGCGCCGGCGTGCGGCACCTGATTACGGATAACTTCGAATTCAGCGGCAGATTGAACTACATGGATGTGTTTGATTTCGATACGTCGCTGGAAGTTCGCGGTGATTATTATCTGTTTGACAACTGGGTCGTCGGTGCCGGACTGGAGTTCGGTGACGATGTAACCACGTGGTTGATCGGCGGCCGTTATAACTTTGCCGGCTTCGGAAAATAGTTCGCAGACATCGGCGCTGGCTACCACTTGCCGAATAATCGGAGCATGAATACAAGGGGGCGCAAGCCCCCTTTTTTTTGCCTGTTTGTTTCGGTATAGGATGGAGTTCGCCGGCTAAGCAAGATCGGGTGCAGTGATGAGCCCATCGAGGCTCTCGAAACATCTACCAGTCGCGAACAAACGGCTTGGCGCCGCGGCGTTCTGGCTGTTGGTCTTGCAGCTGCTGGTGCTCTGCAGCGCTGCCGTGGCCGACGACGAGGAGGAAATGGCCGTATCCGGACCGCCGTACCTGGCTATATCCTCGACGACCGTTCCAAACGCTTCATTTGAGTCGCCGCAGTCGGGCAGCGAGATAGAAACGGCAGAATTCAGAGTCTCTGCCGGTTTTTATCGCTTCGGCGATGAGTCGGCGAACATCGACATTGGGTTGGACTATCAGTACACCCGGTACCGGTACGACGGGATCAATGGCCGCAACCGCGATCTGCACTGGTTGCAACTGCCGGTCGGATTCGCAACGCCAGCGGGTTTGTGGCAGATCAGCGGATTTGTCGCGCCTGGCGTCTTTACCTCGTCAAACGTGTTCCAGGATCTGTTCGACGAAGGATCGAGCGACGATTTCTCGGTAAACGGGCGCCTGGAAGCTTTGAGTCCGTTGAAAAGCAGCATGCACTGGCTTGCTGGCGTCGCGTATGACCGTTCGTTCGGCGAGCCGAACGTTTATCCGGTGGCAGGCGTGGTCTACTGGCCGAGTGACAATCTGCGGCTTCGCATCGCGTTTCCCGACTCGGAATTTCGTTATCGCGCATCACAACGCCAGTCCTGGACTGCCCGGGTGTTTCCAGCGGGAAGCGAATGGCACGTAGTCAGCGACGAACTCGCCACCGATTTCGATTACAGCGCGGAAGCCTGGCGTGCGCAGGTCTGGTGGAGCTATGGCATGAGGCCGAAGCTGTTTCTCGATCTGTCACTCGGTTACGAGTTTGGTCGTCACTTCGACTTTATCGACGACACCGGCACCAGGATAGACACTGATGTCGAAGACCAGTTTTTTTTCGCGTTCGGACTGCGGTTCGGGCGAGCGCCGATTCTCTATGGCCAGCAGCTCAATCCCTGAATTCCACGAAATCGGGGCGCTGCACGCTCAATAGTGGCTATCGCTCGATCGGCGCCGGAATTCCAGTCAGGGCGGGCTCGATAATCCGGTAGTCGGCCGGGACCTCGAACAGTGCCGGATCCGGTTCTTCGACGCTGAGGATCTCCATCGTGTAAGTAACGGTACCCATGCGCGGGTCTTTTTCTTCAGAACGCACCATCATCTGAAGTTCGGGGGCGTACCAGATCGTTTTTTGCACGACAATCGGCAGCTCATTGCCGAACATGTTGGCGGGATATGTAGTCGTGTAGGCGGTGCCCTCAACTCTGACGCCGTCGATAGTGTTCTGTCCCAGCGATTCCACTGTCGCGGGACCGGCCCCCATCGGTTCGCCGCTACGCCCAACCACAATCCCTTCGGTCGAGAGGAACATCGGTCCACCGGGTGCGCTGGCGGTGAAGTCCACGGCCCCCATCGTTCCGACGGCCATGCTGGATTCGTGCAATGGTTGCGCCATCATGTAGCCACTGCCTCCCTGGACCGCGTCGATACGTCGCCCGAACATCTGGTTTTTGTACGCGGTCTTGGTGTTTTCCTCGAGCATCCAGGTCTGATGCTTAACCGGGTCCGTGATCATGATCATCTTGCGGAAGCTCGAACCCCCGGTTGAGTGTTCCCGCCGGAAGCGTCCGTCTGTGTCCCGATAGATCAGTGTGACCTGCTCGTGCACGATGCGATTGCCGTCGCAGAGCTCCCGCACCATCCGGTTCGTCGTTCGTGCACTGACGGGCGCATTCTGAACCGGTTCACCGCCCATCCCCGGCATCATTCCAATACCGCGAGATACGATCACGTCGCTATGGGTGGTGAAATCAGTTTGCGCAAATGCCACCTGACTTAGCAGCAATAAGCTTGCGATTGCGAACAGCATTCTGGACATCGTTAATCCCCGTTGGTTGTTCTAATCTGTGACAGTTGGTCTGGAGTGGAGTTCATTACTGACTGGGCTGCGGCGTGCCGGTGTTGTCGGCGACCCATTTCATGTGGATACCCATGCGCCAGAACAGCCACATGATCAGGCTGTTCATGACGACGACGTCCCAGACCGATTCGACTTCCGGGCGTCCTGTTTCGCCGGTCAATTGCCATCGGATGGCAGCCAAACCAGCAGTAAATATGATTACGAGAGCGAAATATCGCCAGGACATGACCCAGCCGATCGGCACGATGCGCTGTAGGAAATCGCTACCTGTCGCGCCGCCGTTTTGCAAATAGCACCAGATGATGCCGCCGATCGTAAACCCCACATAAAGAATCCCGTCGAGATAATCCGTTGCAGCGGGCTCGGCTCCGGCCCCGGTCGGCGGGCCGTTGGCGATGGCCTCGTAGATCAGCGCGCCGATAATCGCCGTACCGAGGTAATAATAAAACGCTTCCTTTCCGCCCAGGCCTTCGATGGCCAGCTGCTGGCGCAATTTCTTGATTTGCCAAATGTACATAGCAATTCCCCCGTTTTATCTACTGAGTGGCCGTGTTAACCCGGCCCAATCCATCTTACTCCTCATGCACCACCAGGTGAGCGGACTGAGGCACCCACTTCCGGACGTATGGAACGTTGACCCGAACTTTAGTCGTGCCCGGTGGGGGAACACGGGCCAGATCTGTTTTCATTTGGTTAGAATGGCGTTTGCGTGATGAATCGAACGATGTATTGGCAATTGAGTATTTAATGAACGTCCGTGAACAGCATCGTTGTTTTGGCGGTACGCTCGGCTATTACAGCCACGAGGCCGAAACGACCGGTTGCACAATGCGCTTTACAGTGTTCGTGCCTGCCGGCGACAAACTACGACCCGTACTGTGGTGGTTGTCCGGGCTGACCTGCAGCGAGGACAACTTCACGGTCAAGGCCGGCGCGTACCAGGCCGCGGCGGAAGCGGGCTTAATGGTTGTTGCGCCGGACACCAGCCCGCGCGGCGACGATGTACCCGATGATGACGCCTACGACCTGGGCCAGGGTGCCGGGTTCTATCTCGATGCGACCGAGTCACCGTGGGCGGCGAACTTTCAGATGTATTCGTACATCACCCGAGAGTTACCAAAACTGGTGCTCAACGAGTTTCCGGCGAATTCGGAGCAACAGGGTATCGCCGGCCATTCGATGGGCGGTCACGGTGCATTGACGATCGGTTTAAAACATCCGGAACGCTACCGCTCGATATCTGCATTCGCACCGATCGTCGCACCAATGCAATGCCCCTGGGGCGAGAAGGCCTTTGCGGCTTATCTGGGCAGTGACCGGGAAACCTGGCGCCAGTATGACGCGACCGACTTGGTGCAAGCCGCCGGCGATCGCAGCGCGTACCCGCCGATCCTCGTCGACCAGGGGTTGGCGGATGATTTTCTGAAAGAACAGCTCAAGCCCGAGCTGTTTGCCGCTGCCTGCGAGGCGGCCAATCAAAAGCTGATACTACGTGAGCAGGACGGCTACGATCACAGCTACTTTTTTATCACCTCGTTCATCGATGATCACATTCGGCACCATGCCGGCATTTTGAAGTAAAGAAGTCCGTTCGGGTATTTCGGCCTACTTCGTCAGAATTTTTAACACGCTGTTGTCCTGGTCGCTGGTCAGGTACAGGCTACCGTCTGCGCCCTCGGCGATGCCGCTCGGCACGTAAACCGATTCCGGGGCGCGAGCAACGCTTGCACCGACCGGCAGTTCAACTGCCAGCACCTCGGAGACACCTGTGGCCGGGTCGATCGCGACCACCCGCCGCCGCCCGACTTCAACGACAGCGACACGGCCATCGGCCAGGACCGTCAAGCCTTCGGGTTCGCTGACCGTGTTGCTGATGATGGTTCTGCTGCCATCTTCGAGATTTATGCGCAACAGCGTACCGGCCGAGTGTTCGGTAACGTAAAGCGCGTCGGGCCCGGCCCAGCCGAGACCGACAGGTCCAGCGAGTCCGTCGGCGACGATGTCGCGCAGATCTCTGTTGGCCCTGCTTAGACCAATGATTTGCCCGCTCGCAAAGTCGGCAACGATCGGGTCGCCGTTGTCGCGAAGTACCACGCCGGCGGGCGCTTCGATTTTCGTCCACGTAGCGACCGTTTTATAGTTGGCGCGATCGACGAGAAACACTCTTGGCCGCGTGATCATGTCGGTCAACGCGATAAACCCATCGTTGACTGCCACATCGGTGGACGCATTCGGAAAACCGACATCGGTCAGCGTGAATGTTGTCGTGACGGCACCGGTGCCCGTGTCGACGACGCGATAACCGTAGCTATCGGCCACGACCAACACTTCCCGCCGTTGATGCGTCATGATCGCGAGCCCGCCCACCAGGGAAAAGTTGCCCGGCACGACGACGCTTTGTTCTCCGGTGTTGGGATCGACCCGAACGATGGCACTGGCCGCCGTGCGACTGACATAGACCGAGTCATCGGCAGCGATGGCCAGGTTGTCCGACGGGGGTTCAATCGTGGTGACGATTTGTGCATCTCCGGTGTCCGGATCGATACGCCACAGGTGCCCCAGCTCCAGATCGACGGCCCATATTTGCCCGCGCGAATCCAGGTTGACCGCAATGACTTTGCCGAGATTTTCGGCGATCGGGGTTACGGCACCGGTCTCGATGTCGATGCGTGCGACCGTGCCGATGTTCGACAAGGGTGCGAATAGTTTGTCGTCGGCGGTGATCTCGAAGCTGTTGATATCACCCATCTTGCTCGCCACCAGCCGCGGTTCAGTCTGGCCGCTCCCTTTGCCAAACCCGAATTCGTACAAACGGTCGAAGCCCTTTTGGGCTGCGAACAAACGCCCATCGCTCGTGAAGTACACCGGGTTGATCAGCGCTTTGTCCGCTGCAACGGTATATACGCTGCCGTTTCTCCGTTGGGCGCGGATCTCGCCTGACAACAGTGCCGTCCAGACCATCGTGCCGTCCGGAGCGAACGCAATGTCGTCGGCCTCACCGTCCGGTGCCGGCACTACAACCTCTACCGCAGCGGTCGCGACGTCTACCCGATAGATGGATTGCGCGGCGACGCTCCCCACGTACAGCCTGCCGTCGGGCCCGAAGGTGATGCCGTTGGGTGCGCGTAGTGGCCCGCCGGAGACCAGGGTTTCCACCCGGTACGTGCCATTGTTGCGGTCGGCACAGGCCGACGTCACCGCGGCGATTATTGCCAGCACGACCATGCGACCTATGGGCATACGGTTCTCCTGCGAATATAAATGGGGTCGGCCTCGAATTTTGACTATCATACGGGCACAACTACAGCGGAGGAATTACATTGAACAGCAACTGGATGAAAAAACCGCGCAGCCGCCGCGAGGCGATGCAGTCGGTGTTGTCGATCGCGGGCATGGCCGCGGGAGGTCTTGTGGCCAGCAGCTGCGCCGGACCGACGGATTCGCAGTCAGTGGCCCGGCGGGAGCCGATCGATTTCGACGACCCGGTCCAGAGTCTGCGCGCGTTCGTCAAATTGATGGGGGATCTCGATCCCACCGTTGAGACGCCCAGCTGGTTCGGCGGCCACGTGTTCGGGGATACCCGGCGCGATCGCCCGTTAAAGGCGCTAATGGGTATAGAGGGTTTCGGCGTGCTGCGCGTCGAGCGCCAATCGGACACCTCGTACCGGGTCTTTAACCGAGAGCTCGCGTTTTATACCGACCTCGAGACGGGTGAGTACCTCGATACCTGGGTCAACCCGTATACCAAGGAAGAATGCGAGGTCAAACCGATACACAACATGACCGTCAACGCGCACATGATTGTCAGCGAAAAAGTCGGTACCGCGATTGAAATGGATTTCGACGGTAACCTGATGGAAGTGCCACTGCCGCTGGGCTGGCAAAGTTTCGGCCACAAGCTGTTCTCGAATTTCGAAGTGCACACCGCGTTTCCCAATGAATTGAAACCTGACGTGTGGCCGCGAGAGTCATCGGGACCGGTGATCCGCATCGCCGAGATCTTTCAACGGGTGGCGAATCTCGCCGAGCTGGAAAACCCTGATGTGACCACCGCCGACTACTCCGGATGCTGGACCCGCGTGGGGCCGTGGTTGCCGTGGATGCGCATGGGTCAGGCGGATGGGAACCTGTTTTTCCGTACGTTCATGACCAAGTTGAATTCGGCGGATGAGTTGTCACCGCGCTTCAAAGCCCACATCGAAGAGCACCTGCCGGAATATTTCGTGGCGCCACCGTCGGACACCTGGGGCGGCAAGAACGACTCGAGCTTTAGCGTGTACGTCAGAGAGAACGAACCGTTGCCGCCGCTGGAATAATTGGAAAACCGGGGCTGACCCCACTTTGAGCGGATGTCTTTAACGATACCTTTCAGACGGGAATACGATCCGGCGCTGGCCAGGGTCGGCGGCTGGCTGCTGATCTTTTATATCGTCACCGGTCTCACCATTCTGGCTTACCTGAGGGTGTCGATGGCGGCCGTCATCACGGCATTACAGGTCGGGCGCTATGGCTGGGTGATTGCGCTGGTCATGCTGGTGGCAATGATCGGACTATTGCGCCGCAAGCGCTGGGCGTATTACCTGTTCGTCGGCATCGGGCTGTTTTTGCTGGTCAGTGGAGGGCTCGCGATGCTAACAGCACCTGATCAGCTACTGTTCCAGGATTGGATGTTCGATATGCCGATCCTTGGTGAGTGGCTGATCACGCTTGCCTGGTTGCTGTACTTTTTGTTCTCGAAACGCGTCTACTCGGTAATTTTCGGCCCACCAAACCCGGTCTGAGCCGGTTGTTCGATCGATGTTTACGGGGAGGAACGCATGTCCGCCGAAGCCAATAAGAAACTAATTCACGAAGTCATCGACGTGATCTTCAACCAACAGCAGCTGGATCGCGTTGAGGACTATTTCGCTGAAGATTTTTTTCAATCACGACGGCTATCCGGGTGCACCGACCGGGCCGAAAGCAATTCGTTCTTATCTGCCGATGATGTTGAAAGCATTTCCGGATCGTGTACTGACGCCCGAGTTCACGCTCTGCGATGGCGACCGCGTCGTGTCACGGACGATCACCGAGGGCACGATGACCGGAAGTTTCGTCGGAATTCCGGCGACGGGCAAACGGTATCGGATTACAGCCACCGACACCTACCGTATTAGAGACGGCAAGATCTGCGAACGCTGGGGCAACGAGGATTCGCTCGGCATGATGCAGCAGCTGGGCATAATCGAAGGTGGCTGGCGCACCGCCAGCAACGAAGACGCAGGCTCGGTCGAAGGAGACTACGGCCCGCGCGACTGATTCGAGATTCGTCTCGCACCCTGTACATGTTTTCAGGATGTTCGCTTTCGACCCAAAGCGGACCTGCCATCTTGTCTAGAATTAACTTAAAAAAGTCGCTCTAAGTTTGAACTTGTGAATTTGATGCAATGTCCGCTTTCGACCCATAGCGGACATTCAAGCAGGTCAACGTCGTTACCTCAACTGACCGATCGGCAATCTGGCTGTCTACTCTAGCGCCGCTTTGTCTGCGGAGGCACTCTGTTCGACGTGAAGCGTCCTGGCGGGCAGGGACAGGCTGGTGCCCGCCTGGGCGACGATTTCCAGGATCTGTATGTTCAACT
>PVMK01188166.1_pt1 | contig 13645 bp, 16 predicted proteins | sample 1853481 | NCBI WGS metagenome assembly PVMK01 (sample SAMN08533507, study PRJNA380276) | Marine sediment metagenome, whole genome shotgun sequencing project. | reverse complement strand
TATCTTGACCCAGTCCCCAGTCCATTAAATTGCTGAAAGACAATTCAGGATTTACCTGGACACCAAATTGGTCCATTTCCTGAAAATCGTCAACTTTCAGCAAGAAAAAGGCGGAGAAGATTTTTCGTGCGAAAGTTGACGATTTTCAGGAAATGGACCAATTTGGTGTCCAGGTAAATCCTGAATTGACTTTCAGCAATTTAATGGACTGGGGACTGGGTCAAGATATAATGAAGGCAAAAGCTTCCGCTTCGGATGACCTTGCAAGGGCGGTTCACCTTAAGGCCGAATTGGGAAACAGCAAAGCTGCTCGGATTACGCCATTAATGGTGGACAATTTTCGTATCAAGATGAAGAAGACCATTTCGGAACGTACTGACAAACCATATTCAGGGGCAACTATTAATAAGATAGTTTCCTTGGCCCGTAGGATTTATTATTTGGGTATCCCATGCTGCTTATAGTGGCTACAAGGAATTAGCTGAACTGCTGATCTCTAAAGGTGCTAATGTAAATGCAATTGATAACAAAGGCCGGACTCCACTGGATTGGGCCGATTATAGTCGCCATAAAGATTTGGTGGAACTGCTCATTAGGCATGGTGGAGAAACTCGAACACCATGGTCCGGTTCGCCTATTGGAGTATGGCTTTAAGATTCAAATGGTTGTGATCCATATGTATAAGGAGACAAGTGTTTTATTTAATTTCAATAAATCTGACCATTCAAAGTTGGGGACATCGCCAACATCTATGCAGAATTGACCGACCCTCAAAATTTGTGATATCAGATTAGGATATCTGAATTGTTGCAAAAGTTGGGGATACATCTACATATCACTATCGTCTGATATTTGGTCTTTGCTATATGATTCACAACCTGACGGAACCCTCGATAATGATTGACTAAATACCATTGATCTGTTTATAAACGCACTTAATCAATTTCTGAAGCACTTATTCCACCTGACCTGAAGCGGTTCTCTAATTGCTGAATCGAATCTTGTTGCTCCTCTGATACTGCGTTTCTGTGAAAAATTCACATACTGAGTTCCTTAGTTTGAAACCTTAACGAAGGGGGTACTGCATGGTAAAAGAAGGTTTTAAGCGTAAGCTCACCGCAATTCTCAGTGCAGACGTCGTAGGTTATAGTCGCCTCATGGGCGATGACGAAGAAGCCACTGTCCGAACCCTAACATCCTATCGGGAAGTGCTTTCCACACTTATCCAACAACACAACGGCAAAGTATTGGATTCACCGGGCGACAATCTGCTGGCTGAGTTTGTCAGTGTTGTTGATGCCGTGCAGTGTGCAGTGGCGGTACAAAAAGAAATCGATGCACGCAATACCGGGCTTCCAGAAAATAGGCGGATGCAGTTCCGTATCGGCATCAATCTCGGAGATGTCATTCAGGAAGAAGGACGGATTTACGGTGATGGGGTTAATATAGCTGCCAGACTCGAAGGTTTGGCCGAACCGGGCGGTATCTGTATATCCAAAACGGCTTTTGACTATATCGAAAGCAAGCTGCCCTATGGATATGAGTTCTTAGGGGAACAAACGGTAAAAAACATCTCCAAACCGGTGAGGGCATATCGAGTAACGTTGGAGCCGAGGGTGACGATGGCAGGTGAGCCTAGCGATCTTAAGTCAGTCGACACGGAATCATCCATTACCGGTCAACCCAAAAAACGTTTAGAACTAATCAGCTTATCAGTTAGTCTTGCCTCTCTAACAGCTGTCATCGTTTTCATCCAAGCATCTGGAGATGTTGACGTTTTTTTACAGGCTTACATTTTTTTTGTCCCTGCCATGGTAATCATTATTTGGGCGGTGTTAAAATTCACAGATAGCGAAATTCAAGTTCGTGCGATAAAATTAATTTTTCTTTTATTTGGGTTTTTGGCAACTATTGCTGTTATTTGGAGAGGAACTGAGGAAATTGAGACTTGCCCTCATGGAAATATTCATTTTTACATCCCCCTTATCGCAATTGGGATCTTAGTTTGTGTCTTGAATATCTTTTTATACACGCGTGCTCATTCAAAACGTGCAAATAGGTTGTCTATATATACTTACTTCATTTTTTTCTGTATGTATCTGGGAATATGCAGATTGGTATGGCAAATCTTGGACAAGGAATGCTTAACCAAAACTATTTCATAGTGTGGCGAGAGACCCGGTTCTGAATTGAAAAGGTAATTTATAATGCCAAATGAACTCTCATACAAATTATTAATAAACTATTTCAAAAACTTCATCAAAATCAAATTTAATAAAAGCCCAATTTTAGAACCCTTATTTTTTACTTTCTATAATACTTTAAAATGTAATTTTTATTGTTCATATTGTGATTTTGCAGAAGGAAGAAAAGGTAAGGACTTATTTCCTGAATTAAATACTCAAGAGACTAAAACATTATTAAGAATTATTAAGCAGGCATGCCCCAATATATATTTTACCGGCGGCGAGCCGCTATTGAGAAGTGATATTGTGGATATTGTAGCCTACTGCCATCAAATAGGTTTTAAATCTATTTCAATTAATACAAATATGAGTATAATTCACAAGCGAATCGAAGTATTGGATTACATAACGAATTTGGTAGCCAGCTTTGATGTTATTGATGAATACAAATGCAAGGAAATTTATGGTGTATCTTTAAGAGCAGTCAAAAAAGTAAAAGAAAACATAATTCATTGTGCAAAGCTTCAAAAAGACAAAAACTTTATAATGACTATCAACTGTGTAGTTATACCTGAAACTGTGCCCTACGTTAAAGAAGTTATGAACTTTTGTTTTGAGAATGATATGCGTTTCGCAATAGTACCGGCGGAGTTAGAGAGCGGGAAAATCAATGATCGATTATTAAATAATAGAGAATATCAGGATTTGATCAGAGATGTTATAAAAGCTAAAAAGGAGGGAAAGCCAGTTTTCTGTAGCAAGAAATTTCTGGAAACAATCTTATGTTTCAATCCGTTCGAATGTTATCCTACCTTAACACCCCACATTTATCCCAATGGAGATTTATTCTATCCATGTGAACCAATTCTAAAATTAGGTGGGAATATATTAGAAGCTGGCTCCTATAAAAAAGCATTAATCAGAGGGATTGAAAAATTTGGTCCTCTGCCTTTCTGCAAAAACAAATGTTATAAAGCCTGTTATATAGAACCCTCTATTTTCATAAAAGATCCTTCTTTGTTAATAAAAGAAGCTATCTAATTTAGCTCCGGCATAAAACCTGACTCTAAATCTTGAGATTTTGGTGTATCAAGTTATTAGATTAATATCCCACATAAATATGTCGTTGGGAAATATGGTATTTATTATTATAGATATATCGGCATTTAAAATTAACCTTTCAAAATTGCAGATATCAACAACAAAAACCAAATATCTTTCGCCCTCACATTTTGCATATACTGTAAACATCTATGCAAAATTGACCGACCCTCAAATATTGTGATATCAGAATTATGATATCTGTAATTTTGCCTGAGATGGAATACCATCTACGTATCTGTACTTTGGGGGAATTTGTGATATTTTTTGATATCAAATGTTTTGAAATGCGTGGTTTTTAGTATTTAGCCTCAATATATCACCAGCTGACTATTGTTTATAGCACCCGCCTTATTTAATCACCACATTGTAGCATAATATTTCAATATCATTGACAATAATAACCAATTCTATTAGTTAATCATTATTCAAATTGTTTGCTACTGATTTAACACCACCTACTTTATTGTCCGGTATGCGCTATTTTTATATTATACCATTTAGATGATATAAAAGAGGAAAGTCTTATTCAATAAACAACCACGCCCAAAGGACGTGGATTTTTAAGTCTAATTAAAAAATTAATTGAAGCATGATAATTTACGGGATGGCCTATTAGTTTGATAAGAGCCATATCATTGAGGCTTCTTTGCAGGCCTCAAACCTTGAATGGATTATTATTATGGATAAAGAGCTTACGCTTTCTGAGTACCGAAGCCTCGCTTATACTCTCCGCCCAATCAAACCATTAGGTTATTGCTGCAGTAATGCTCTATTGGAAACAGTTCATGTTGAGCCTTTGGAGGGTAGATCAAAAGCGCAGGTAAAACGAACCTTCATTGTTCAATGTCCGGAATGTGAAAAGATGTATGTGAGCAAGTGGGATTAGCTAAAGAAGATTCCAAGGGGGTATCACTGAAAATGGAATTGGACATATCTATAAAAATATTGTCATCTCAAAAGTACTGATACTGTAAACATCTATGCAGAATTGACCGCCCTTCAAAACTTGTGATATCAGATTAAAATATCTGTATTTTTATCAGAACTGAGGTTACATCTACTAATCTGTAAACCGGGACAATTTGTGATATTTTATAATATCACAGCTTTTGAAAAGAACGGTTTCTTGCATATTATTCTCCATATATTTTTTTTCGGCACGATCAGTTTTTTTGGCTGAATAACATTACAAATGTGATGATAACCAGAAGGATATAATTACCTGTTACGGAGTTTTATACCAAAATGAAGCTGTTCATCTACGCAATACTGATGGTCATGCTGCTGCCTGTTTTCTTACTCGGGTTTCCCTTCTATATGGTTCCAATCTTGCGCAGCCGCAAGAAGGTCTCCGGAACCGCGTATGAGCCCTTCAATGGGCGACTGCTTTACCACCTTTCAGGTAGTCGCCCTGACAATGCAGCATTGCAGCTCGCCGGGGGATTGCCGGCTACAAACCGGGTGTTCATGGTCCTGTTGGTCAGGCCCATAATCTGGGCCTCGCGGATATCCGGCTATAAACCCGTCCTCCTTGAGTACCCACCCCCACGGCCCACTCCCATGAGCGCGATGATCGGTGCCCGTTGTGAGTTTCTGGACAAAGCAATGTTCGACTACATTTCCGAAGGCGATCAGGTAGTGATTCTGGGCGCAGGTTGGGATACGCGAGCTTACGGATTGCTTAAAGGTCAAAATGTGATGGTCTTCGAGGTGGATGCGCCAGCCACCCAAGCGGTCAAACTCGCCGCCATTGAAAAGACCGGCCTTGACGCTTCGCATGTGACCTTCGTGTCCTGTGACTTCAATCGGCAGAGCTGGCTCGAGGCTCTGCAGAATCATGGCTTCGACCCCACGAAACGCACTTTCATCCTGTTGGAGGGAGTCACAATGTATCTGGAGGAGCACGCCATCCAGAGCACCCTTCGATCCGTCTCTACTCTGCCGGCGGGCAGCCGCATCGCCTTCGACTTTTTTAGCCGCGAGTGGCTCGAGGAAACCCGCGCCGGGAAGACAGTCCGCTTAGGGGCCAGGGCAACCTACGGTGAGGCTATTACGTTCGGGTTACCAGTTACGCCAGACTTTTCCGATCAGCTGACGAATTATCTTGAGGAGTACGGACTCGCCCTGGACTGCGACCGGCCCATGGGCGATGAGGGGGGTGGTAAGGTTCCCTACGGTGGCTTGGCTCTGGCGGTCACACCGACTTTACCGTGATAAACATGGAAGCGTGTTTGTCCCATAACCAGCCCAAGTATTCGGACGGCAAACCCGCTACGGGGCTTTACCGCCGCTGTTATGGGCGTTACAGATACCAACTAGTCGCAAATGACCTAAATTGCAGATATCATCAGTGAAAACCAAGTATCTTGCGCCCTCTCATTTTGCATGTATTGTAAACGTATCTGTATTTTGCGAACCCCCCGAAAAGTTGTGATATCATTTTGTCAATCGAAGTTTTAACCTACTTTCCAATTCTGTCAACTCAAGTATAGGTCAGGGCAAATTATCCACGGGCAGGGACCAGGGAGGCCCTTTTCGGCCAATCGCGCCTATCCCGTGGTTGATGGTTGCTCGTCAATCCCTAAAACCCATGCCGGTTTGGATCGTCGGGGCCTCCTTTACGCCCTTTTTGTGGTCGGCCTCTGCTTGCGCGGCCTTGGACTTGAGCTTGTACCCTCATTTGCTCCTGATTTTGTCCCATCATAATATCATTGATAGCCTCCGCTCTGAATCTCAAGCATTTAATCCCGGCCGGGTAAAATCCACCCAGCCTTCCAGCATGGTCATAAACCGATCGGACGGATATGCTCAGCATTTTTGCAACCTGTTTAGGCGTCAGTAATGACTCCATAATCTAATTCCCTTTCGTTTCCGGTTGTCTGTTCCGTGTAAGTACTTGATTTCCGGTACTACCCCTTAGCCCTCGTTTCTCTCGATCGTTGCCCTGTGTGGCTCTGAGGCTGTCGTTTCTTATGATAAAAGGCATTTGCCGCCTTAATAAGCCTTTCAAGGTCGGATATGGCACAGGTTTCATAGTCGGGCTTTTCGTAACTGCGACGATCTGTCGCAGTTAGCCTTTCAACCGTCTTTTGAATTGCCGCAGCACTTTTATTCCCCCCTGTTCGATCTTTCCATTCAATCGACATCTCTTTTGCTGGCCGCTTATGCTCCTCTTTCCCTATCCGGAATGTCAAATTCATCCGCCTCAAACAATAAATCCCGCAATCCTAAATCAAGGTTTGTGCCTGTAATTTTAAAACCAAACGGTGTCAGAGCATTTTCAATGGCCTGATCGAGCTCGGGAACACCCTCAAACACCCTCAGTGTTTTCCTTTGGCAGCCATCCGTAATGGACTCTGAGATAAAGTTTCATTTGGTTAATGGTTACGCCTCGGTTTTAATCGTTGCTCAGAGCACCTCAGAAGGCCTGTAGGCGTGTGTTAGACGCTGATTTAAGCAGCTAGTTTGGACCTCTATTCCCGCCTATCCCGAGAAGTCTTTATCAGCGGCCTAAGATGGAGCCTGATAAATTAAAACGCCCCAAGCATCCCCGGGACCACAGATCCCCCTATGACGTCACCGCCATAAGTAGCTTGAGGCGTTTTGTTTGATAATAAGTTTTTCATGGTCTGTGGTTTGGGGTTGATACATTTAGCTGTAATGCTATATTTACATCTTTACAGCAGTGCTTGGTGGAATGTCAGGTTTTTATTGCAATACAACTTGATGTATTTTATTAATGCTACATGGAAAAGAAACAGGTAACCTTCCGAATAGACCAGCCCATTATAAAGAAATTAAAATTCTTTGCCGTTGAGCATGATAGATCCCAACCGATCTTCTTTTAGAAGCCATTCAAGACCTTTTTAAAAAGTACGAAAAGCAACCCAAGGAATAACCGTTCAGTTATGAGCTTTGACATTTAACCACATTAACGGGCCATCATTTTTTGGGTTGACAACTGTCAACTTAATATTTATAATTATAATCTCCCATGGTTCGAATTTTAAGACGCAAGCCATCATATGCATTGAGGGATGTAAAGGCACTTATACGTGCCGATGATGTGTTAATCACACAAGATGCAATTCGATATGCGCTGAATGATTTTGGGTGGGATGCATCTGATATAAAAAAATGCATTTTAAAGTTAAACGATAGGTACCACTTTGATGATCCCAAAAAGAACCATTTCTACAAAACCAAGGATCATACTTTTTATCCCAATACGATGATGGGTTATTATAAGGCCCAAAACATAGAAGCGGGCATTAACGTTTATACGCATTTTTATATTCATCCAGATCATGGAGTTTTAGTAATTAACAGCTTTAAGGAAATATAAAAGGAGCAAAGATGAAATGCGCCCTCTGTAATAATAAAGTTGTTAAAATAAAAGGTTCTGTAGAATTCGAGGTTCGATCCTTAGGGAAAATCTCTGTTCCTAATCTGGAATATTTTGAATGTTCAGCCTGCGGTGATCAGTTGCTCACTTCAGAGCAAAGTAAAAAGGCATTTAAATATATTGCCAATGAAGAGCAAGATTTAATAAATAAGCTTCCTATCGGCCAATTTATTACGGCAAATGAGGCTGCAGGCTTATTAGGCGTCACAAAACAGGCTTTTAGCAAGCATCCCAAAATTAGAAGTGGTATGATATTTTCTGCACTTATCGGTGATAGAAAATATTACCACAAAAAATCTATCGAATTATTCAAAGAAACGGATAATGGGAAATTTTTATTAGTCCAGCCAGATGCCAAAGTTGAACCTATTTCGCTTGATGATCTTGTCGGCTCTGAAGTTGGCTACATCTATTATACGAAAATTCCAGCGGCAGAAGAAATTACCGTCTGTGAAAAAATTAGTGTTGATAAACCAGTTAAAACTTATTCCGATTTATGGCAAGCGGGGTTCAACACAAATGCCACAAGTTCTGATTATCAGCCATTTTTTATGGGAGAAGGCTTCCCCCCCAAAAAAGCTATAGGAGAAAACCTATTATGGCCTTAAGTGATGAAAATCGAAAAGCTATTGTAAAAGAAATTAAGTTTGCAGTAAAAAAAATGGACGAGATGAAAAAGCCACCCGAAAAGCTTTATTATTTCAGCGCTGTCTTTGGAATCCTTCATAGGATCTATAATATTGATTATGATCCAGAGCTTGTTTATGCTCATTTCATCTTGCGCTCAACTCATGATGCATTCCAAATTAGACTTAAAGCAATCGAGGTTGGAGGTGACACCACAGTCTCTATTAGTAAAGAACAATTGTCCAAACTTTCTTCTTTATCAAAACAATTCGCAAATAAATTTGGAAGGAAGCAAGAAATAGATAGTATCTTAAAAAAGTTCACTATCTTATTATACTCAACAACTGGCAACGGTTATTACTTAATGCAAAAAGGAGTTCTGAAAATATAAATTGTCAAAGTGCTAAATCCGGTCCCTACTACCTATATTCGTTTTAAAAGATCGTTGCGTGAACGGACTCTCTCGGTCGGTATCAGCCCTATCTTCTTTTTGTATAACTGCTATATATCCGTAATTTAAACAGTAGGTTAAACGTAGTGATATCCATTCCGTATCCCAATTCTATCAGCCTTTTATTCCCGGCTAAATCGACTGTAAATATGGCTCTTTCGATTCTATTCCTGCAGACCGCGACGGACTGCCAGAATGGCATTGGCGCCGAACAGGAGCATCGCTCCCACCCATCCGGTTGCGTCTAAGGGAAGTTCGCCGACCACAAAAGGGCCGAGCAGCGCGGCCAGCAAAATTCGCATCGAGGAAATGATGCTTCCATCCACGGCGGTGACATAGCGAAAACCAATGGTCAGCAGAAACTGCCCGGCAACACCGGTGGCAGAGCACAATCCCAGGTAATAAAATTCCTGTGAATCCGGTCGGAAAAAATCCCCATGGAAGACGGCAAAGATCAGCAGCGCACCTACACCGAACATGAAAAAAAGAACTGTATTGGTGTCGTGATAACGCCGGCTGACATTCAAATAAGTCATTGCGCAGGAGGCTGAGAGGCCTGAAGCCAGCCCCCAGAGGTTGGCGGGCTTAAAGTCGATCCTGGCGGGGGACAGGATCAGCCATATACCTACGAAAGCAAACGCTACCATGGCCAGGGCAACCGGATCGCGCTGCTGGCGGAGCAAGGCCCATGAGATCAGCGCCACGAAGACCGGATAGGTCATGTTCAGGATATTGGCTTCGGCAACCGAGGTAAATTTTACGGCCATATAGAAACAATAGACCGCCACACAGTTAAACAGGGTCCTTCCCAGCAGCAGGTGATAGCTGCGGGGACGCGGCGGTTGGCGACGGTAGGCCATGATGGCGCAGACGACCAGAAACCCCAGCAGGAATCTGGCAAAAACGAAATATGAGGGTTCAATCGCCACCTCGGCCTGGGACCACCGTATAACAACTGTCGAGAAGTAGAAACAGAAAGCAGAGGCGAAAACAGCGAATCCTCCGAGGAGTCTGAGCATCGATTTTTCCATGCACGCTCTTTTATACCGCTTTTTAAAAATAAGTTCCGAAACACCGAAGGTTGGTATAAGGGGTTGTAGAAAAAAACCTTCGAGAAACGGATTGTTTTTTGACAACCCCTATAGCAGATTTAGCGGTGGCATCCAAGAACGTTTTTTACAAACAAATTCAGGGTTATTGACCAAAGGCGGGTTGTTATGCTAAAAAATTTTGCGGACTCATTTTTGCGCGAACCCTAAGCAATTAGCTGCCAACAGCAATATAATTGAATTAAAAAGGGAGATCGGACATTGAATATTGCAACGAATCTGGAATGGTCGGCGTTCTTCTTTCCGGACCGACCGGTTATCAGCGAAGGGGATTCTGTAACCGACTATGCCCGGCTAAACCGGAAGGCGAACCGGGTAGCCACAGCCCTCATCGGCCTTGAGATTCAGCCCGGTGACCACATCGGACTTTACGCCCCCAATTCCGGAGATTGGATCGCCTTCTATTTCGGTGTGCTCAAGGCGGGTGCCGTTCCGGTAACCCTGTCCAGCCAGCTGAGTAAAGACGAGCTTGCGCTCTTGCTCAACCATTCCCAACCCAGGATGATTTTCACCTCAGCCGAAAAACTGGACAGCCTGGAGGGATTCAGGGCCTCCGGCGGTCTGGAAAAGATCATCTGCCCCGGCGGCGACCTGGATATGAAGCGGCTGGTCGAACTCGGGTCCACGTCATTCAGAGCACGGGATAGAGACCGGGGAGATATCGCGGCCATTCTTTACACCGGCGGAACCACGGGTACGCCCAAAGGCGTTAGGCTCAGTCATGAAAACATCAATACGTCCCTCCACAACGTGGTCTTTAATGAGCGCTCCACACACGAGGACCGGGCCTTGTGCTTTCTGCCATTCAATCACGTCTTCGGCCAGATGCATATTATGAATGCCACAATTTTGAGCGGCGGCTGCCTCGAGATGCTGCCGGCTTTTGACATGGACAAAATCCTTTGGCTGCTGGCAGGAGACCGCGTGACCAAACTGTTCGCGGTACCGACAATTTATACCAGGTTCCTTGGCCTCAATCGTCTAAAGGAAAGACTGGCAAACGTGCGCTATTGCTTTTCAGCAGCGGCCAGTATGGCCGCAGATACCGTACGCCAGTGGAAAGAGCAGACCGGACTGGCAATTTATGAAGGCTATGGAATGACCGAGGCCGCACCGGTGGTGACCTATAATCATTACTATCGCCATGTAATCGGTTCGGTCGGGACAGCCGCGCCCGGGGTGGAAATTCAAATCAGAGATCAGGAAGGCCGTATACTTGAGCAAGGCCTGGAGGGGGAAATCTGCGTCCGGGGCCGGAATATCATGCCGGGTTACTTGAACAATCCGGAAGGAACCCAGGCCGCCTTCTGGGAGGATGGCTGGTTTCGTTCGGGAGATATCGGCCGGTTCGATCCGGACGGCTATTTATATATTGTGGACCGGCTCAAGGACATGATCATCACGGGAGGGGAAAACATTTATCCCAAAGAAGTCGAAGACGTCCTGTATGCCAGGCCGGAAGTGGAAGAATGTGCGATTATCGGGCTGCCCGACCCTGAGTGGGGCGAAAAAGTAACGGCTTTCATCGTTGCCCGGCCAGGTGAAAAGGTCGACCCGGAGGCGCTTAAAACTTTTTTAAAATCCCGTATTTCAGCCTTTAAGGTCCCCAAGGAGTTCCGGGCTGTCAGTGAACTACCGAAAAGTCCGGCCGGCAAAATTCTGAAGCGCCAAATAAGAAAGGAAATATTATGACACTCGAAGAAGCGATCAAAACGGCTATTGAGTATGAAATCAGGATTCGTGACATTTATCTGGAAGCCACAGCAGCAGTCAATGACGAGGTCGGCCAACGGATATTCGAAACTTTAGGCAATGATGAACAGCATCATATTGACTACCTCCAGCACAAACTCGAGCAATTTCAAAAGACCGGAGCCATCGAACCTGAGAAACTAGCATCCGCCGTTCCTGATCAGGAAAGCATTAATAAAGAAGCTGACAAGGTCAGATCACTGGCGGCAAAGGATTTTCTGGGCATCAAACAGCAAATGCTGAGCAAAGCGCTAAAAATGGAGATCGAAACCAGTGATTTTTATCAAAAGATGGTCAATGAGCTGCCGACCGATGCCCGGCCGATGTTTGAACGGTTTTTGGAAATTGAAAATAATCACATCAAGGCGGTTCAATTCGAGCTGGATCACCTGAGCAAAACCGGCTACTGGTTTGATTTCAAAGAATTTGACATGGAATGATGGATGCAGGAGAAATCGAAAAGGATCACATTTTAATTAGTGTCTAACCCCTGTATTTATCAGAGTACTCCGTCTTCCACGTAGTAGCCGTATTCTTTCGCATTGACATTGTTGCGCTTTTCCCAGCCGATGGTCGACGAGGGTGTGGGGCCATAGTCATGGCCCGGCCAGACAACGGTATGGTCCGGCAGCTTCATCAGCCGGCGGATGGATTTTCCCAGGGTGGGACGGTCACCGCCGGGCAGATCGGTGCGTCCGCTGTCGCCGACAAAGAGGGTGTCGCCGGTAAAGAGGTTGCCCTGGGCATGCAGGCAGATGCCGCCGGGGGTATGGCCGGGGGTATGGATTACATCAAAGGTTATCTCACCCAGCTGCAGGGATTTTTCATCTGTCAGCCTGACATCCGCATCAAAATACCTGTCGCCGTCGAGCTCATGGATGATGATTTGGGCTCCGGTCCGGGCTTTTAACTTGGCATTGCCGGCGGTGTGGTCGCCATGGCCGTGGGTGTTGACAATGGTTACGATTTCAAGATTTTCTTTTTCGGCCTCGGACACAATCCGCTCAACATCCGAGCCGGGGTCGATCACCAGGGCCCGGCGGGTGTTTTCACAGCCGACGATGTAGCTGAAATTGTCCATGTATCCGGTTGCGATCTGTTTGATGATCATCATATTCCTTCCTTGGAACCCATTGAAAAACGAGTGCCGAACCTTTAGATTTCAGGCTTAAAGGGCAAGTGACGCGGGGCCAGCAGCAATGAACAGCAGGTCGCGCAACCTGTCCGTCTCTCATCTCACCGGCGGTCGTTTTCCGCCAGAAAGTATCTTAATCATTGCTTCGATCTATGGCAACCTTACCCGCGTAAGTCTCTTATAAATATTAAAGGCAGGGTTCATTCACCCTGCCTTTAAAGTTTTACAAGAACTCTTTTTTTATAAGGTTCAGGGGTTCAAGGTTCCATTCTCGTCCCTGGACTGCATAAGGGATGAGTATTTACCAAAAAAAGCGTCAGTTTCATCAGGTCTAATCCAAAATTTGGAGCCAAATTGGCAATTATTGGGGAAATGAGCATTTTTAACGAGAACTTCGGGTCATTAATGCCTTCTTTGTCCTTAACCCTGAACGTTGAACCCTGAACCTGTGAACGGTTACTATTTATCGATTACATTAACGTCAAAGGTCTTTAGAACTGTCAAACCTTTCTTGATTGTTATGGTCCATTTTCCGAGCTTATTCAATTTATAACTATCCACCAGTCGATAGCGAATCGACCCCTCTACTTTGTAAGATGCTAAATTTCGAGGTACCCCTTCATGTTTATACTCCACAATAATGTCGTCATAGGCGGCCCCTTTAGGAACAAAAAACTGCATCCATATCTTGATAGGTTCTCCTAAGATGAATGCCTTCGGGTCCGCCGGCTTTTCACAACTCAGGGATTTAACCGACTTACATATTTTAGCGTCCGTCAGAATTGGTCCTTCGGTTTGCCCGTCGTAAAAGTAATCCACAACCTCTTTGACCATCTTCGAGGTGGGCGCTGCCATTACATGCATCGGAGAAAAAAA
>PVMK01118577.1_pt1 | contig 13645 bp, 11 predicted proteins | sample 1853481 | NCBI WGS metagenome assembly PVMK01 (sample SAMN08533507, study PRJNA380276) | Marine sediment metagenome, whole genome shotgun sequencing project. | reverse complement strand
TAAGGCGTCTTTCCACTCGCCTTCATCCCATGCTGCTGAGCGACCTGGGATTGGAGCCCGCGCTTAATCTCTATCTTGAAGAAGTGAAAAAACATTCGGATCTGACGATTGAGTTTCATATCGTTGGATTCGACCAGAGATTGGAGGCCGATACCGAGACCGTGCTCTATCGATTCAGTCAGGAGGCCCTTACAAATACCCTCAGGCATGCCCATTCCGAACATTTCCGTCTATCGATTATCAAGAGCTATCCCAACATCATATTTCTGGCCGAAGACGACGGGATCGGATTTAACAGCAAAATCGTGGGAAGCGATCCTCGAAGTTTGGGACTGCTCGGTATGCGTGAAAGGGCTTCTTTGCTGGGAGGCACCTTTCAACTTCGCAGTAAGCCGGACGAGGGGACCCGGATCAGAATTGAGATACCGATAGTTGAAATTTAGTCCGTCCGATAATATGATCAAGTCATTCCAAACGGCCGAACTGCTGGGAGATTTGGCATTATGAATAAACCGATTAAAATACTTTTGGCCGATGACCATACGATTGTTCGACAGGGCCTGGCGCGTCTGCTCGAGGACCAGACCGACCTGCGGGTGGTGGGAGAGGCGTCAGACGGTCGAATGGCTTTTGAAAAGGCGACGGCGTTGAAGCCTGATATCGTGATTATGGATATTGCCATGCCCCTTATGAATGGGATCGAGGCAGCCAAGCGAATAAGGAAGGATTTACCGGAGACCAAGATCCTGATCCTTTCAATGTACTCCCACGAACATTATATTCATGAACTTCTTGAAACAGGTATCTCTGGGTACCTTCTAAAGGATTCAAGCGGTCGCGACATCATAAGTGCCATTAAGGCGGCCATGAAGGGCGAGACCTTTCTTAGTCCATCCATATCCAAAAAGGTCGTGGAGTCTTATCTTTCGCCCCGGAAGAGTTCATCAATGGAGGAGCGTTACAAGCAGTTATCAAACAGGGAGAGAGAGGTCTTTCAACTTATTGCGGAAGGGCATTCCACAAAACGGATAGGTGAAATGCTCTATGTCAGTGTGAGTACGGTCAAATCGCACAAGGGCAACATAATGGAAAAACTCGGGATTTCCAATCCTATCCGGCTTGTTCATTTCGCTATAAAACTCGGGTTGGTCGACCCGGACCTATAAAGTCCATCCTATTGCCTGTTAGAACAACTTCCGCGTTTTTTATACCAAAAGATCTTGTCGTTTGGAATAATGAAGAAGATAGGGATAATCACACTTACAAGAAAGAACAGCTTAGCCTATTCTGTCCTAAAAAGAATTGTCGAAGATCTGAGTTACACCCCTGTTTGCGGGGAAGCCATTGGTGCTGACTGCCTCTTTTTTCCCCTGGAGGAGCTGGCTCTAATCGGTCACGACTTCTTAGGTGATTTCTTCGAAAAGGCAGGCATTTCTGATGTAGACACCATCCTGGTATCTGCGCCCTATACTGCAAACCTGTTTGTCCTGCCAAAAGTGATATGGTGTCTGAAAAGCATAAATCCAGCCCCTATCATACTTGGCGGAAATGAAGCGTCAAACAACTATAAGAACTTGATGCTCTACCGGTTTTCAACATTTGCGAACAGAGTCATAGATATCGCCCCCGATTTCATCGTGAGAGGATCCGCTGAAAATGCTCTTCCCTCTCTCTTGCCTCTCCTCAACAAAACCACCATAACAAAAGAATGGGATAGGGATTTCTTAAAAAAGCTCCTTGGAATCCCAAATATTGTATTCTGGCTCCCGGAGAAAAGGGCTCTAATTTCCACCAGGTTTTCCTCTGAGGACTTGACAGAAAGAGACATTTTTTCATTTGTGCGGTATGGAGAGAAGACCATTGCCATTACTCTGCAGCGGGCATGTGCATGGGCCAAGAAATCCCGAGGAGGTTGTCTGTTCTGTTCCATAGCGAGTCAGTTTGGAAACGATTTTCATTGTGCCGTCCAAAGCGATTTTTTTATAGGGGAACTGAGCGCGTTTTTAAGGGATAATCCTGAAATAGAATATTTGGATATCTGGGATGATACCTTTAATATAAGTGAAGAGTGGGCAGTGAAGATCTGTGGTTATTTGAAGGTCTTGAACAAAAAGGTGGGAAGGGAAATCCGTTATACCTGCTTTTTGCGGCCCAAAGGGTTGAACGAAAAACTGGTAAGGGAGATGAGAGAGGCCAATATCAGGGCCGCATTTGTAGGTGCAGACGCTTTAAGTGAGGGTCTCTCTAAGAGGTTGAGAAGAGGATGTACGGTTGCTGAACTCAACAGATCCATTGAAACACTTGGCAGAGGAAAAATCCAGCCAAACCTGAGCGTACAGATGTTTTCTCCGGAATCGGTCATAGATGATGTGGGAGTGACAGCTACGGTGGCTTTGTCCGGTATTAAGAAGGAGAAATCAACCGTTCATGTTCACCTCTATACCTTCCCTCTCTTTGGATCTGATATATTTAGGCTTCTTGAAGCAAGAAACAACTTAGACAGGATACCTTCGCCGTTATTAAAAAAAGAGAAGGGTGGTTTTGCGCCCTACCTGATGGCCTATGACTACATGAATTATGATCCCGATGTTGAGGAAATCAAACAGAAAACCTACAAACTCTTGGATGTCTCGACTTCCTTCTATGTAAAGACCTATCCTGGTGATAATATCGATGCAAACAAGCTGAAAAAGGTTTTGACAGAGGTGAGAACCTGGTGTATCGAAACAAAGAAAACACATAAAATCAAATCTCTCTGGTATATGATTATCCTCTTTCTTGAAGAAAAAGGAAGGGGGATGAAAAAACAGGAGATTATCGGATTTCTGTCAAGAAAAGATTCAACTTTCCAAATACCCGGAAAACTGAGAGGGCCTTATGGAGATTTTGGTTATAGGTATACATTATCCAGGAGTTTCAATGAGGTCATAGATATCCTTATCAAGAACGGGTGGGTAAGAAGGACCGATAAGAAGAAGTTCAGACTGGAATCTGAAGGCATTAAGAAACTCAAACTGATGGTTGGGGAGGCAGAGGAAAGCCATCTGAATATTGCCGCCTATGGAAAAGTTGAGAAAATAGAGCTGGTAAAGGCCCTGGACGATCTATGAAAGCATAATATCCTGTGAGGATATCCACCTTCACTTTTTCCGTCTCCCTGCTATCGATACCCACCTCTCTTTCGTACGCGTCTCTAAGATTTCAAAACCCTGGCTCTCCATCTTGTTCAATACCCGGTGGGTATTTCCTTCAAGCATTCCGGAACAGATAAAGATTCCGGTTTTTTTTAGATTCTTTCGCACATCGTCCAATAGAAGCACGATAACTTCCATTAATATGTTGGCAACAATCAGGTCAAACTGTTCTTCTATCCCGTTCAGGAGGGTTCCGGTTCTGACCTTGTATCTCTTTTCCTCTATCTGATTCAATATGAGATTCTTTCGGGTAATTTCCACAGCAGCACTGCTCTTATCGATACCATGTACCATCCCTGCGCCCATCTTGGCTGCAGCGATCATGAGAATCCCTGACCCGGTCCCAACATCCAGAACCCTGTCTCCTCTATTCAGGTAACGCTCAATCATATCCATACAGAGAGATGTAGTCGGATGAGTCCCGGTTCCAAAGGCTGTCCCAGGGTCTATTTCGAAAGATATTTCGCTTTTCTTCAGGAAATATTTCAGCTGGCTCGGTTTCAAGGCTATCCTTTCTTGGTAGAGATCTCTAAACGTCCCAAGTGCCCGGTCTTTTACCACATCATCCCCCTTTTTTCCATGTTCATTACGCTACCGAAATTTCGTTGCTGAATGACAAGGCCTCATTATTTTTCTCTTCGGTATCAATTTTTTCTTAAAACCATCTATTTTCTCCCAAAAAATCATCCCTTAGACGATTTTCAAGAGATGGCGGGTTCATATATTTGAGAGACATTTAATTTGGTAGCCTTGGGATTTTTGAACAACCCGGGGGTGGTTTCTCTTTTTTCAGAAAGGAGGTTGAAAGATGTTTAGATTCGAGACAGAGCCGAAGACGTATGAAATAGGCGGGGTAAAGTTAGGAGGTCAGCCCGGAGATTATCCGACAATAGCCTGTTTTTCTATCTTTCAGGAAAGCGACAGGCTGTTTGATAAAGGAAGCCGGAGAAAAGGGTTTAATGAAGAGCGCGCTGAAGAGCTGCTCAAGACTGCCGAGAAATACTGGGAGGAGACCGGGGTCCCCGTTATGGCCGATATTGTCGCGAGCCCCGGCGAAAAATTCAACAAATATGTTGATTTTGTAACGTCTAAAAGCAACATGCCTTTTTGTGTAGACGCAATTCAGATGAAGACCAAGCTTCAGGGTGCGGAGTATTGCGCTGAAAAAGGGTTATTGGACAGAATGTTCTATAACAGTATTACGGTCTGGGAAGAAGATCCGGAAACGGAGATCAAGGAAATGGCGCAAATCGGCGTAAAGAATGTCCTTCTCGTTGCGTTTGATGTGGCAGATCAGATGCCTACGGGGAGGATTAGCGGAGCCCAAAAGCTCCTTGACGCGATTGAAAAGGTCGGTGCCAAGTTCGAGACCGTTATTGTGGATACAACCACGCTGAACGCGCCTGCGGCGGCAATGTGCGGAATAGCAGGGAAAATGATAAAAGAGAAGTGGGGTTTTGCAACGGCCAGTGCACCAAGCAATGGCTCTTACATGGAGTATAAGCGGTTTAAGGACGAAATGTGGGGGTTTAAGAGCTGGGGTGCGATTGACGCTGCTGTGGAAGCTCTTTCGGCATTTTTCTTCAATGACCTTGTGTTTAGCGGTCCCATGGCAGGGGTAGAACGCGTTATGCCGGCAATTGCCTTGGCCGATGCGTTTTTGGCCACGGCGGTCTTTGATGAAACCAAAGAAACGCCCAAGGACCCGAACCACCCCATGAACAAGCTGTGGCCTGATTTCGCCGAGCAGCTTAAGGTAGGCTGGCAGCAGGCAGCGGATCTGCAGAAAGTGGAACGTTAGCTGTCCTTTTTTTGAGTCCCGGCTTCAGCGGGATGTTAGATAAGATCCCGCTGAAAGCCTAATTTTATCAAGCAGGAGAGATCATGAACGATATCGTCTTTAGCTCATGGGGGGGCCGGACTGTTGATAACCGCGGAAAAGACCCACGGGACTATGAGTCGATAGAACATCTTTCGCTGCCGGAATATTTCAAACAAGACGAAAAAATTCAGGCATTAATCGGTTGGGACGGGATCATCCTCCGCTCAACGGACGTTGATATCGTTGATCTTTTCAAGACATATCTTGAAGCCAACCACGCCCATGCAAAAACATGTGATAAATGTAATTATTGCAAGACAGGGTGGGCAGAGCAATTAGAGGTTTTTCAGGATATTTATGATGGCGAGGCCACGGAGGAGGACCTGGAGTTTTTAGAATCCACTGCAGATGCCATCATGGATGCCGGAAAATGTACCATCGGAAAATCCGGACCAGTCCCCTTTTTGCAGGCCCTAAAACACTTTGCCGATGATTTTTCACGAACCCTTGGCAGCAAAAAAGAGGAGGGGTCTGCCACTTACTACTCAACTCTGACCGCCCCCTGCATGGATGCCTGTCCGATTCATCTGGACATCCCGAAATACGTTGAGCTCATCAAGGACGCCAAATTTTCAGAATCCCTTGACGTGATCCGCGAGCGCCTTCCGCTTCCCGGTTGCCTGGGTCGGGCATGTATCCGTCCCTGTGAGGATCATTGCCGCCGGGCCAATGTGGATGAGCCGATTTCCATCATGTCTCTCAAACGCTTTGTAGCTGACCATGAATTATCTGAGCAGAGAGAGCCGTCCTATGAAATGACTCCTTCGGAAAACAGGGGGAAGGTCGCTGTTATCGGGGCGGGTCCCGCCGGTATCACATGTGCCTATCACTTGGCCCTGAAGGGCCATGAGGTCACGATTTTTGAAAAACTTCCGGTAGCAGGCGGTATGATGGCCGTAGGAATTCCCAAATACATTCTCCCCCCTGATATCTTAGCCGGGGAGATTATGGCCATAGAGAAGATGGGGGTTACTGTAAAAACCGGCCTCTCCTTGGGCGAAGGGATAAGCCTTGACAGCCTCAAGGCCGACGGTTTCAACGCGCTGTTCATGGGCACCGGACTCCATGGCAGCCGCCCTCTCGGTGTGGAAGGGGAAGAACTGGAAGGGGTAATCTTGGGCCTCCGGTTTCTCAGGGATATAGCATTGGACAGAGAAGTCAAACTCGGGAAGAAACTCCTTGTGGTCGGTGGCGGGAATGTAGCCATTGATGTGGCCCGCACGGCCATTCGCTTAGGATGCGATGATGTGACCATGGTCTGCCTTGAATCCCGGGAGGAGATGCCCGCCTGGAAACATGAGATTGAGGGCGCCCTTGAAGAGAAAATCAAGATCATCAACGGTTTCGGCCCCAAAAGCATCATAGGTGAGAGGAGAAAGGTGACAGGAGTGGAATTTAAACGCTGCACCCGGGTCTTTGATGAGAACGGACTCTTTAATCCGCAATATGACGAAAGCGACATCCAGACCCTGAAGACCGAGAGTGTGATTCTTGCCATCGGCCAGAGTGCTGAGCTTGAATTTGCCGAGAGTCAAAATATCTCCCTCTCTCCAGGCGGCGCACTTCAGGCGGACCCCGTGACCTTTCAGACGGAACTGGAATGGGTGTTTGCCGGCGGGGATGCCGTCTACGGCCCGGAATCCGTTGTTGAAGCGGCTGCCAGTGGAAGAAAGGCTGCCATCAGTATGGACCGCTTTCTGAACAAGATGCCCCCGGGACCTGACGACGAAGACCATTTTGATGAGCTTTTCAGGTCCCTAAAGCTCTATAACCCTGATGAAGTTGTTAAACAGAAGGTTGAAACCGCCGAGCGGCAACGGCTCGAAAAACTGTCTCTGGAGAACCGGCTAACAACCTTTGACGAACTGGAGCAGGGTTTCTCCGGCCCCACTGCAGTTGCTGAGGCCGGACGCTGCCTTCGATGTTACAGGGTTGTTACGGTGGCTGTCTAACCTTGAAAATCATCTGTTTTTTCTGAAAAATGGTCTTTTAGACGATTTTCAAAAATGATCTGAATCTATAAATGTGGAAAGTTATTATTAAGGCTGAGCCAGGGGCCTATATTAAGAAAGGAGGGATGCTAAATAGACGGCTTTGAGGCTTTTGGGTTTTTATATATCAATACTTACCAGAGAAAGGAGTGTTATTATGGCTGAATTAACCCCTATTGAAAGAGTGCAGAAATTTTTCAAACGTGAACCCATTGACAAGATGCCTTTTTTTACGGGCATGGGTATGGTCCTGTTGCCCGCCATTAAAAAGCTGGGCTACAAATTTCCAACCATTCACAGACATGCCGAGGAAATGGCCATGTCAGCGATCGAATCTGCACGGATGTTCAATCTGGACTCTGTGGTGATTCCTTATGACATGTGTATGGAGTCCGAGGCCCTGGGGAATGAGATCAGCCTCTACGAAGATTCCGAAGACATCCTCTATCCCACTATACCCTACAAGAACTGGGCAGAGTTGGATCAGGTGGAGATTACGCAGGATGATATAGACACCATTATGGATAAGTTCCCCATGAATATTCTGCCGGAAGCTGTCAAAATTGTTAAGAAGGAGGCCCCTGATCTGGCTCTGGGTGCATGGCAATTAGGCCCTTTCACCCAGTGCGGTCAGACCATTGAACTGGACAAAGTTCTTAAGGGGGTTTTCAAGGAGACGGAGCGGGTGGAACATATTCTGGACAGGTTCTCAGACATAATCATCAATATCGGGAAGGCCCTCATTGATGCAGGGGCGGATTTTATTACCCTGAGAGAGCCGGGCGTTGCGGCGGATCTACTCAGTCCCAGGACCTTCAAACAGATGATACAACCCCGTTTGACACGGATCATGCAGGGATGGGGAGATTCCGTACCGAAGGTTCTGCATATCTGCGGTTCAACAGATCCCCTTGTGGAGATGATGTGGGAGGTGGTTCAGGATTCCGGTGGTGCTGGGATCAGCTTCGACATCAAGAACAATCTACTGGAAACCCGTAAAAAACTGGGAAACGATGCCATTATCCTGGGTAATTTTGATGTTTTCGGGCTTCCCTGCGCTGAAGAGACCACGGTTGAGCAGGCCATAGAGGGGATTAAAGCCAATATTGACGGATCGGTCGATGCGGTATGGCCCGGTTGTGATCTCTGGCCGGACATAAAGGAGGACAACTTCCGCGCCATGGAAAAGACGGCGAGGGAATATAAGATCGGACCGACGCCAGCCGTTGGACGGATATAATCAAACACAAGAAATAGACAGGAGGAGGTCAGATATGGCGAGCAAGGAAGAATTATTAGAGCTTTTGAAAGATGGCGTGATCAACTACAAAGAAGAGCAGGTAAAGGAGGCCTCCCAGACCGCTGTAGATGATGGTCTGCCGGCCCTGGAGATGATCATGGACGGTCTGGCCGCCGGTATGGAGGTGGTCGGTGATCTGTACGAGCGACACGAGTATTTTGTGCCCGAGGTGCTCATGTGTGCTGATGCCCTTTATGGGGGCCTTGATATACTAAGGCCACACATCCCCGCGAAGGAAGGGGGGTCAATTGGCCAGGTGGTGATAGGCAGCATCCAGGGTGATGTCCATGACATAGGCAAGAACCTGGTGAAGATGATGTTTGATGTGGCTGGCTGGGAGGTTTACGATCTGGGACGCGACGTTCCCCTTGAGAATTTTGTTGAAGAACAGCTGCGCACGGATGCCGAGGTGGTGGCCATGTCAGCCATGATGACCACGACCATGTTAGGCATGAAAAAGGTCATTAAGATGATCAAGGAGAAGAACCCTAACGTGGCCATCATGTTAGGTGGCGCTCCCGTGACCCAGGACGTGGCCACCCTTTTTGGAGCGGACGGGTATGCCGAGTCTGCCGGGAATGCAGTAGCAGAAGGTATAAAGATGATATCCCGGCTGAGGGAGTATGAAAAGAAGAAAGATTAACAGGCGGCTATACTAAATATTTGAATCCCGGCATGACCCGCTGAAATAGAGCTTCGGAACCTAACAGAGCACGTTATTATAGGTGGAGTGTTTTGGCCCCAGAACATTCAACGGGGTAGTGTTTTATCCTTAAGGCGTGGCAATCGTGATCCCATAACCCTATGTCTTTCGGAAGGGAGCTCTCGATGATCTGAGCTGTAAAGACGGCGTGAAGACCGGGAGAGAAGAGGTCTGCTGATCTCAATTACAAAGGAGGAAATGGTTGGATGGAAGATAATAAGGCAATGGTGATTTTTCAACCCTCGGGGCGTCGGGGGGAGGTGCCAAAAGGTGTTACTTTGATTGAGGCCTCGAGGTTGTTAGGTGTTGACATTGAGTCCCTGTGCGGGGAGAAGAAGGTTTGCGGCAAGTGTATTGTCCGTATTGAAGAAGGACATTTTGAAAAATACAACGTCGTGTCCAACATGAAGAATGTGAGCGAATGGCAGGAGGAAGAGGACAAGTACATAAACGAGGAAGCCAAGGCCAAGGGTTTTCGGCTGGGATGCGTCACAACGGTGCAAGGGGATCTCTTAATCTTTGTACCCGAGGAGTCCAGAGCCGGCAAGCAGGTGGTGAGCAAGGCCGCCCGGGACATCCACATAGACCATGATCCGGCCGTGAAGATGTATTATGTGGAAGTGGTTCCACCGACTTTTGAGGAGCCCACGGGCGATTTCGAACGGATCTGTCGAGAATTGGAAAAACTATATGGTTTGAAGGATCTGAAGCTCGATATTCATACCTTACGGCAACTCCCCATGGCGCTGCGCGACGGGGACTGGAAGGTGACCCTCAGCGTTTGGATGGACCAAGAGATCATCCGGGTGCGGCCAGGCAAGGTTGAACATGCTTATGGTATTGCTATCGATGTTGGGACCACCACGGTGGCCGGGTACTTTTGCGATCTCACCACTATGGAGGTAATCAATACGATCACCCTCATGAACCCCCAGTGCAAGTACGGCGAAGATGTGATGGCGAGAATTACGTTTCACATGACGACTGAAGACGGCCTCAAGCGGATGAGCGATGATATTATCGAAGGGCTCAACTGGTTGGTCGACCAGGCTATTCAGGGCACCTACCCGCCGAAGAAAAAAAAGAAGGATGAGAACGGAAAGGTGGTTAAGGACGAAGACGGTCAGCCGGTAATGGTGGAGGCCCCGGAAGAGGGAAAGACCTACCTTCGCCTCTCCCGGGAAGACATTGAGGATATAACCCTTGGGGGCAACACTGCCATGCACCACATCCTCCTCAATCTCAACCCCGAATTTGTGGGTCTCGCGCCATTTCCACCAGTGATTCACCACAGCCTGGATATCAAGGCCCGGGATCTGGGCATCCATATCAATCCCTCGTCTTACGTTTTCGTGCTCCCCAACGAGGCAGGGTTTGTAGGCGCGGATAACGTTGGCGTGCTGATCGCAGAGGCGCCTTATAAATCAGATGAAATCCAGCTCATTATCGACATAGGAACCAATGGTGAACTGGTTCTGGGTAACAAAGACAAGCTGATATCCTCCTCCTGTGCTACAGGACCGGCCTTAGAGGGCGCACAACTTGCATTCGGCATGCGGGCGGCACCCGGCGCCATCGAGCGGATCAAGATCGACCCTGAGACCCATGATGTGGATTACAAGGTCATCGGCCGGGATGCCTGGCTCAAGTACTCTGAACCCAAGGAAATGAAAGCCAAGGGCATCTGCGGATCCGGAATCCTGGACGTCTTAGCTGAGCTGTACGCCGCCGGTATTATCACCAAAAGCGGTGCTTTCAGCCAGGAGCTCAAATCCGACCGCTTTCGAAGAAACCCGGATACCAACCAGCCCGAATTTGTCCTTGCCTGGGCTGAAGAGACGAGTATTGAAAAGGACGTCGTCATTACGCAGCGGGACGTGCGCCAGATCCAGTTAGCCAAAGGGGCGCTTTATGCGGGCTGCAAGTTGATGATGCGTCGGATGAACATGGACAAGATGGACAAGGTCAAGATCGCCGGGGCATTCGGTACCCACGTGGACCGGGAGAAGGCGTTGATTATGGGTCTGTTCCCGGACTGCGAGATCGAAAAGATTCTCTCGGTGGGCAATGCCGCCGGAGACGGTTGTCGGGCTGCACTGTTGAACCGAAAGAAGCGTGATGAGGCCAACTGGGTATCTCGAAATGTGGAATATGTTGAACTGACGGTGGAGGGGGACTTCCAGAAAGAGTTTATGGGAGCCATGCAGATCCCGCACATGACGGATGAATTCCCACATCTGGAGGGGATTGTCCGTGAAGAGATATTGAAGCAATAGTGGGAGAGAAATTGAGTGAATCGACCGATGGCGCATGTATGACCGTTGATCCGGGGGTGTGTGGTTTCACATGCGTCATCCGTGCCCATCAGGTGGAGGAAAGATCGGTCGCCATTGAGATCACCGAATCGGAGTGTCAACAGATAAAAAATATGGCCGGATGTCTTGAAACCATCTCCTTACAAGAGTTGTTCATGCCCTTGACACGCAATCCGGTTTACCGGGCAGCCCAGGAATCGGGATGCCATGCCTCCTGCGTAATCCCCTCTGCGGTGTTAAAGAGTGCAGAGGTGGCCATGGACATGGCCCTTGCCCGGCCGGTTCGATTCAGTTTTGATTGTGACAAGGAGGATGTTCAGGGCGAGCCCTAAGTAAGACCGGTCCGAATAATGGATCTATTTTTTTAGAATTTACCTTCTCCCTGAACAATCAGGGTAGGGGGGTGGGATGGATATTTAATTCATAGTAAATTTGTTGAGAATGTGTTATCAAGGGATTTCAGATCCGTTTTTCTATTATCCCCATGTCTTCGCCATAAGATCACAAGTGAGAACGACTTATTTTTGGGGAAATACACTGGAAGAAAGGAGGTGAAAAATATTTTACGTTAGACGAAGGTTCACGGATATCTGTAGTTAAACGCGTAATAGAGAAGGAGGTTACATATGGCCAAACAGAAGTTAATTGATGCTTATAGGGGAAAGAGGACTGAGGATCCGCCTTGGGTGCCCTATGCAGGAGTTCACTGTGCCTTTCTCATTAATGAGCCTGCAGACAAGATGCTGCAAGACCCTGAGCTTTTGGCCAAAGGAGTGGTCCACACTGCTAAAAGATATAAGGCAGACGGTATTCCTCTGGTATTTGACCTGTCGGTTGAGGCCAATTCTGTGGGATGTGAGTTGAAGTGGTGGGATGATAATGTTCCATCAGTTCAGACCCATCCCTGCTCTGACAAGACACCTGCTCAGGCTGGTCTTCAGCTACCCACAAAGGACTCTGGCCGGTGGCCGGTGCTCTATGAGGCGGCCAGAATTGCCAGACCCCAGTTGGATGAAGAGGATTGCGTTTTGATGGGGCTCTTTTGCGGTCCGTTGACCCTGGCCGCCCATTTAGCCGGAGTCCGCATCTTTACGGACGTGTATAAAAATCCGGAATTTGCCGCAGAAGTGTGCAAATTTGCCGGAGAAATAGGCGCCGCAGCCGCCGCGCTTTATGCGGAGATGGGGTGTGAGATTATTGCCATTGTGGACCCCGTGGCCTCACAGATCAAGTCTGAGACATTTAAGCAGTTTGTTACCCCGTATTGCCAGGATGCCATCAAAGTGATCCATGATGCCGAAAGGACCTCATCCTTTTTCATCTGTGGTGACGCCACCAAGGTTATGGTAGATGTGTGTACGATCGGTACCCACGGTTTCGCCATCGATGAACAGATGAACATGAACTTTATCCGCGACTTAGCCCATGAACATAAAGTGGGTTTCGGCGGCAACCTTAAGTTGACCCTTGCCCTGAGTCTGGGCCTGCTTTCCCCAAGAGAGGATGCCATTGTAAGCTTGGCAGCGGGTGGCCACGAAGGTTATACCTTCGCACCCGGGTGAGACATGCCATACGATGTTCCGGTGGAACATATGGACCAAGCGATTGAGGCCAAGGAATGGTACTACCAATATTATGCCAAGTATCCCGAGTCTTGGTAAACAGCCCTGAGAAAGGAGGATACAATTTATGGCGGATATAATCAATATAGATGTTGTGACCCTGGACTCAGTGCAGTGCGCTGCCTGTGGATACATGATGGAATCCATTGCCGCTCTTCCCTCAGATGTCCAGGAGATGATCGAGTACACGGAGTGGTCGATCAAAAATAAAGACGGGATTGGTAAGTTTATGGAATTGGGTGTGAAGGTCTTGCCAACAATCTGCATTGAGAAGGATTGCGTATTTGAAAGTATCATCCCTCAATATGAGGAGCTCATTGATGAGATGGCGGCACGTGCCCCTAACGATGATATGAGAGACCGTATCAAAGGACTCCGGGAGGTAGGATTCGAGTTTGACAAGATCCAGGAGAACCTTGCCAAGGCCGGAGCAGGGATGGCCACTCGTACAGATTCCACGGTAAAACAATAATAACCTCAAACACGGGGCCCTTTTTGGGCCCCGTTTAACTTTACCACGATGTTGCGAAGAAATCCTTCCGGCGTCTCAGCTCCCCCTCTCATATGGCAGGCTATTTTGTAGGTTTGACTTTTTTTGAGGACAACATCGGGGTTTATATACGGATATTACAGAGGCA
>PVMK01124157.1_pt1 | contig 13650 bp, 10 predicted proteins | sample 1853481 | NCBI WGS metagenome assembly PVMK01 (sample SAMN08533507, study PRJNA380276) | Marine sediment metagenome, whole genome shotgun sequencing project. | reverse complement strand
GCTGATTCGGCAAAGATGCAACCAGGCTGGTACAGCCACTATGTAGTGTCTTACCGTTTGCTTTGGAGCATGCGTCCGATTCTGTCGTATGCGTCTCCTAGCTTGTAATGCTTCCGCCTTCGCTGACACCTCTTCGGCATTTGAGAAAAAGTCCCCACACTCCGTGCGCCGCCGTCTCGCTTGCTCGTGTCGCGTTGCCAGGTTGCAGACGAAGACGGAAGTAAAATCAAGCTTCGTGTGTGAAGTTGATCCGCTTCGATGAAACTCTCTGCGTAGGACCAAGTCGGGGGAAGCCCGAAGGCTTCCCCCGACTTGGTCCTAAAGCCGGTGCGCTCGTTCAAAGTGTTGAAACACGGTCTGGGTACAGCCAACATGCAGCCAAATCACCGGTCAACCCTGGATTTCACTGGACGTGGGTGGAACGCGAGCGACTAGCTAAGTCCGCGAATCTGGACGTGAATGGACATCCACGGACGATGACGGAATTGCGCTGAACCAGATTGCCAACGTGGGGGTCGCCGGTTCGAGCCCGGTCTCGTGCTCCAGCGTAACTTCAACCCCGCCAAGTGTTTTGCTTGGCGGGGTTGATGCGTTTGGGGCTCCCGACATATTGGTTCCCCCACTATTCCCACGCAATCAGGGAGAGGGGTCGGACCTAGACTAAAGGGAATGGTGAACATCCAAGTTGGAGACTCACCATCAATGGCACGCACAACTAAGACCCCGCATAAAGTCAGCCGCAACAAGAGCGGCACGCCAATCGTCCGCGCCTCAAAGCAGTTTTCCGGGCGTCCGAAGCGGACGACCCGGGAACCGTTTTCGATACAGAGCAGCAGGCGCGGATTTTCCCGCCGACGTGGTGTCGAGCGGATATCTCTGGATCTTCGAACTCGCACCCCGCGGTTGAGTGCCGAGGGCAGTCTCGATCGAAAGATCGCGGCCCAACCTCATCGCGCCTCTAGGCGATAGACCCAGACTTCTTCGAGCTCGCTCGGATCGCGATGAAACGCCCCGTGGCTGGTCCAGGCGACGCCGAACCTCGAGATCTCATCGGCGTCGGTCACTCGCTCCGAACGCAGTTCGTAGAGAACACCATCGTTGCGCAGCCGAACGTGCGGATTCTCCTCCATGTGCTTCACCCATTTGGTCTCGGTATCGCCGGCGTTGATATAGAGCACACCATCGACGAGGGTCGATGCGATGTTGACCGAATATGGGTCCTCCGGCCGTGTCTCGAGCTGGACGACGGCGAACTCGGGAAACGCCGACCACTCCGCGGGCGTGGTCGCGACCTTCCCCGACAGCGCGCCGCCCGACATGAAGGGCAACGGGCCATTGCACCCGAGGCTGAGAGCGACGAGTAGAACCGCCCTCGGCATTAGAGACCTCATGACAGTTCCTTTTGTCTCTTGACCCGCTCTCGCTCGTGATCCACTCGGGGTGGGTAGGTAGTGGGTACTGCCGGAACAAGGGCCGCTCGCTGCGTGTGAAGCGATTAGCTCGTCCAATGCGGGGGCTTCCCCCTCTCTTCAGCGTTACTCAACCGAACGCGCCCGCACGCAACTGGTCAACGCAACGTCATCGCCGGCTGCGAGCGAGCCCCCTCGCCAGTTCGGCAAAACTCTTCGAGTCTGACACCACCAACCTCACTTCAGCCGGGACGATGCAGCGACGCGCCCGATCCAATACGTCGGTGCAAAACGATCGAGCCAACTCGAAGTTGAACGCTCCCCGGACGTCAGGATCGACACGTCTGGCGCCGGCAAGATCCGTCAGCAGAAGAGCACCCGAACGTTCGAGCGTAAAACGAGCCAGATTGACGTCGGGGAGCTGAACACCGACCGCTGCAAGCGCATTCAAAAGGCCCACGGCCTCGTGACAGACGCGCAGGGCCGGGGAAAGTTCGAGTCCCGCATTTTCAGTGAGTGCTCGGTCGAGAGGTTCGCCAGCATTCGCGACGACGAAATAGGGTTCGTCTGCCTTCGTGGTGCCGGATTCCAACAAGGAAGCCACCCCCGGGACAGCGAGCTCGCCAATGAGGCGTACTGTTTCTTCGTGGCTAGCGATCTCGTCCAATCGAGCGATCTGGACCCAAACGGGTCGCATGGTTTCGAGCCAGATTCCAGCACGTCGCGTGTGTTGCCCGAGGGCATCCACTCGATCAGAGGGCTGCTCCAGGAGCGCGATGCGATCGAGGCGCTCGGCGTCGAGAAACTCGAGCCAACGCGTCGGGATGTCAAAATCGGGATTCGCGCGCGCCAGGTTCTGAAGAAGCTGTCGCGCATCTGCCTCGGAATTCGTCGCGATGAGGTGGCCTGCCAGGGCAATTCCTCGCTCACCACTCTTTGGGTCAGAGGTTGGGAAATGCCGCAACAACATCTTCAAGCGATCGTGCAGCCGATGATCGGGCGCGCTGCACGACTGTAGACCGAAGTGAAAGAGTCGTTGCCGCATTTCCGCGGAATGGCGCAGGAGGATCTTGGAATCCAGGTCGAGAAGAAGCTTCACGCCGTCGCCAAGCGTTTCGGAATCAAAGGCGTTGGGTTTACCGCGCAATATGACGGCCTGGACGGCGCGCAGGGGAAGAACGAGGTGGGAAAGCGGCTCGGGCAGATCCGCCATCGACTTGTCGAAGGCGTCGCGAAAACTCGTGCTCTCCAACATGCCGAGCAACAGCGACGGCCGTTCTTTCTCGTCGAAGAGCTCGACCATCAGTTGCAATACACGCCGCATCTGCGCGCTCGAAACGGTGTCGAACTCGATTCGCTGGAGACTCAGGGAGAGCGCGGCAGTGGCGTCTGCCGGCGAATACGACTGCTTGATCTTCTCGAGGAACAGCAGTACGTACTCGATGTTGGAAGAAAAGCCGATGATCCCGGCGAGCAGCTTGGCCGCTCGGGCCGGCTCGAGGCGTTCTGCGGCCGCCAGGACGTTACTTCGCTCGACCTTCCCGAGCAGGTGACGGCATACACCGCGATGGACCGGCTCGCGCACACCGTTCAACAACAGGTCTTCGTTGGCGTTGACTTTCAGTCGAAGCTCTTTGCGGTTTTCGCGCAGGAAGCGGAAGTGATCGCGCAGCACGGCGACTTCTTGCTTCGTGAGCGGCTCCTCCGCGTTCTTGTCGAGATCGACGGATTCGGTCTGCTTCGACAATAACCGTGCAGCACGGTTCGAGAACTTCGGTCCACTGCGGCCGCGCCGGCTCCCGCCGCGGCGCTCGCCTTCGGGCTTTCGCTCACGCTTCTTGTCCGAGGATTTGCTATCGGACGCTCGCGGGCCTCCCCTTCTCGGTCGGCGCCGTCTGGGGCCGCTGCCATCCGGCGGTTCCGTCCCTTTCGGCGAATCCATAACTCGATGCTACCAAACCGGACGCACGAGAACGCAACGCCGGGGCGCGATTCAGAGACCTGGATCCGGTCGGCTTCTCCCCCATCTGCGTCCAGGTTGACCTAACGCCCAGTATCGGGCGTCGCGAATTTGCTCTTCGATCCGCAGGGCTTCCGGTCGGATAGAGCCGGGCTGACCTAGCCTGAAGTAACTGGTCCAGATCAAAAGTGGTAAAGAGCCTGAGGGTGAGCCTCTAGTTCGTGCGGCAGGTAGCGCAGCACCTCGTGCGTTCGCCTTTTTATTCTCCGGCTGAACCAGGCAAAGGAGCCCCCTCCCATCGGGCCAGGGGGTGCAGCCAACATGCAGCCAAATCACCGGTCAACCCTGGATTTCACTGGACGTTGGTGGAACACCGGCGGCTAGCTAAGTCCGCGAATTCTTCCCCCACTATTGACCGAAACGCATCGATATGACCGCTTCAGGCGAAAAACCTCAATGAAATCAGCCCCAGCATCTCCTTGCCAACGTGGGGGTCGCCGGTTCGAGCCCGGTCTCGTGCTCCAGGTAAAGTGAACGCCCTCGGCTGGTTAGGTCGGGGGTGTTTTCGTATCTGCCCTCCGTCGACGAACTCGGAGCCGGATAGAGCCGTTCCGGCTGCCCCGATGCGAGCGCCGTGCGCGTTCCAGTTCCCCGGGGCTGGAGTGATTTTCTACGCGCACGCCGGCTTTCATCGGGCGCTACCAGCTCTTGCGCTGCCAGTGGAGCACGCCCAGCAGACCCACGCCCGCGAGGAGCGCGAGGCCTCTCGATGGCTCCGGGATGAACTGAAGCCGCAGAACCCCGATCGCTCCGTAGCTCCAGCTGCCTCCGAAGGATCCTGTCCATCTCGTCAGGTGCGGGGTCACGAGTTGGACCGTGCCCCCGCCGTATGACGTCCGGTTGTCGTATCCAGTGCGGCTGAGTATCTCGGGGAAATAGTCTGAATCGGCGGCATAGTCGCCGTAGGCGAACACTCTGACCTTACCGGTCGTCCACGGCCATGCCTGCACTTTTCCGGTGTATACCCGAGTGATCGGCATCGTCGCGTGGGCGGTGGTTCCCGTCACGTAACCCACCGCAGGATTGCCCCCATTGCTGGTCGCACCCACGAGCGTTGCTCCCCAGGTCGGGAAGTCTAAAAAGTACACGCCCTGCGTACCGGTGGCTGTCCCCGTCGCCCCCAGGCCTGCCCCGGGGATTCCCGCGAGCAGCCTCATGACTCCGCCGAACTGGTTCTTCCCTGGCGTGATCTGGGCCCCCGTCCCCGGGCTGATCGAGTCGGGCGGGTAGACGAGGTAGCCCGGGCCTCCGCCGGACTTAAAGCTCCCCGCCGCGTTCTTCAGGTTGGCATGCGTATTCGAGTATGCCACGGCAGCATACCTTGGCGCGAGCGAGCCGGAGGTGATTCGCCCGAGCTGGCTGGCGGGGAGCATGATGCTCGCCGGGTCGCCTGTTCCTACCGACGCCGACGCGCTCCCCGTGAGCGGAGCGCCCGCCTGAAGCGTCGTGATATAGCAGGGCTGACCATACGGTTGGTACCAATGGCATTGGGATCCCAAGGGCAGCGCCGTGAAGACGTAGTAATTATACGGCCACTTCGTTCCAGTGGTCGTGTCATTTCCGAAGTAGTGAAGGTTGAGGGTCCCCTGGTACATACTCAGCCCGGGTGCCGGCGAAGGGGTAGGCGTAGCCGTTGGCGTAGCGGTTAGTGTCGGCGTAGCGGTTGGTGTAGCGGTTGGTGTTGGCGTAGCGGGCGGCGCGAACCGCAGATTTGGACCGAAGAAGCCACCGGTGGATTGAGCGGTGGTGGGGAAAGTCAATCCCGAACAACCGCCAAAGCACTGGCGATCCGATACGAAAGTGATTTCGGGGCCCGTTGTTTGTGTGGCGGAAACGCGGACGAGGTCCGGGTCGCTGGTGACGTAGGTGGCACCGATGATGTAGTAATCAGGGCTCAGCACGATCGGCGAGATCGACTCGAAGCGCCACTCACCGTTCACCGAGGTCGAGCCAACGGAAGTTCCTGTCACGACCGGTACGGACGTCAACAGCGTGCCCTCTGCCGTCCACAGGCCCACGGTGTGAGAGGCGCTCAGACCCGACGGGCTCTCGTCCCAGATACCCAGACCATCGGCCGTTACCGTGGAATTCACCGTGAACGCCCAACCCACTGTGATGTTAAAGGGCGGAAATGCCGTCGATCCACCCGTGAAGTCCAGCGGTAGCGGGTTAAGGGTCGGCGTGGCAGTGGGCGTAGGCGTCTGTGCCTCGGCAACGCCGAAAGAAACAAAGAGGGCGATTCCCAATAGGATGGAAACTGCCAGAGCCGTAAGCCTCTTGCAGCGCATGAGCACTCGCGGGCCGACTTTAGATCCACAAGCTGTATGTGCTCCAACCGCGATCAACAGCGATACCTCATTGAGATCCGCCATTTTGCTGCCCCCGTTTTCAATCCTTTATCCGACTTCCCGCCAATTTCTCCACCGTTGTAGTTCGCCAATTTTGCACAGCAAGCTCTGTATGTGTCAACTCGAAACGGGGTTGGTATGAAACAATTAACTGAGCTGGATCCCCGTACACCACCGTCCCCCACTATTGATCGAAACGACCCGATTTGATCGGTTTAGGCGAAAAACCTCAATGAAATCAACCCCAGTATCTCCTTGCCAACGTGGGGGTCGCCGGTTCGAGCCCGGTCTCGTGCTCCAGTTTTTGCGAACGCCCTCGGTCGGTTAGGTCGGGGGCGTTCACTGTTGGCGTCTATGACCGCGAGGTCCTCCGCCTTTGGTCGAGCCATATGAGCAGCACAAGACCCGAGCCGAGCGAGAGCAGAACACCGGGCTCCGGGAAGTTCTTTCGTGGACGGAACGCAGAGCGCGGTGGGGTCGAAGACGTCGATCCGGACATCGGGGTAGATCTGGTTTGCGATGGGGACCGCGATGCCCAGGGACTGGCCCTGTCGGACTGACGGAGTAACACACGAGGTGGTCGTCGAAGTTCTGGATCCCCTCTCCGTTCTTGTCCACCGGATTGCAGAGCAGGAAGGGGTCCAACGCGAGACCACCCCACTCCTGGAACTGGTCGACCAGGGTCGCGACAGCATCCACCGGCTCCCCGCTGACCTCATAGCACTTGAAATGATCGATCCCGACGGGGCCCGGTGTGAGGAGATTCTCGGTCGGCACGCACAGCTCCCGCGGAGCCCCCACGGCCAGCCTGGCCTCCCCGAACTGGTTGGTCACGATCACTTCCGGGTTGTCCGGGTTGCCGTCCAGGATGGGAGTTGCAGGCGAGGTGGCTGATGGGGTCTCTCAGCCCTTCACCGTTCTTGTCGGCCGGGACGAGGAAGAGCTCGAGGGCTCCGAGGCTGACAACCTCGTCGTTGAACTGGTCGCTAAGCGACACCGTCTGGAAGGACGCCGGGGGCGTGGGTCCCGGCGGCTTGATAGACGCTGAAGTGATCGATCTCGAAGGGGGTAACGAACACCGTACAGTCTGCTGTGAGCGCTGTCCCATCCGTTCCAATCGTAACCAGATGGGGGACCTGGAACAGTCTGGGCAGGTATCGGCAGGTCTATGGTTGCGTTTCCCCGCCCGAGTCGGCCACTCCCGTTCAAGACCAGGTCCGCGCCAACAAGGGCATGGAATCCAGCGCTCGGCATAAGGCCGTCTACAATTGTTTCGACGGTCCCTCCCGGCACTCCCAGGAGTTTGTGGGAAACAATGCGGAAATTCTGGGAATTCTCAAAATCATTCCGCAGCCAAGACCCTCACTGTCAAGCTCATCGACAGGGTTACGCTCCTGTCCATCTTCCGGGTCAGCTGTCATCGACTGAATGCAGATTGGCTGATTCAAGGCAATCGGGATCCTAAGCCGATTGTTCAAAATCTCTGTCTTTACAAATTGATTAATGGGGTACCTCCTCGAGCGCCGGATTCAGCGGGACGCCTGGCGGAGGGAGCCCGCGCAGGATCATGCTGGTTAGCCTGGAAGAGTGGACTGATGGGGGTAGCTGGACAAAGACACCGTCGACGAACTCCCATACCGTATCCGAGAAAGCAGTCGCGTCTGCAACTTGCACTCGCACGGCTAAGTCTGTTCCCTCAAATGTGGTGCGCGGCGATCCAATTAATTGCGGGAGCAAAGATGGGTCTGCCCCGGTGCTCAGATCGTTGTCTGTATCTAGCAACCACCAGTGTTCCTGGCCGCGACCCTGCGTGGGGATCAAGCCCGAGGAGTTCTTGCTTGAGCGTTAACAGAGTCCGTCTGGGTATCGAGACCCAGCAGCACCGAAACCATATCCTGATGCCTTCGGGGAGAAAGGCGTTGCGGGTGGATCGATTTCCTTGATCAGATCCATTCTACGGGCAGCAGCCAGGAACCCGGTATGAAACACCCGCGGGTGGATCGACTTCCAGCCCATTGGCCTTGGCAGCGTTTTGCCCTCAGAGTTGCGACCTCTGAAGGATCCAAAAGAGTGTTGTCCGCAACACCAATTGAGGTCGACATGCAGCTACTCCCGCTGTCTGTTAGGCATTCGTTCATCATGGCCATAGGATCGAGTGGCAGTTGTTGGTTTTGGCTGCGGTGCAGAAGACCCAACGCGTGCCCCAGTTCATGACCAAACGAGTATGTCCGAGGGGTCGGTCAGCACAAAGGCATTATTGGCATGCCCAGGGTAGAGATACGAATTGTCGGTGATCACGACGATGAAAGCATCGAGCGGACTCTACGCAGTCCATCGGCTGATGCGCCGAGGGCACGTCTCGCAAACAGCGAAGCCCGCCAACGGAAACGGCACCGTCTAAATCGCGGAACATATTGATGTTGATGGCAGTAATTCCAAGAGCTTGCGTCGGATCGATCCCCTGCGCTTCGATGCCCAGCTCCTGCCATGCATCGCGACAGCTGTGTAATAACTCGTTGATGTCTTCACGGACCTCAGCGAGCAAACTGCGCCAAAATCACCAAGATAAAACGCCACATCCCCGGTGTTGAACGGACCGGCGGGAGGAGTCGGAGCGGAAATGATCGGAAAGCTGAGCGTGCCATGGTCCAAGCCGGCGCGCGTTATCCCGGAACGGAAACTCATCTCAGCCTGAGGTGTATAGATATCATCAGTAGGGCGTTCGTGCCTTCTCCATAGAACGTCATCCGTCGTCGTGTCACCATTTACATTTGGCGCAGCCTGTGCAGGACTACCCACTACTGCACACCACGAGACTGGAATATACAGGTCGTCGCCACCCTGCACGCTGCCTGCTTCCAACAACACCAAGATCATAAGGGTCAATGCAAACCATTTGGACTTTGCCATGGTCTCCCCTTCATCTAAATGTGATAACGGAAACGTCGCAACGATCGCGAATAAGACCCGTACGCTATTGAGCATGTCAGGCTCCTCTCGCCGTCTCCACTGGTGTATTCGTGCAACCTTGAACCTCGTGTTCGTGGGATGTCAACAAAAAATTGAGTAAACATAGAAGTAAAACGGGGTAAAACCCGTTACACCGCTGCCCTCTTGGTGTCACAATCCGATCAAGAAGCGGTTCAATTCCAGCAATTTACACGATCGGCGAGGCTGGACTAGTCGCTCCAGCGCACCCATTTGCGGCGATGGGGGAAGTTCGGATTTGCATGCGCACCTTTTTGTTTTTCGGCTGGACCAGACAAAGGAGTCCCAACCCCCATCGTCCCGGGGGCTGCGCCCATGTGCCCAAATCTGGAGCCGGATAGAGCCGAGAGCCGTCACAGGTGCCGCTCTGTGCCGCGCCCTGCCGCTGCTTGCAGAGCAGGAGACGTAAGTACGCGTTATTTCTTACCCCGCCGCCCCTTTGCCAACGTGGGGGTCGCCGGTTCGAGCCCGGTCTCGTGCTCCAAATAAAGTGAACGCCCTCGACCTGTTAGGTCGGGGGTGTTTTATGTACACCTTCCGTCGATGAACTCGGAGCCGGATAGAGCTGGGAGCCCTCTCTTAGGCCGTCGGCCCTAGTGGCCCAGACCCGGCTGACGGGTCACGGGCCGCACAGCAGATCTCGTTGTCCGCGTTTAGTTCCCGCAGAATCGCCCAAAGCTTGCGGCTTTGAAAGATTCTTCTACGAACCCGTCTTCGTCTGGGCTTGTGCGTAGGGGTGCCACTCGCCTTCGGAGAGTGCTAGTCGGTTGGCGACGATGGCCAAGACTGCGGGGTGAAAGCCCATTCCGGTGTGGCTGGATTGCACCTCGATGTTCTCACACTCGGGTCCCTCTCCCTGAAGGCAGCTGCGCCAGTTCACGACGCCGTCGGTCTTGCTGGAGATACTCGTGCACGGCACGGGGATGGGTTGGCGCAGATAGCTTCGGATCTCATCGAGCCGATCGGGCGAGGGCCCGGTGCGCATCGCGAGAAGGCGCGCCGCGTGGGAGGCCGTCACGTCGCGAAAGGGAGTTCCCATGGTAATCACGCTCCGCACGCGCGCCCGGTTGCGTCGCGCAAACTCCCGCGCGTAGATGCCGCCCAGGCTCCATCCCACCAGTGAGAGTTTGCGTCCGTGACGCTCGTGAATCTGTACCAGGCGCGCGCCACACGCGAGCGCGTAGGCCTCCAGGCCCCTCAACGTCAAAAGACGTGCAAGAGCTGCGCTAAGCGGTTGGAAACGGGATGAAAATCCCTCCGAGGTCATGCGTCGCACCCAGTTGTACGGAGTCGAACAAAGGACGCGCAGCGGATCTCGAAGACGAAGGACCCGGCATAAGTTGCCCATTCCCCGGCCCGCGTGTGGCAAAATCACCGATATGTTGCGTGCGGATGGGCGCGGGTGCACATCCGCCCCACGAAAGCAGAGTTGTCTATTTCCGGTACTGGCGCTCGCTCTCCCAATCCTGGTGCCCGGATTTCACGGCGCCAGTTGGGCCGCGGTAATCCAGGTTCCGGGCGACTTCAGCACGATCCGGGCCGCTATCAATGCGGCCGCTTCGGGTGACGAGATCGAGGTCGCACCCGGCACCTACACAGAGGTCATCGCGTTTCAGGGCAAGGCCGTCACACTGCGCAGCTCCGGGGGACCGGCCGTGACGACCATCGACGGCACCGGGTTCAACGAGAGCGTCGTTCGCTGCATCAACGGCGAGGGCCCCGACACCGTACTCCAGGGCTTCACCATCACCGGCGGCAGCGCAACCTTCGGGGGCGGAATGCGCAACGAGGGGAGTAGTCCCACGGTGATCGACTGCATTTTCACGGGTAACAGCGCCGTTGAGCGAGGCGGCGGAATGCACAACTTGATGGCCCATCCCAGCGTCACCGACAGCGAATTCGTCGACAATTTCGCAATTGAGATGGGCGGCGGGATGTACAACGAGCTGAGCAATCCAACGGTGTCCCGGTGCATCTTTCGGAAGAACACCTCCAACAAAGGCGCCGGCATGCGCAACTACATCGACGCTGACCCGACCGTCATGGACTCCTTGTTCATCCACAACAGTGCAGGCGAGGAAGGCGGCGGGATGGATAACCGCAAGAACAGCAAGCCCAACGTGACGCGCTGTAGGTTCATCGGAAACACGGCCGTCGGCGGCGGAGGTGGCATGCACAACTACGTGGGCAGCGCCACGGAGACAGGCGTCCCGATAGTGACCAGCTCCCTGTTCGCCGGGAACAGCGCTCCCGAGGGCGGCGCGATGCGAAACAACGATGTGAGTCCGATTGTCACGAACTGCACCTTCGTGGGAAACATCGGTGGCGCCTTATACAACCGCAACGGCAGCTCCCCGACGGTGACCAACTCGATCTTGTGGGGGAACCCGGACGGACCCTTCCTGGGGGACGTTCCCGAGGCCGTCACTTTTAGCGATGTCGAGAGTGGGCACACCGGCGCGGGAAACATCGATGCTGACCCATTGTTCGTGGATTTGGCCGGCCCAGACGGCGATCCCTCGACCCCGGAAGACGGAAACTATCACCTCGCGGTGGGGTCCTCCGCCCTCGACTCGGGAAACAACTCCGCACCGAACATCCCGTCAACAGATCTCGATGGCAATCCGCGGATTCTAAACGAAACCGTTGACATGGGAACCTACGAGCGCCACGAGGGCACCGCGACCCCCACCGCCATCCCAACGGCCACGCCGACGGCCACACCCACGGCAACGCCAACAGCGACACCGACCACCACACAGACGGCGACCCCGACCGCCACGCCCACGGCAATGTCGACAGCGACGCCGACCGCGACACCGATTGCCACGGTCACACCGAACGCCACACCGACTGCGACCCCGACGGCCACGCCCACCGCAACGCCGACTGCGACCCCGACCGCGACCCCAACGGCCACGCCCACCGCAACGCCGACTGCGACGCCGACTGCGACCCCGACCGCGACCCCAACGTCCACGCCCACCGCAACGCCGACTGCGACGCCGACCGCGACCCCAACGGCCACGCCCACCGCAACGCCGACTGCGACGCCGACCGCGACCCCGACTGCCACGCCCACGGCAACGCAGACTGCGACACCGACCGTCACCCCGACTGCGACGCCCACGGCAACGCCGACTGCGACACCGACCGCGACCCCAACGGCCACGCCAACGGCAACGCCGACTGCGACGCCGACCGCGACGCCAACGGCCACAGCCACCACTCTGCTCAGGCCGGACGAACACCTCGCGTGGTATGAGTTCTTTGAGGCGCAGACGCCCCTGTTTGTCCGTGTGAAGAACCAGTTTACGAGCGAAAACAAGGGCGCTATTTGGGATGTCGGCGACGGCCGCTTCCTGCTGGTGCCCGCGATCAAGGACGGCCTGGGCGTGATCGTGCTCGGACAGCACTGGAAGTGCTACGACGCAGTCGCTCTATTCGATCCGGATGTGACCGTGAATCTCCTGGATCAATTCCACCTGGAGCAAAACGTCGTTGTGGGGCCGGGGCGCTACCTATGCAATCCGGTTGAGAAGAACAACGAGGGGGCACCCAGCTTCCCGGATGAGCACCTGGCGTGCTACGACATCCTCGATCTCCCTCTGGGTGAGTTCCACTCCCTAGACGACCAGTTCGGAAACCATCCGAATCTGGAGGTCGAGAACCCCGAACTGCTCTGTGTGCCCTCGCTCAAATACCTTCCGGAGCCCGGTGTCCTGCTCTCGTTCGGCCCGGGTCTGATGCTGCTCGCGTGGCTTGACCGTTGGAAGCGGCGGCGCGCGCGCTGACAAAGCCCACGGGCCCGCACCCCTTTTCTTTTTCGGCTGAATCGGGCACAGGAGTCCCAAACCCACCCGGGGGGCCGGGGTACGCCCACATGCCCCAAATCTGGAGCCGGATAGAGCCGGGAGCCGTCACCGATGCCGCTCTGTGCCGCTCCCTGCCGCTGCTCGCAGAGCAGGAGCTGTAAGTAGGCGTTATTTCTTACCCCGTCGCCCCTTTGCCACCGTGGGGGTCTCCGGTTCGCGGCCGGGCTTCGCTCGGCTAGCGCATCGCGGGCGAAACCCGCCTGCGAACCCGGTCTCGTGCTCCAGATAACGTGAACGCCCTCGGCCAGTTAGGTCGGGGGCGTCTTCATGTACACCTTCCGCCGATGAACTCGGAGCCGGATAGAGCCGTTCGGAGCCGTCGTGTACCTCGAAATCGGCGAATGAGAGGTCCATCTCCTCTTCACGTACGCACACGCATGCGCCGGCCACACTCAACAGTACCAGTTCACTCGGTTGAGTTGTTCTGCGTTGAACCGCTTGGGGTTCATGGGTAATTCCTTTCCAGGTACAATGATTTCAGGTGCAGGCGGCGCAGGAAATCCGTGGTCAACGCGCCCAATGAGAATGGTGGAATCCCCCTTCACTCTGCCGCTACGGGTATACACACGAACGTCGTGGAGTTCCCGATCTGCTCGGCGTACTCAAGGACTCGCCTTTTACGCTGAATTTCTCGCTGTTTGGGGGTCATTCAGATCTCCTTGATCATCCCGCATCTCGAAGATGCCAAAATGGTCCGGCTGGATCTGTAATTTCACAGCAGCTGCCTAATGACGCACGGCGCGCAAACACGTGTCGATCACTTCGAGGGCGTGGTCGGCGTTGTCGCGGCTGAACGGAAGCGGGGGTCGCATCTTGAGAACATTGCTGTGGCTGCCCATGAGGCCGATCAGAACGCGGGCCTGGCAGATCGAGCTGAGGATGTGCTTCGCCTCCACGGGATCCAACGGCCGGCGACTTTCGCGATCGCTGACCAGATCGATCCCCCGGAAGAGCCCGGCGCCTCGTACATCGCCGATGATCGGGTGCTGGCTCGCGAGTTCCGCGAGGCC
>PVMK01177220.1_pt1 | contig 13654 bp, 9 predicted proteins | sample 1853481 | NCBI WGS metagenome assembly PVMK01 (sample SAMN08533507, study PRJNA380276) | Marine sediment metagenome, whole genome shotgun sequencing project. | reverse complement strand
ACTGGGGCTCGATCCGACCGAGATCCGCTTAAAAAACAGTATCCATGCCGGGCAGCCCCATTCGGCCGGATTTGTCATCAATACCTGCGGATTTTCCGATTCGATTCAGAAAGCAGCAGATGCCATTGGATGGAAAGAAAAGCGCGGGAAGTTACCCTATGGCAGGGGCGTGGGTTTGGCCGGCGCTTCGTTTCCCAGCGGAGTGAGCAATATGAGTCATATCAGTTCCGGTGCGGTGGTCCAGATCGGGCGGGATGGTGCCGTAAATGTGCTATCAGGCGCTGCGGATATCGGCCAGGGCGCTGAAACCGTGATCAGTCAGATTGTGGCCGAGGAACTGGGTGTACCCCTTGACGACGTCCGTATTACGGCAGCCGACACCGGTATCACACCCCTGGACCCGGGAACCTTTGGAAGCGGGGTTACAGTCAGGGCCGGCAATGCGGCCAAACTGGCGGCCGCAGCGGTCAAGCAAAAACTCTTCAATTTTTTAGCAGATAAATTGGAAGCTAACATTGCCGATCTGGTGGCTAAAGATCGCAAGATTTTTGTGAAAGGTTCTCCGGAAAAAGGATTGACACTCCTGAAAGCCCTGAAGGCCTATCAATATGCGGATCTTCCCATGCCTATCGTGGGCAGAGGGTCATGGATGGCACCGGCCGATGAACCGACCACATTGTTTGAGAAAGATGGTAATTTCGCACCCAATTATTCATTCATGACCCAGGCGGCTGAAGTCGAAGTGGATCTAATTACCGGTCAGGTAAAACTGTTGCGGATGGTCACGGCCCATGACTGCGGCCGGCCCATTAACCCGATGCTGGTGGAGGGGCAGCTCGAGGGTTCCGTCGTCGGCGGCATGGGACAGGCGTTGTATGAAAATGTGATCGTTGAAAAAGGGCAGGTGATGAATCCCTCCTTTTTGGACTATGGATTTCCAACATTCCTGGAGATGCCGGAAATTGAATCCATCGAAGTGGAAACCGACGACCCCATCGGCCCGTATGGGGCCAAAGAGGCCGGTGAAGGCACCCAACTATCCCCGGCACCGGCTATTGTGAATGCCGTTTATGATGCCATCGGTATTGACTTCATGGAGCTGCCGATAACGCCGGAGAAGATACTGGATGCTTTAGAGGCGAAAAAGAAGAAAGGGTAGGGCCGATAAAAATTGAATATTGAAAATTGAATATCGAATATTGAACAAGGAATGTCGAATTATGAAGTCAAGGTCAACCGCCACGCCCGCCCAGAGCCTGTTCTGTCTTTTAACCTCAAACTCGTAACCCGAAACACGCAACACGCAACCCGCAACACGGAATTAGACCATCACTTTTTTAAGCGTCCGGCTGATCGAGCGAAGATCATTGAGATTACCCATTGGCAGGAAGTAATCCACGTAAGGCAGGGCAGCACTCATCCCCTGACAGATGGGCTCGTAATCGCGTGTTGCCATCAAGGGATTTAACCATATAATTTTATGGGCTTTGCGTTTAAGAATCGCCATTTGCCCTTCGAGTACATCGATTTCTCCTCTGTCCCAACCATCACTGAAAATCATGACGATATCTTTGCCTGAGAGCTGTCTCTTCCCAAAGGTCTCATTAAACAGCTTCAAACAATAACCGATACGCGTGCCCCCACCCCAGTCAGAAATGACCCCCGGAATTTGTTTCATCGCAGAAGTAAAATCACCTACATCGAATTGTCCGGTTGCTCTGGAAAGATCTGTTGAAAAAAAGAAGATTTCAGTCCTGCGATCAATTCGTTTGAGGGCATGGATGAATTGCAGGATCATCAGGGTAAAAATATCCATCGAACCGCTGACATCGCAAAGAAAGATAACACGGCGCTTTTTTATTTTTTTCTTTCTAAAATCCAGCAGGATCAGTTCCCCTCCGAATTGCATGTTTTTTCTCAGAATCTTGCGCAGGCTGATCTCTTTGCCGCTAACGGTGTACTGAAACCTTCGGCTGATTCGATTGGCCAATGGCTGAAGAATTCGGATGATCGATTCGTATAAATCTCTAGATCCCTCAAAATTCAATTCATGCATTTGCTGCGTTTCGGCCTGCGCCTGGGGACTGTACCGCAGGGCCCATTGTTTGACCGCTTTGCTGGAAGCATCCCCGGAGGTTTTTTGATAGGTATTTTTTTTCTGGAGAGCGCTGAGGTTATCCTGTTCTGCTTCGCTTTCTGCGGGGTCTTCTGTCTGGATTTTAAGATGGGTTTGTTCCCCGGGCAGCCAGAATTTATAAAACAAGGCATCGAACCTGGCGAGATTTTCTTGGCGGTTGATGAAATTGATTCGCAGCAAACACTGAAACGTCTGAAGGCTGGAAATGTCTATCAGCGGCAGGCCCTCGATGGTGTCTAAAACTGCCGGGCAGGGAAACCGAAATGCCGTTATCTCTCAAAAGATAAGAAAATCGAACGATATTTTCGATCAACCCTTGGTCTGATCGGTGCGGGGGCTTATCGGTAATGTTATTTAGTGTCATTTCTCAAAAACATTGGTTTCAGGATTCAGAAAACAGAAGTCAGAGGACAGAAAACAGAAAACGGATCGATTGCATTAACTTCAAGCTTTTATCATTTGTCCCCTGTCATCTGATCTCTGTCCTCTGAAACCTATTTGAGGCCAGCAGCCAGAAGCGAGAAGCCAGCAGCTAAAAACACTGACATCTGAATACTGACACCTGAAACCAATCCATAGCACATCTTCGGCATGTTACTTTGAGTGAGACGTCAGCAGATGGTTGCGTTTTTCCGGGTTGGGCCAGATATTCGATCTAAAATTTTGTATATCTTCACGGTATTTTAGAATGCATCCCAGGGTCTGCTCGACCGTTTCTTCATCCAGGACGTTGCGGTGAAGTTTAAGAAGGGCTTCCGCCCAATCGAGGGTCTCGGATACGCCTGGTTTTTTGAGCAGGTCTTCTTTGCGAATATTTTGCATGAAGATGGCAATCTGGTGAACAAGAGACTCTTCCAATTTCGGCACCCGCGCATGGATGATTTTCATTTCCTTGTCCAGGTCCGGATACTCGATCCAGTGATAAAAACATCGCCGTTTGAGGGCATCGTGGATGTCGCGGGTTCGATTGGATGTGATGACCACCATGGGTTTGTGGGTGGCTTTCAGGGTGCCGATTTCAGGAATCGATACCTGAAAATCAGAAAGGATTTCCAGCAAAAAAGCTTCAAATTCCTCATCGGCGCGGTCCAGTTCATCGATCAATAGCACCGGTGTGTTTCCCTGAGAACTCTGGATGGCTTCCAGCAAGGGTCTCTTAATCAGATAGGGTTCGCTGTATATTACATTACCCATTTCTTCAGGTGACAGGCCGCACTGCTCATCCATTTTGATCCGCAGGAGCTGTTTGGAGTAATTCCATTCATACAGCGCTGAACTGGCATCCAGGCCTTCGTAGCACTGAAGCCGGATGAGTTTCGTGGAGAGGATGTCCGCCAGGACCAGTGCGACCTCAGTTTTTCCCACGCCAGGCTCACCTTCTAGAAATATCGGTTTGCTGAGATGGTGCGAAAGATAAAGAACTGTCGCCAAGGCTTGATCCGATATATATCGATGCTGGGTCAGCTGATCACGAATAACGTCAATGGAAGAAAAACTATTTTTTACGCCCATAAAAGTACCTTTCGCTGGCTGCTGGCCACTGGTTGCTGGCCTCTGGCTTCTGGTCGCTGGCTGCTGGTCACTGCTCACTTGTTCCTTGCTGTTTGTCTCTGGCTCGGCCAGCAGCAAGAAGCCAGTAGCCCAGCAATTTTCTCTATTTTGAATATCGAATATCGAACAAGGAATTTCGAATGATGAAGTTTTTTTTCCTTCGATATTCAACATTCTATATTCGATATTCTGCGTTCTCTGTTTTCTGACCTCTGCCTCTGAAACCTAGATACCCTGACACCCGACCTGACACCTAAAAAAACCTACATACCGCGTCGGTATTGGCCCCCGACAGCATAAAGTGCCCGGGTAATTTGCTCCAGGCTGCATACCCGCACGGCATTCATCAATTCGGTAAAAATATTCTCGCCCGCAAGGGCGACTTTTTGCAGGCGCTGCAGTGCAGCGGGCGCCTCTTTTCCATGACGCTTTTCAAAATCAGCCAGTCGCTTAAGTTGAGATTGTTTTTCTTCTTCGCTTGCACGGGACAGCTCAACGCTCTCGTTTAGCTGATCCAGGTCGGCATCCGGGTCCCGGAAAGTGTTTACCCCAATGATCGGGAGTTCACCGGTATGTTTTAATGTTTCTGAATAAATCGATTCCTCTTGAATTTTACTGCGCTGGTAGCCTGTTTCCATGGCGCCCAGTACGCCGCCGCGCTTGGTGATTTGATCAAATTCATTTAAGACCGCTTCTTCTACAAGATGGGTCAATTCTTCAATGATAAAACTTCCCTGGTTCATATTTTCATTTTTGGTCAATCCCCATTCCCGGTTTATAATGAGCTGAATGGCCAGGGCACGTCTGACCGACTCTGCACTGGGTGTGGTGATCGCTTCATCAAAAGCGTTGGTATGGAGGCTGTTGCAATTATCATATATCGCACAAAGTGCTTGCAGCGTTGTGCGGATGTCATTAAATTGGATGTCCTGGCTGTGTAAAGACCGTCCGGATGTCTGGCAGTGATATTTCAGCATCTGAGAAAGAACAGATCCGCCGTAGAGTTCACGCATGGCAATCGCCCAGATACGGCGCGCCACTCTTCCAATAACCAAATATTCCGGATCCATTCCGTTTGAGAAGAAAAAGGATAAATTCGGCGCAAAGCTTTCAAGCGGCATGCCGCGGGACAGGTAATATTCTACATATGTAAAGCCGTTGGCCAGCGTGAGCGCCAGCTGGGTAATCGGGTTGGCGCCGGCCTCGGCGATATGATACCCGGAGATAGAGACACTGTAGTAATTACGCACGTTGTTATCAATAAAGTACTGTTGTATATCCCCCATCACCCTCAAGGCGAATTCGATCGAAAAAATGCAGGTGTTTTGTCCCTGATCTTCCTTAAGGATATCGGCCTGTACGGTACCGCGCACGTTGGAAATTACATCCGCTCGAATATTTTGATATTGCTCTTTGGAGGGCTCTTTTCCGTTTTCGGCCTTGAACTTGTCGACTTGCTGGTCAATGGCGGCATTAAAAAACATCGCCAGCATCATGGGCGCCGGTCCATTTATGGTCATGGAAACCGAGGTGCTGGGTGTGCACAGGTCAAAACCGTCATACAGGACTTTGACGTCATCAAGCGTGCAGATGCTGACGCCCGAGGTGCCGATTTTTCCGTATATATCCGGTCGTTTGTCCGGGTCACAACCATACAGGGTAACGGAATCATAGGCTGTTGAAAGCCGTTTGGCTTCATAATCTGCCGACAGCATCTTGAACCGCCGATTGGTGCGTGCAGGGTCTCCTTCACCGGCAAACATGCGGGTTGGCTCTTCATCTGCCCGTTTTAACGGGAATACGCCGGCCGTGAATGGAAATCTCCCGGAGACGTTTTCCTCGCGCATCCAGCGGTATATCTCGGCGGGATCTTTAAACTTGGGGAGGACAATCTTGGGGATGCGGGTATGAGATAATGATTCGGTATACAAGGGAACCCTGATTTCTCGATCCCGAACCAGGTACACCAGCTCATCTTTACTGTAGGATTCTTTGATTTTTTCCCATTCCTCGATGGAATCCAATGTCTCTTTTTTCAGAGCAGTTTCGGCTTTTCTAATTTCATCTTTAAGCTTTGAAATTAGCTCCACAGAATCTTGTGTTTCATCATTTGCGCCAATCGCTTCGCTTGTTTCTTTGAGGTGCCAAACCTTTCTAAGATTTTGCGCTTGTTGGCCGGTTTGTTCGTGGTATTTCCTGACATTATCCGCAATTTCGGAAAGATAACGGATACGTTCCGGCGGGATGATGATGGTTTTGGACGATGATGTTTTGATTTGAGGTCTTGGCAAACCGGCCTTGAATTTAACACCCGTCTTTTCGGCCACTTTATCGAGAATCGCATGATACAAGGCTGTTACCCCATCGTCATTAAACTTGGAAGCGATGGTTCCAAATACCGGCATTTCTTCAGGATCCATATCCCATAATTTTTGATTGCGTTGGACCTGCTTGCGAACGTCGCGCACCGCATCCTCTCCACCGCGCTTTTCAAATTTGTTGATCACCACCAGGTCGGCAAAGTCGAGCATATCGATCTTTTCAAGCTGGGTGGCGGCACCGAATTCGCTGGTCATCACATAGATGGATAAGTCAACCAAATCGGTAATACTGGAATCTCCCTGCCCAATACCGGCTGTTTCAACAACGATCAGGTCATAGCCGGCAGCCTGTGCCACCTCGATCGCTTCACTAAGTACGGCCGGCAATTCTGTCCGGGACCGTCGTGTTGCCAGAGAACGAAAATAAACACGCGGGTTGCTGATGGCGTTCATCCGGATCCGATCACCTAGCAGCGCTCCGCCGGTCTTACGCCGGGATGGATCACAGCTGATGATGGCAATATGAACATCTTTAAGATCATGCAGCATCCTTAATATCAGCTCATCGGTCAAAGACGATTTGCCGGCACCGCCTGTTCCCGTAATACCGATAACCGGGGCTTTGCGGTTTTTAATCTTCTTTAACAGCTGGGCTCTAATGGCCTCGAAGTTCCCGTTTTCCCGGGCTTTGGCTTGTTCGGCGGCGGTAATCAGTTTGGCCACCAGAAGCGAGTTGGTGGGGTTCAGAGCGTTTAAATCAAAATTGTCGTTTGTGACAGACGGAAAATCGATGACCTCAACCAGGTGGTTAATCATTCCCTGCAGTCCCAATCTGGCGCCGTCTTCCGGTGAGTAAATCTTGGTCACCCCGTAAGCTTCGAGTTCTGCGATTTCATCCGGCACAATCACACCGCCGCCACCGCCGAATACCTTGATGTGAGAAGCGCCGCTTTCATTTAGAAGATCGACCATATATTTGAAAAATTCGACATGTCCGCCCTGATAACTCGACACGGCCACTGCCTGGACATCTTCCTCAATGGCGGTTTCCACGATTTCCTGCACCGATCGATTATGTCCTAAATGAATAACCTCCACTCCGGTATCCTGGAGTATTCTGCGCATTATATTTATGGCGGCATCATGGCCGTCAAAAAGAGAGGTTGCTGTGACAACCCGTATATCGTTCTGGGGTTTGTATACTTCGACTTTAGCGGTCATTTGATCTCCTTAAAATCGGTAATAACTTAATTTTGTCTTTTTCTACCGGCAAACATTCCAAGAATGATGTCGGTTTGCAACTTAATATAATCTTCAATACTGTAGTGGTGGGCTAAATACCATCGCCGGAAGGTCCACATGTGCCCTAAAACAACAATGTTATGGGCTGCCAGTTCAAGATTGTTTTCATTAAGATTTATCAGATCGTCGGAATTGGCGATGCCGGCAAGTGCTTCCACAAAAAGGCCGGTGATGCGCAGTTCATTTTCCAGTACCCGTTTTTGCCACTGGGATGGCAGGGATTGGGTTTCCTGGTAGATCAAAAGGATAAAATCACTCATCCGATGGCATACCATAAAATATTCATGGATGATTTTCACCAAGGCATCGCGGCCGCCCGCTGCCTGAGACATGGCTGCCGTGACACCGCGTTCCACCTCTGCGTGGATCGATTCGCATACCAGGTACAATATATCTTCCTTTGACGCGAAATATTCATACAGCGAACCGATCGAAAATCCGGCGGCGCGGGCAATCTGTCGGGTGGTGGTTTTATGGAATCCCTTATCGATAAACAGCTGTACGGCCGCATCGGCAATCTGGCGTCGTCTGCGATCCACCAGCTCCGGGTCTTTGACCTGGGTGGGGATATCTTTTGTTCTGTTGAGTTCCTCCATTTTAACCCCGTGAAATTATAATATATTTAGATATAGAGGCATCTTTGCATACTGTCTGAACGAGCGCTCAATCAATTAAATAACACGTCTTTTTTTTGCTTGTCAAGTTTTTCACCAGCACGATTTCAAAATATATTTAAACAGCTGATATTATTATATTTAAAAGAACAGAATACCCGTTTGTAAGCACCGCGTGAAATCTGTATGTCACTTGGCTAAGATTAAACGAAGCCGGGCTTTATGACTGAGCGCTCGTTCATAAAATTAACATTTCGGAATTTCTATAACATATTGAAAGCATGTAGAGCGTTTGTCAAAATAACATTCCGATAGCGGTGGTTTGTTGTGTCTTCTCAGGGTTGTCGATAACGTCCAATATGGCCTGATCCAAACGCTCTAATATAGCGGTTGTCATGTTTGTAATAATTTTAAGCTGTTAAACATTACATTTTCCCTTGTTAGTGAATCTGACAAACGGAACATGTTTATGACAACCGCTATAACGACACTGGTTTTATACCGTCTACATGGAATAATGGAACACTGGAATAGTGGAATACTGGGCTATAAAATTGGATTGATGTTTCAATAAAAGGGCAAATACAGCTGGCGCAGGCATAAGGCAGAAGGAAGGAAATTGGTGCATGCCAGCCTCCGCGCTGAGGCGTGAGACAGGCATGCACGCAACCAGAATTTACTTGCTTATAGACCAGCGGCCATCTTTTATCTCAGCCACAAAAATCGGTTTGGTGGCATCGCCATCGGCATTAAAGGCCACGGGTCCGACGATACCTTTAAAATCCTTGATTGTGCTGAGCCCTTTCATAATTTTTTCACGATCTTGAGCTATATCTCCGGGATTATTGGTAACCCCCATCTTCTCCATTGCATATTTGAGAAAGTAAATCGCATCATAGACATTGGCGTCATACATGATCGGCTCGGGCGGCGCAAAGCCTTTTGCGGTCGCAAGTTTTACGAATTTTTCAACAAATCCCTTTGGGGCAATGGAGTGATGGAAGGTGCAGGGTGCAAAGGTCCCCTCTACATCCTTGCCGCCTTTTTGCGGAAAATACTCGTTGATGAAAGGGCTGCCGCCCACCAGATGCTGCTTAAATCCCTGGCGCCGCAGTTCCTTGCTAAAGGTAATGGCATCGAAATAGACGCCGCCAAAGGCGATGCCGTCAAATTGCATTCCCTTCAGCCTGGTAACCTGGGGTCGCATATCAAAGTCATTGGTCTGATAGGTGATAAAGGCGCCGTCATTAACGACCGTGGTGCCCAATTTTTTAAAAACGGTCGGCAATACTTTGGAACCGAGAATACGTCCGATGGCATCTTTGACATCGTGGACCACAACGACTCTTTTTACCTGATATTGGTCGATAAAGGCCTTTACGGCGACCTTGCCCATTTTGATTTCATCGATGGTGTTCCGGAAGGTATAGGGTCGATGTTTTTTGGCCAGACCGGGCTTCGATGACGCCTGTGAGATCATGGGTATGCCGATTTTATTACCCACCGGAAAGGCGACTTCGCACTCGCCGCTTGAAAAAGGCCCTAAGATGGCCATGACCTTATCATCTTCAGCGAGTTTGCGAACCATGCGGGTGGCTTCCATAGGGTTGCTACTGGTATCGTAAGTGACCAGGCGCAGCGGAACCCCTCCGATACCACCGGCGGCATTGATTTCCTCTATTGCAATCTGGGCCGCGATTGCGTTCTTTTTGGTCCAGTCGCTCCACATGCCCGTTAGTCCCCAGGCGGCGCCGATTTTAACTTCTTTGCCCGCCAGTTTTGACCCGGCCCAGGCGACTTGAGAAGAGTGGAGACAGAGGCCTGCTCCCACCAGAACGACAACGGTTACGAATAAAAACAGTTTCCAGACGCTTTTCGAACAATTTTTAGATGTGTTCATAAGATTTTCCTCCTTTTGTTGGACAATTACGTGTCACTCCTTTGCCTGATTGCGGATCAGATCCAGAACCGATTTGGCTCTGCGACCGCCTTCTTTATAATCCAGCCACTTTACGACCGGTCTGGGACGTTTGCCGCGGACCACATCATCGAGCCAGAGCAGGATCTTGCGCGCATGATGTGAATATTTTGCGGATTTGACGCCGATTCTGTGATGCAGCACATTCGGCCGGTTCCATGGGCAGACGGTTATACAGCGCGCGCAATCATTCCATCTTTTGGGATTTGAGCACCAGAATCGCTGGCAGGCCTCATCATCAAGCTGCCACTTCTCAACCCCCCGGACAACAACTTTGTCGCCGTGGGGGATGGCCTGGGAAGGACAATTCTGAGCGCATTTGCCGCAAATTTTGCAAAATTTAACAACGCCAATGTCGACCGGCAAATCCACCGCAAGCGGAAGATCCGTGGTGACGGTGGAGAGCCGCTGCCTGGGACCGAATTCACGCGACATCAGAAGGCCCAAGCGACCCAGCTCTCCCAATCCGGCGGCTTCGGCAATGGGAACATGCTGGACCCACTCATTAATAAAAAAATGGGCCCGGGCCGAATAGCCAAGCTCGCGAATGTAGGCGGCAAGGGATACGGCGACTTTGGCGGCATTCAGATACCCCAGACCGACCTCGGCGTTATCGATCCAGCCGGGGGCATAGCGCATGCGTTTGTAATCCATTTCCACGGCCAGAGATACGCCATATTTGTGAAGCAGGTTAATCTCCTGACCGTCGCTGCCCTTGGCAAAGTCAATTCGCAGACCGGTGTGACTGTAGATATAGGCCTGGTTTAGCTCACATATGCCCACCAGGTCGGCCCCTAAAAATTGAGCCGCGCCCTTGATGATTTTCGCCATATGTTTGGGATCGGCAACCGCTGTCTTTTTCGGATTCAGGGGCCCATCGGCCACCTTGCGCCAGGATCGCATGGGTACGTTCATGGCTCTGGTTTCGGGGAAAAAAATGCGTCTGAACGGATCAATGGATTCGCGGGTCCAACGCTCCTTAACTTTTTCGCCCAGCCCGCCGATGGCCGCCTGGGTGTGCATCTGGTTTTTTTGGTCAAATTTTTCCTGAGGACCAACGATTTTGGTCGTAGATTCCACTTGGATTTTCATTTGTCTCCTTATAACACCATAACTAAACTAAGGTGTCAGGTGTCAGTGTTCAGGTGCCAGGGTTACGAACCTGATGACGCGAGAATTATCAGATTCTGCACTCTGTTATCTGTTTGCTGACACCTGAAACCTGACACCTAAATAAGACGAAACGCAACACTAGAACGGGATATCCTTTCTCTCGTCCACAACGCGCTTGGCCTTATGATCCCAGCGGGGCAGGGTGCCGTGTTCGAGCATTTCTACCGTAGCGCGGATGTTGAGACCCAACTGCAGAGATTTGGCAATTTTATCCCGGAACGCATCCAGGGAGTTAAGCGCCAGCTGTGGGGCCGGATCAATCTTTACCAGGATTTCGTCGAGATCACCCTCGCGTTTAAATACTACTTGAAATTCATCAACGTCTTCAAATCCTCTTACGATTTCTTCTATTCGACTCGGGTACACGATGATGCCTCTAATCTTTTTCATGTCGTCCAACCGGCCCAGGACACTGCCTTCCAACGCAAAGAGGGTGCGTTCGCAGGGACAGCTGCGGTCGGTCACGGTAACAATGTCCCGGGTCCGATACCGTATAAAAGGTGTCGCCCGTCTATCCAGATTGGTCAATACCAGTTCGCCCGTACCGCCGGGTCCCACGGGTTCATCGGTTTCAAGGTCCAGAACCTCCGGGAACGCCCAGTCTTCGTTGACATGCGTCACGCCTGATTGAAATTCACAATTGTATCCCCACGGTCCGATTTCGGTGGAACCCAAAAAGTCGAACGCTTTGCAGCCATAGGAACTTTCGATCTTATTTTTTACGCCCGGGATCACCGCGCCGGGTTCGCCGGTGTGCCAGGAGAGCCTGATGCGGGCTTTTTTCGCAAGATCGATGTCGTTTTTTGCGGCAACATCAGCCATGTGAATGGCGTAGGAGGGAGTTGAGCCAATGACTGTGATCGGGTAGGTGGTCAGGGCATTGATACGTTGTTCGGTCTTCATACCCCCTGATGCGAAAAGCAGACAGCCGATTTCCTGGCAGGCATACCAGCCCGCCCAGAACCCGATCCAGGGACCAAAGCTGAATACGGGCATAACCATGTCGGTTTTGCGAATTCCGTAGGCATAAAGCATACGGGCATAAATATGGCAAAAATTTGACCAGTCCTCTGCCGTATCCAGTATTTTAATTGGAGTGCCGGTGGTTCCTGAGGTCATGTGCACGCGCTGGGTTTCCTCTATTGGGACTGCCAGCATACTGCCCCAGGGCGGATGGGTTTCCTGGTCTTTGCGCAAATCTTCTTTGGTTATAAAAGGCAGCCGGGTAATATCATCCAATGAGCGAATCTTATCCGGCGTGATATTCGCTTTTTGGAAACTCTTTTTATAAAATGGGCTATGATCCCAGGCGTGTTGAACAATGGCCTGGAGTTTGCGCTGCTGCAAACTCCTGAGCTCGTCCCGTGATGCGGTCTCAATTTCAGGATCATAATAGCGGCTTTCCATAATTTCTCCTTCATGCAAGATTCAGGTTATATTTTTAACAAGCGGGCCGCATTTTCACCCAGGATCATTCGTTTGGCTTCCTCATTTATTTTTAAGCCCTGCAGGGCTATTATATTTTCTTTAATGCTGGGCACTGCCGGCCAGTCAGAGCCGTAAATCACTTTATGCGCGATGCGTTCGAGTTCCGGAAAATAGGTTAACAGATTTTGCGGTGGCAGACCGGAAACTTCCATGTACACATTTTCATGAATCCGGGCCAGCGCCAGCGCTTTTTCATACCAGAATGGGCGTCCGCTGTGAGCCTGAAGCACTTTGAGTTTTGGAAAATCCACCGCCACATCGTCCAGGTAAATGGGATCTCCGTATTTCAGCCGGGCACCGCTAAATATCGATGAGCCGATATGAAGCAATACCGGGATGTCCAGCTCCTGGGCTTTGGCGTACAGCGGATAGATTTTGGTTTCATTGGGATAGAAATGCTGATACGTCGGATAAAGTTTTAAGCCCTTGAAACCCTGATTGCGCACCAATTCCTCCAATTCATCAACCGGGTTTTCAGATGTGTTCGGGTCAATGCTGGCAAAGGGAATCAGGCGCGGGCTATGGGAGCAGAATTGGGCCACATCCTCATTGGCAGAGATTCCGGAAGTGATGGGCGCCAATTCTGCCAGGATTACCGCATAATCAATGCCGGCCTCATCCATGAGGCCCACAAAGGCTTGCGGCGAAGAATAGGTCTGTAGCATCCAGTCCAGGCGGTCGCCCCACCCCTGATGCAGTAGCTCTTTATAATCCGGTGTCCGGCTGCGATAATAAGCGGTATGCACGTGAAAATCGATAATCATAATTAACGGCCTGTTTTGACTTTAATTCTGGCGCAGGCGTAGTTACAGCTCTGGCAAATTCCACCGTGATGCTGGCGAAATTGGAGCTGACCTGTGTCCAGTTTGTTTTTGAAAAAGTAGTGCCGGTTGCACACGCGACAATATCCTCTCAGGTAGAGGGGCTCAATATCTTTCGCTTTGCGCTCCAACGCTTTCCCTCCTGAATGATTTGAATTAATCCTGTTTTGTAAGTTACTTGCGAGACGCAACACTAAGCCCTGTACATGGGCTTTAGGATGGCAGCAGCGGATCCGGCTGCAGCCGCTTTCGATCTAAAGCGTAGCGCC
>PVMK01128769.1_pt1 | contig 13654 bp, 17 predicted proteins | sample 1853481 | NCBI WGS metagenome assembly PVMK01 (sample SAMN08533507, study PRJNA380276) | Marine sediment metagenome, whole genome shotgun sequencing project. | reverse complement strand
TGGCGGGCCGGCCCACGCGCTTTCGCGGCAGCCTGTCCATGAACGTGCTCAACACCCTGGGGCTGATTTCCAGCTCCTTCGGATTGTGGATGGGAACGGAAGGTGGCGAGAGCGCCCGGGTTGCCGATGGGGAGCGCTTTCGTTATTTGCGCCTGGAGTTCGATGGGGATTGTCTGGTGGGCGCGTTGGCCCTGGGACTCACCCAGCACGTGGGCGTCATTCGCGGGCTCATACAAACCCGCGTTCGCCTGGGCGACTGGAAGGGCAAGCTGATGCGCGATCCCCTGCTGGTCATGGACGCCTATCTGGATTGCACCCGACGGCGGGCCTGAGAAAAAGTTTGTCCATGAAGATTCATTTCAAGACCGGCGGTCTATTTGTCGAGTACCTGCCCAACGGCAGCACCGGCAATACGGCTGAGCTGAAAGTGCCCGACGGCGCTACACCCATGGACGTCATGCGCCAGCTCCGCATGCCGTTGGACGAGAACTACCTGGTGTCGTTGAACGGCGAGGTGGTGGTCATCAGCGAGCGCGACAGCCGGGTGCTGGCCGAGAACGACCGCCTGGCCATCATGCCGCCGCTCAAGGGCGGTTAGAACTAAATGGGGACACTCCCCAATTGCTAAGTGGTTGAATGTCCATAATCAACGACTTAGCTATTGGGGAGTGTCCCCATTTAGTTATTGATGATGCGACGTTTCCTGTGCGCGATTCCTGCCAATCCAAGGCTCAGGAGGAAGATGGTGGCGGGTTCGGGGACGCTTGGGGTAGACGTCCACTCCCCGACTATCAACCATGGCTTGTCGCGGACGAAGGGGGATAGCTCCAGCTGTAGTGAACCAAAACTTATGGCCTGTCCAGCGATTGTCGGCAACGAAACGTTGAAATGAACGTCGTGGTGCAACAACCCGTTGGTTAATGGTGTATCGAAAATATACGCCCATGACATCGTATCTGCTTTGGTAAGAACGTCGGACGCCGGAAATAACGGATCGCCGATTTCGTTGCTCAAAAATGCGGTTCCGGTCGGCACACTCTCAGATTGCGATGGCCCGGTTCCGATGTGAAGCTTGACCCGGTAGTTCGTATTTTCGAGCGGCACCGCTTCTATGTGCTTCATGCCGTCGAACACAAAGTCTAATGAAACTGTTCTCCCATCCAACGCAGTATCATTCAGATCACCGAACGAGAGCGAGTAGGAGGATTGCGCCGTACCTACAGGTCCAGGGTCCACCACTATCGTCGTCGCCGAGGCCCCGTTGCCGATTGAATAGAGAGCCAATGCCGAAATCAGTGGCCAAGGCAATTTCATGAGCTGTTTCCCCCATCGTGTGCCGCCTCTTGTTATTCATGGTGGGCACGGCTTATCAAAATCGTGGTCCCTGCCAATATCCAAGGATCACGACTAGACGCGCGAGAATGTCACTCCGTGTGTGCGGCGTGCGGCCGGTAGTCGAGCAGCTAAGACTGACCTGTCGCTCTCAAGCTGGAGGCAGGAATTGTGCCAATGTATAGATTTCAAAGACTTATGGCATCCCCGGCAATTGTAAGGGCCAGAACTGTAAAGTTTTCCGACAGAAACGAAATGGGGACACTCCCCAATCAGTATCTTATTGCCAGATGTCGTCGCCGAGGGCTTGTTTGCGCTTGTCCCATTCGGGTTTTGCCAGAACCTCCACGCGGTAGTCTTCGATGAGGCGTTGCAGCGCGCCGTTGCGTTTCTCCTGGTACTGGGTGAGCCGGTCGTCGCCGGCGTTGACGATGAGATCGTCGGTTTTCGTCATATGGTCACGGGCCGCGCGCACGCCTTCGGGGCTCATGACGGTCAGCACGCGGGCCGTGCCGTGGGTGATGCCGAGCAGTCCGTAGATCTTCATGGGTGGAATTCTGGCAAACTACGGACTTGCTGGCACGGGTGTTGTTTCATGCCAGCCTATCGAGGGGGGAGCCGTGCCGGCACTGGATACTTTCACGACCATGGCGCAATACAATCGCTGGATGAACCAGCGGCTGTACGCGGTCTGCGCGGACATCCCCGATGGCGAGCGCAAGCGGGATCGTGGCGCCTTCTTCAAATCCATCCACGGCACCTTTAATCATCTGCTGCTGGGAGACCGGTTGTGGTTGGGGCGCTTTCTCCATCGCCCATTTCCCGTGGATTCCCTGGACCAGGAGCTGTACGCGGATTTCGACGAGCTGCGGGCGGAACGCGAGCGGACCGATGAGGAGATACTCGATTTCAGCGAGTCCCTGGACCAGGAGGCGCTGGCGCGGGATTTCCGCTTCACCACCATCGTCAATCCGGGTGAGCACGTATTTCCCTTTCGCCATGTGCTGCTGCATTTCTTCAACCACCAGACCCACCACCGGGGCCAGGTGACGACGCTGATCAAACAGGCCGGCTACCAGCCCGGCGGGACGGATCTCATGTGGCTGCCCGGGGCCGAGCAATGACGGATGCCGCCGACACCCCGTACTCGGCGGGATTCAGCCGCGTCACGGTAGGCGATCCGGCCACCGGCGAGCGCATCACAGCCGGTATCTGGTATCCCACCGAAGGCCGCGAGGCGCGGGTCTCGGAGCAGTCGCGGAACTTTCTGGTGTCCCGGGATGCGATGCCGGCACCGGGCAGCTATCCCTTCGTTCTTCTATCCCACGGCTCCGGTGCCTGGTACGGCGCCCACCACGACAGCGCGGAGTTTCTTGCCCGCCGCGGCTTCGTGATCGCGTCCCTGACCCACCCGGGGGATAACTTCCAGGATCTGGGGGGATACCTGGGAGCCCAGCAGCTGCTGGGCCGCCCGCACCACATGAAGCTGCTGGAGGAATACGTCCTCGGCACCCACAAGTACGGCAGCATCATCGACAAGTCGCGCCTGGCGGCCCTGGGATTTGCCGAGGGCGCTTATGCGGTCACCGTGCTCATGGGCGGCCGGCCGGACTTCGAGCGTTTCGCCGAGCACGCACGCTGGAATCCCGATGACCCGATTCTGCTGCCCCATTGGGAACTCACCATGGAGACCCTTCGCGAGCAGTCGGCGCCGGAGTATGACGTGCCCATCGTCTCTGCGGTGCTGTTGGCGCCGGCATTCGGCTTTCTCTTCGATCGGGAACGGTTGCGCCGGGTGTCTGCCCAGGTGCGGCTGTACCGTGCCGAGATGGACAACATCCTGCGCGCCGACACCCACGTGGAGCCCTATCTGCGCTGCCTGCCGCTGGTGCCCGAGTACCGCATCGTCAAGGGCGCGGGGCACTACGCCTTTCTGGCGCCCTGCCCGGAGGCGCTCATTGAAGAGGACCCGGATATTTGCCGTGATCGCCCCGGATTCGATCGAATCGCCTTTCACCAGCGCTTGAACGACCAGATCCTCGACTACTTCAATCGAACCCTGAGCGTGCGCGACGCTCTAACATCCTACGATCTGGAACCCGCCGCCGACTGACCACGAACGAGGGGCGGCAGGAGAAGGGTTTGATCCGTGTCCTCCACAGCCCGGCTGGTTGGCTTGCCTCCATGGCACTGGCCACCGTCACCGGGATCGCCGCTGCCGCCCAGACACCGCCCACCGGTACCGATGGCTTGCTTCCCTGGTTGCAGGCCGGTCACTACCGGCAGTGGCAGTCGGAGTCCCGCGCCCATGCATCCACGGGACCGCATTTCGGCAAGGTGCGTACCTATGTGAATGCGCCGCTGGCCGCCTCTCTGGGCGCCGGTACCGGCGCCGGCGAGCATCCGCGGGACGTGTGTGGCGGCGGTCAAGGAGCTCTTCGGCATGGGGGAGACGGTGCGTGGCTGGGCAGTGTCGCTGAAGCTGGACGCCACCAGTGGCGGCGGCGCGCGCTGGTACTGGTTCGAGTATTTCGACGGCCGGTTGGTTGCCGATGCCCGGGGCGCGCCCCTGTGCGCGGGTTGTCACGGGGCCGGGCGGGACTTTGTCCTGGTCCCCTGGCCATTGCACTGAGGCATCCCGGGGGGGGAACAAAACGGACGGCTTACCGGTCATTAGCCATAGGCGCGCCCACGACCGTGGTAGCGTGCTTGTACAAAAGCGATCCCGGGCCCGCCATAAAAGCGCAAAACGGACCCGACACCTGGAGGAAGAGAATGTCTAGCATCCCACAGCCGATTCATTTCCATCGCAAACCCATCGTCGCGGCGATACTCGGGGGTATCGTCGCCGTGTCGTCGACACAGATTTTGATGGCGGGAAGCAACCCGCCGGCCGTCAAGCACCCGACGCTGATGTTGGCCGCGGCCTGCAATCCGTGCAATCCCTGTGCCGCCAAGAAGTGCAATCCCTGCAACCCCTGTGCGGCCAAGAATGCCTGCAATCCCTGTAACCCGTGCGCGGCCAAGAACGCCTGCAATCCTTGCAACCCCTGTGCGGCAAAGAAGAATCCGTGCAACCCCTGTAATCCCTGCGCGGCCAAGAATGCGTGTAATCCCTGCAACCCCTGCGGCGGTGCCAATGTGGCTGCCGGGGACTTCATTCGGCCGGTGGGCTACGCCGGCATGGCGTCCACCCCGGCGCTGGTCAGCGAGGGCAAGGCCCTGTGGAACGACACCAAGTTGAGCAGCAACGGGCTCGCTTGCCAGACCTGCCACGTGAACAACGCGGCGCTCAATCCCAGCTTCGCGAAAGCCTACCCTCACAAGGTCGGCATGCCGTCGCAGATGGCCGGCGTGGGTCCCATCAACCTGGACGAGATGGTGCAATTCTGTATGGTGGTTCCCATGCAGGCGAAGCCCATGAAGTGGGGATCGCGAGAGCTTGCCGCGCTCACTGCTTATTCGGCGTCCCTTCAGAAGGGCTTCAATCCCTGCTCGGCGAAAAGCAATCCGTGCAATCCGTGTAACCCCTGTGCAGCGAAGAAGGCTTGCAATCCCTGTAATCCCTGTGCGGTCAAGAATCCGTGCAACCCCTGCAATCCCTGTGCAGTCAAAAATCCGTGCAAGACCACCTAGCCTGAAGGACGAAAACACGCGCCCGCCCGGTGTGCGGGCGCTTTTTCCTGGGGCGCGAACAGGTGCCTCGGCACTTCTTCGCGCCGGGCGTGTTTCGCTCTGCCTGAGCCTGGCGGCGCTCGCGCTGCCGGCCTCCGGCGCCGATGTGGCGGATGAGGCCTATCCGGTGCTGCTGGAGATCCCCGCCGGCCCCTTCATCGTGGGATCGGACGCGGCCGAGAGGGAGTTTGCCTACCAGCTGGACGAGGGCGCTTACGGGCACAGCATTACCCGTGAGCAGCGTTGGTATGCTGGCGAGACCGATCGCGCCACGATTGCCCTGCCGGCCTTTCACATCACCCGCACCCCCATCACCAATGGCGAGTACGCGGCCTTCGTGGCCGACACCCATCACCGCGCCCCGGATGTGGATGCGGCCACCTGGGCGGGATACGGGCTGGTCCATCCCTTTGCGCGCACCCGGCGCCACGCCTGGCGCCATGGGCGCCCGCCCGCCGGGCGCGAGGCCCATCCGGTGGTGCTGGTGAGCCGCGACGATGCTCTCGCCTATGCCGGTTGGCTGAGCCGGCGAAGCGGACAGCGCTGGCGCTTGCCCAGGGAGGAGGAATGGGAGAAGGCGGCCCGTGGCAGGGACGGCCGGATCTTTCCCTGGGGCGATGCCTACGACGCCGGGCGTTTGAACAGCCACGATAATGGGCCCTTCGACACCCTGCCGGTGGGAACCTTTTCCAATGGCGCCAGTCCCTTTGGCATACTGGATGGCGCCGGGCAGGTCTTCGAGTGGACCGGGACGCCGGCGGGCAGCGGTCGCGCCATCGTCAAGGGGGGATCCTGGGACGACAAGGGTTGCGGCGTTTGCCGACCGGCGGCGCGCCACGGCCGTCCGCTGTCGCTGAAGCACATATTGATCGGATTCAGACTGGTGCGTGAATGAATGACGTTGCTGACGCCGGCGTAGCCGCCCCCCGGGTGGCCGCCATGGAGACACTGCCCCGGGAGCGCCTGCAGGCCATGCTGGCGGCCGGGGACGAGATCCTCGAGTGCTACCGGGTGCTGGGTAAACCGGGGCTGAATATCGTCGGTGAGCTTCTCAAGGGGCAGGGCACATTCTACGAGTACGATCATTTCCCCAAGGGGGATATCTTCGACCAGGAATTCAGCTCCCAGTACTACTACCACGCGCACCGGGAGGATCAGCCGGAGCACGGGCACTTCCACACCTTCCTGCGCGCCGGGGCGATCCCCGAGGGCGTGGAGCCGGTAGCCTACGATGGCGACGAGCCCTGGCCCAGGGGTGATGAAGCCCTGTCCCATCTGATTTCCATCTCCATGGATCCCCGCGGTTTTCCCCTGGGTCTGTTCGCCACCAACCGCTGGGTGACGGCGGAGGCCTGGTACAAGGCCTCCGATGTCATCCAGATGGTGGATCGCTTTCGCATCGACCACGCCAACCCCTCGTGGCCCGCCAACCGCTGGATCACGGCCATGATGTGCCTGTTCAAACCGCACATCGCGGCGTTGCTGGAGCACCGGGACGCGGTGGTCGAGGCCTGGGCCCGGGACCATCCCGGGGTAGACGTGTTTGAGGACCGGGATCTGGAGATCACCGGTTGGCTGCCGGTGTCCGTGGACGAGCAGCTGGCCGGTCTGCGCGGGGTACTGGATTGATGCCGTGCAGCATCGACGGCGGGGTGAAACCAAATCCCCGTTTCCCCGGTCTGTGTTGATGTGAACTTTTCGTGAGGATTCGGTCTATCAGGTAACGAATACTGGTCACAGGCAAATTGGGAATGGGATCCCTTCGGGGGACCACGACCATGGATGTAAGGAGAGTGTTGTGACTTCGTATCGTTATCGCGCGAGTTACCTCCTGACCGCGGTGGTTTTTGTGGTAGCGAGTGTTACGGGAAATGCATGGGCAGGAGAACAGCCGCCGGTGATCGCATTCACCCAGACAGGTTGCCAGTTTCTCGAAAGCGAGAACGGGGTCGACCACGGCTTTGTCACCACCAGGCAGGAAGACTGCGAGGCTATCAACGCCAAGAGCGGCGATGAGCGGCTCGCAAAAGCGAAGGTCATGCATTTGAAAGCGGGAAAATACACCTTCCGGGTAACCAACAAGAACGTGCCGTACAGTCTGGGTTTTTACCTGCGCGGCGACGGCGTGTTCGACTACGCGACACTGCCTCGTGTTTCAGGTGGTGGGCTGACTACCGGCACGAGCCGGGATTACACCATCGAGTTGAAGCCTGGAAGTTATGTTTACTCCTGTCCGCTCAATCCGACGCCGAACTACAGGCTGGAGGTGACGGCGAGCTGAACGGACAGGTTCGGGTGGGGGTCTGACAGACGTCTACGAATAAGCGCTGAAGTCACAACGACACAATCAAGAGGAAGAACCGATGCAAAAACCTACACAATTCAATCGCAAGCCACTGTACGCGGCCATCGCCGGCGGTGTGTTCGCCATCTCCGCGTCCAGCGTGGTAGTCGCGACGGACGCCGTCAATCCTGCTGCCCAACAGAATCCGCTGATTCTGGCTGCGAGCTCGGCCTGTAATCCTTGTAATCCCTGTGCGGCGAAGAAGAACCCGTGCAATCCCTGCAACCCATGTGCGTCCAAGAAGGCCTGCAATCCCTGCAATCCGTGCGCGGCCAAGAATCCGTGCAATCCCTGCGCGCCGAAGAAGAATCCCTGCGCGTCAGGTTGAGTCCGATGGGAGCCAGACTTCGCATCGCGAAGTCTGGCTCCGCCATTCCCGTAGAAGTCCGGCTCCGCCATGGAGGGGACAGATTTGAAATCTGTCCCCTTGTCCCTAAGATGACGCGTCGGCCGCGATGCGGGCGAAGATGACGTCGAGCTCCCTGGCCATCTCGTTGAGTTCCGTGCTGTCGTAAGGCGCGAACACGCTGCTCGGTTCGCGGTAGGTAAGTGTCGTCGTCCCATCCGCATTCTCGGTGATGTAAAAGCGCAAGGGCGCCTCGATGCCGGCGGGGATGCTGGCGTCGAGCATGCGCACGGCAAACTTCGGATGAAACACCATCACCACCATGTTGCCGGGGATGGTGACGCCGATCTTCTTGGCGCCGAGGGTCGCGCTGGCCTTGGCCACCACTCCCATTTTGTTCTTCGCTACCGCGTCGGGCAGCTTTTTCACCATTGCCTGGTAGGAATGCCCGGTCTTGATGACGTGGGTGCCGGGGAAGGGCGTCGCGTCGTGGGCGGCGGCGGCGAGGGAAAACAGAAAGGCGAAGACACTTGCGCTGAACGGTAGCCAGCGGCGGGTCGTATATTCCATGGACTGCGTACTCCTTGCGATGAATTGATACGGTAACATGGATCCCTGCAGGAGCGAGTTGGCTCCTACCAGGAGGCCGTCGAAGGGATGGGAAATATTCACGCGGTGTACGATTACGTGATCATCGGATCCGGTTCGGCCGGGGGGGTGCTTGCCAATCGTCTGTCCGAGGATGCGCGGGTGCTGGTGCTGGAGGCGGGTCCGCGGGATCGCAGCATCTTCATCCACATGCCGGCGGCTTTTGCCTGGCCGTTGAAGGACGACAAGTACAACTGGTACTACGAGAGCGAGCCCGAGCCGCACATGGACGGGCGCCGATTGTACTGCCCGCGGGGAAGGGTGCTGGGAGGCTCGTCGTCCATCAATGGCATGGCCTACGTGCGCGGCCATGCCCTGGATTACGACGGCTGGGCCGGCAATGCGCTGCCGGAATGGTCCTACGCCCACGTGCTGCCCTACTTCAAGCGCGCCGAGTCCCGGGCCAGGGGCGGCGATGCCTACCGGGGCGCGGACGGACCGCTGCACGTGTCCACCGGCGCCTGCAAAAACCCGCTGTACAAAGCCTTCATCGAAGCCGGTGTCCAGGCGGGTTACCCATTCACCGAGGACATGAACGGCTACCAGCAGGAAGGCTTCGGCGCCATGGACATGACCACCCGCAAGGGCAGGCGTTGGAGCAGCGCTCAGGCCTATTTGAAGCCTGCCCTGGGGCGCGCCAATCTGTCGCTGGCGGTGCGGGCCCTTGCCACCCGCATCCTGTTCGAAGGCGATCGGGCCGTGGGCGTCGAGTACGCCCGTGGCGGCCGTCTGCACAGGGTGCGTGCCGAGCGCGAGGTGCTGCTGTGCGGCGGCGCCATTAATTCGCCCCAGCTGCTGATGCTCTCCGGCGTCGGCGATGGTGACGCTTTGCGCACGCTCGGTATCCCGGTGCGCGCCCACCTGCCCGGCGTGGGGCGCAATCTGCAGGATCACCTGGAAGTCTACGTCCAACATGCCTGCACCCAGCCCATCTCGCTCTACGGCGCCACCCGGCCGTGGAATCAGCTGCGCATCGGCCTGCAATGGCTGTTGTTCGGCGAGGGCCTGGGCGCCACCAATCATTTCGAGTCCGGGGCCTTCATCCGCCGCAACGAGAACGTGCGCCATCCGGACCTGCAGTACCACTTTTTGCCCATGGCGGTCAGCTACGACGGGCGCGCGGCCGCCGAGGGTCATGGTTACCAGGCCCACGTGGGGCCTATGCGGCCCTCCGCCCGGGGCCGTGTTGCCCTGCGCGGCACCGATCCGCGCCAGGCGCCGTCGATACTGTTCAACTACATGGGCACCGAAGGCGACCGCCAGGAGATGCGCGACGCGGTGCGCCTGACCCGGGAGATCCTCGCCCAGCCGGCCTTCGAACCGTTTCGCGGGCGGGAGCTTGCACCGGGGCCCCAGGTGCGCAGTGACGCCGACATCGATGCCTTCGTAAGAGCCAAGGGCGAGAGCGCCTATCACCCGTCGTGCACCTGTGCCATGGGGACCGGCGAGATGGCGGTGGTGGATGGCGAGACCCGGGTCCACGGGGTGAGCGGGCTGCGGGTGGTGGATGCCTCCATCATGCCGAACATCGTCAGCGGCAACCTGAACGCGCCCACCATCATGGTGGCGGAAAAGGCCGCGGACATGATCAGGGGCGTCCCGGCGCTGGCGCCGGAGTACCCGCCGGTGTACGAGCCCAAGCACCGGGGTAAGCCACAAATCCCGAATTAAATAGATCTGTCCCGATTTAGTTCGCTCCTGAATTAAATCGGGGCAGATCTATTTAATTCGCTCCCACATGGGTTGCGGGGGACGGCGTGCTTGCAATAGTCCTACGCATTGGATAGCGTCGATCGGGTATCTGGTCTTACGGGAATCAACAGCATGAGTGCAGCGGCGGACAAGTTCTTGAGCCAGACGGCGAAGGTCGATCCGGAATCGGTGCAACCGTTTCCGAATTCCAGCAAGGTCTACCAGCAGGGCTCGCGACCCGACATTCGGGTGCCCATGCGCGAGATCCGCCTGGCCGACACCCTCAGCGACGCGGGTGTCGAGCACAACCCGCCCATCTATGTTTACGACACCTCCGGTCCGTACACCGACCCGAAAGCGAAGATCGACCTGCGCACGGGCCTGCCGGCCATGAGAGCCGCCTGGATCGCCGAGCGCGACGACACGGTGGCCCTGGACGGACTGAGCTCCGAGTACGGCCGCGCACGTCTCGCCGATGCCAAGCTCGAGCAGCTTCGCTTCACCCACATGCGCGAGCCCCGGCGCGCCGCCAGCGGCGCCAACGTGTCGCAGATGCACTACGCGCGCCGCGGCATCGTTACGCCGGAGATGGAGTTCATCGCTCTGCGCGAGAACATGCGGATCCAGGAACAGCGCACGCCGGAATTGCGAAAGCGGCATCCGGGCATGACCTTCGGTGCCCGCTTACCCGAGGAGGTGACGCCGGAATTCGTGCGTGACGAGGTCGCGCGGGGGCGTGCCGTCATCCCCTGCAACATCAATCACCCCGAGACCGAGCCGATGATCATCGGGCGTAACTTCCTGGTGAAGATCAACGCCAATATCGGCAACTCGGCGGTTACCTCGAGCATCGAGGAAGAGGTGGAGAAGATGACCTGGGCGACCCGCTGGGGCGCCGATACGGTGATGGATCTCTCCACCGGCAAGCACATTCACGAGACCCGCGAATGGATTGTCAGAAACAGCCCCGTGCCCATCGGCACGGTGCCCATCTACCAGGCCCTGGAAAAAGTCGACGGTAAGGCCGAGGAGCTCACCTGGGAAATGTTCCGTGACACCCTGGTGGAGCAGGCGGAGCAGGGCGTCGACTACTTCACCATCCACGCCGGTGTGCGCCTGCAGCACGTGCCGCTTACGGCCGAGCGGCTTACCGGGATCGTTTCCCGGGGCGGTTCGATCATGGCCAAGTGGTGTCTCTCCCATCACCGGGAGAGCTTCCTCTACGAGCACTTCGAAGACATGTGCGAGCTCATGAAGCAATATGACGTGTCGTTTTCCCTGGGCGATGGGCTGCGCCCGGGCTGTATTGCCGATGCCAACGACGAAGCGCAGTTCCGCGAGCTGGAGACTCTCGGGGAGTTGACCAAGATCGCCTGGCAGCACGATGTGCAGGTCATCATCGAAGGACCCGGGCACATCCCCATGCAGCTGATCAAGGAGAATTTCGACAAGGAGCTGGCCGACTGCTACGAAGCACCTTTCTACACCCTGGGGCCGCTCACCACCGACATCGCGCCGGGATACGATCACATCACGTCGGGCATCGGCGCCGCCATGATCGGTTGGTACGGCACTGCCATGCTCTGCTACGTGACGCCCAAGGAGCATCTCGGGCTGCCGAACCGGGATGACGTCAAGGACGGCATCATCACGTACAAGATCGCCGCCCACGCGGCGGATCTCGCCAAGGGGCACCCCAGCGCACAGATCCGCGACAACGCGGTCTCCAAGGCGCGCTTCGAGTTTCGATGGGAAGATCAGTTCAACCTGTCGCTGGATCCGGATACCGCCCGGCAGTTCCACGACGAGACGCTGCCCAAGGAAGGGCACAAGGTGGCGCACTTCTGCTCCATGTGCGGGCCGCACTTCTGTGCCATGAAGATCACCCAGGACGTGCGCGACTATGCGCGCAAGCAGGGTATCAAGAACGTCGAGGTGGCGTTGGAGCAGGGCATGCAGGACAAGGCCGCGGAGTTCAAGGCCAAGGGCTCGGAGGTCTACCAGAAGGCCTGAACGTGGAGACGGTGGACTTCATCCGCATGGCGGATGGCAGCCGCGAGGAGTACGCGCTCATCGCGCGCCGGGAAGAAGGCCGGGATGCCGGGCTCGCCGACACGGTTCTTGCCATGCTGCTCGACCTGGGCGGCAACACCTTCGGTTACCAGGTCGATCGGTTAACGCACTCTCTGCAGACGGCGACGCTGGCGCTGCGCGACGACGCCGATGAAGAGCAAGTCGTGTGCGCGCTGCTCCACGATATTGGCGACAACTTCGCGCCCCACAATCACGGGCAGTTCGCCGCCGCCATGCTGCGTCCCTACGTGAGCGACGAGAACCACTGGGTCGTCGCCCATCACGGGATCTTTCAGGGGTACTACTACTTCCATCATTACGATGGCGACCGGCACGCGCGGGATCGGTTCAAGGACAATCCCTACTACGAAGCGTGCGTACGGTTTTGCGAACGCTGGGATCAGTGTGCCTTCGATCCGGACTACGACACCCTGGGGTTGGAAACATTCGAGCCCATGGTGCGGCGACTGTTCGCCGAGCCGCGACAGAAATTCGTCTGATCGGCTACTGTAGTCGCCGCTTGCCTGCGGGCTCGATGGGCGCGAGCTGCAGGAAATAACCCACCTGGGAAACTCCCTTCAGGATCTCTTTCGCGTCGGCGCGGGCGAGGCGGCGCTCCTCGTCGAGCTCGAGCTGCATGACCAGCTCCAGGGTTCCGAGTGCAGTCAGCAAATCCTGCGGCACCTCTTCGAAGTTGTTCGCTTCGGGAACGTAGAGGTAGGTTTCGGCACGGCGTGTGCCCTTGTAAATCCAGACGGTGACTCGTTGCATGGGATCCCTTCTCGGAGCGAGTCTGCTCTCACAGGTTACACGAGTTCAAACACAGGTGCTCAAATCGTGATGTGAGATCTCGGCGGTCATCGGATCCGTATTGCCGTGCCTCTCGCCGTATACGAATGCGATGGTCACATCGTGCTTTTCCAGGAATCCGCGTATCAAGCTTGCTGCCCCATGCCGGCAGAGTTGTCCGATCCGGTCATTCTTGAAGCCGCGAATATCCACGCTCGTATCGCTCTTCATTGCGACACTGGAAAATCTGGGGACGCGGAGAATATCCACCTCGGCCACCGCCACCAGAGTCCGGGTCCCAGCGTTCCAGTTGGTGGAGACGTATCTGGCCCCGGAGTTCTCCATCAAGACACGCACTTCCCTGTCGAAGCGGGGCAGGACGTGGTCCATGACCATCTCATCCAGTTTCGCGTCCGCGTTCACCGCGGCAGTGAATGCCAGGGCAGTGCCGAGAAAGATCATTCGAATCGCGCTTGGACAGTGCATCTGCGTTCCCTGTTCTGGTCAAAACAAGGCGCAGCATGCCCGCGACCCGTAGCGGAGACGCGGCCGAATACGCCATTCGCCATTCCGAGACGGCGGGGATTGGTGGAACGGGGTGGGGCAAAACGCGTGGCGATGGGCCAGGTCGCGATCTTCTGCAAATTCACGACAGCGATTCGAGAATTTGCTTTGCGTCGCGGAGATCCGCGGTGTCGAAGCCTTCGTCGAACGAAGCGTAGCAGTCACTCAGGAGGCGGCGGGCATCATCGTGC
>PVMK01127982.1_pt1 | contig 13654 bp, 12 predicted proteins | sample 1853481 | NCBI WGS metagenome assembly PVMK01 (sample SAMN08533507, study PRJNA380276) | Marine sediment metagenome, whole genome shotgun sequencing project. | reverse complement strand
GCGCAACGATGGCACTCCACTCGCCTTCAAATCGCCTTTAAAGTCGATGACGAAACTCTTCGGGCGCGACGACGCTTTCTTTGCGTCGGCTTTCTCGCGTTTCTTCTCTTCTTTAGCTTCTTTCTTTTGGTCACTTTTCTGCATGACCGCCTTGCGCAATACGCCGGCCATGCCCTTGTATGTCTTGTTGAGACTTTCGACCTCAAGGCCTTCATGCCCGGCCTTGCGACCTTCCGCAGCGGCGACCACGATAACGACAACGATCGCAATTGCGACCGTCACTACTTTGAGAAGAAAAAGGCCGTACTCGGCGAAAAATTCAATCATCGTATTACTGCATCCAGAAGACCTACATTATTTTTCTGCAACACCTGCTCCGCACGATAGCTGGAGCGCACCATGGGGCCCGCGACAATCTCGAGAAAACCCTTGTCCAGTCCCTCGCGCCGATACGCATCGAACTCATCCGGAGTTACATAGCGTTCGATCGCCAGGTGATTGGACGTCGGCCGCAAATACTGCCCGAGCGTCAGGATATCAACATTCGCCTCACGCAAATCATCCATCGTAGCCATGATTTCGTCGTCGCGCTCACCGAGTCCAAGCATGAGACTCGTCTTGGTCAGAATATCGGGTCGATGCAGCTTCGCGTGTCGCAGCACTTCGATCGTTTGCTCATAGCCAGCACGTGGATCGCGAACCGGATGGGTAAGTCGTCTCACGGTCTCGACATTTTGTGCAAAAACCTCGACACCTGAATCGACTACCAGTTCGACGTGTTCGTGCACACCGTTGAAGTCCGGCGTCAGCGCTTCAACGGCGTTGTTCGGATTCGCTGTTTGATCTGCCGAACACAGGCTGCATAGTGCGAAGCACCGCCATCGGGCAGATCATCGCGATCGACCGAGGTGATCACAACGTAGTCAAGGCCCATCAGTTGAACGGCATGTCCCGTATTGAATGGTTCCTCGGCATCAAGCCATCCTTTCGGGTTGCCGGTATCTACTGCACAGAACCGGCAGGCCCGGGTGCAAACTGATCCAAGCACCATGATCGTTGCTGTTCCCGCGTTCCAGCATTCACCAATATTCGGGCACATCGATTCCTCACACACCGTGCTGAGGCGATGCTGCTTGACGATCTTTTGCGTATTCACGTAGCCCTTACCCAACGGCATTTTTGCGCGCAGCCAGGCCGGCTTTTTGCCATGGACCAGCGGCTCGGAATCACGGCGGTGCTTGACACCGTTCTTGATCGCCGAAAAACCCGCATTAGTCTGGTACTTGCTGCCGCTCTGCACGATCGGAATACCGCGGAATTGTTTGTCCGTTCTGCTCATTCTCTGCGCTGATAGCCAAACGAAAAGGGGGACGCATTGTAGCAACGGTACCCACCGCGCTCCAAGACCCCCTCAAGGGGGATATAAAGCGCCTTGACAAAAAAATCCCGGCCGAAGCCGGGAAAGTCAGGGGGAATCGTAAATGCGCCAGAAGTGTGTCAGTGCAGCCTTGACCAGCTTACGAGCTTTACTGCGCTGGACTGCAAATCGAAATTTTGGGCCAGTACGGCCTCGATGTCCTTGCTATCCGTATGCTGTTCCATCGGGTGGCTAAGTTCGATCACGCCGCTGAATTCGTTTCCGTCGCGGTATTGCGCGTCGGTCAAAATGAACTGCGTGTAGTACTTAGCGGACATGGATTCAGACTACGCCTTGGGCCTCAAAGGGTCTGTGAGCCACAGCACAAAACGCCAGATCGACCTCGTAAGTCCTTGAATTATTAACTTAAAATGTCGAACAGCTCACAGAATACGGACCCGCGGCCCAGTTCTCGCTGCGTTTTGTGGACGCGGCGCACAGATTTACGCCCGCAGCATATGTAATATTGGCCGCTAACTGCCTATCGCTTGGGCGGTTTTTGACTACAGGCAAAATTAGGAATCGACAAGATGGCTGCAATTCAGGGATTCGGACGCTGCGTCCTGGTGCTTACGCTGATGCTGGGCGCCACAACGGCAATCGCCCAGAACGAACTCAGAGACACTTTTTTCAAAAATGCCGACGCGGCGAAAGCGGCAGCCGAGGCAGCCAATGCCTCGCTGCTCGCGCCGAACAGCTATGGGCGCGGCTTGAAAGAGTACGGCGATGCCGAGGTGGCACTCGCGCGCGGCCGAAATATCCAAACGGTACGCTCTAATGCCGATCTTGCGACCAGATACTTCAATACCGCCACGCAAGCGGCCGAACTGGCCCAGGTAAAACTTGCGCAGGTTCTGAAGAGCCGGCAAGACGCTGCGAATGCTCGCGCGCCCGAACTGTCCCCCGAAATCTGGGTGAAAGCACAACGCAAATTCGCTGATGCCGTGCGCCTGCTGGAGAGAGGCGATCTCAAGGCCACGACGCGCCGCGAACTCGAAGCAACTTCGCTGTACCGGGACGCAGAGCTGGTAGCAATCAAAGCGCAGTACCTGACTGAGACGCGTACGCTGCTGACCGAAGCCGACCGTGCCAGAGTCGGACGATATGCACCGTTAACTCTCAACAAGGCAAAAAAGCTGTTGGCCGATGCCGAGCGTGAACTGAACGAGAACCGATACGACACGGACTTGCCTCGTAACCTCGCGCGGCGAGCGAATTACGAAGCCAAACACGCGATCTACCTCTCCTATGTTGTGCGCAGAGTTCGCGACAAGGATCTGAGCCCCGAGAATCTGGTGCTCGAATGGGAAGCATCCATGCGTGAAATCGCTGGCGCTGCTGATGTTACGCCGAACATGGAGGATGGTCCGGTTCGACTGGCCGCCGAACTCGTCGCCTACATTGACCGGCTAAACATCGAAAACCAGGCCTTGGCGCAAGAAAATACCGAGAACGAACTTCGCATGGCCGATATGTCAGAAGAATTGTCTGCGCTCGATCAACGCCTCGGCGGAGCTACGGCAGAACGTGCTGCACTTGTGCAACGACTTGAAGCACAGGCACGGGTCAAACAGCAGTTTCTGAAAGTCGAGAAAATGTTCACATCGTCGGAAGCCCGCGTTTTCCGCGAGGGCAACAACATCATCCTGCGGCTCGTCGGACTGACCTTTGACTCCGGCGACGCACAAATCCGGCGACAGAGTTTCGAATTGCTGAACAAAGTCGAGAAAGCTATTGACGTTTTTCCACGCAGCGAGCTGATCATCGAGGGTCACACCGACTCTCACGGCGGCGACCTTCTTAATCAGAAGCTGTCGCAGGAACGCGCCGAGTCCGTGCAGAAATACATGATTAACGCGATGCGCATACCGACGTACCGGCTTATTGCCACTGGCTACGGAGAGACGCGGCCGGTCGCAAGCAATGAAACCCAGTCAGGCCGGGCACGCAATCGCCGCATCGATATCGTTATTCGCCCGAATCTCGAACAGACCTGACCGACTGCCACCATTCGACAATGATTCGTGCTGTCTCGCCGTTGGCGAGGTAGCCGTATTCGGAGTGTGTGTTCAGCTCGCCATTCCACCGCAACAAGTTGTAAATCTCCCGATCGTCGATGGCATCTACGAGACCGAACTCGGTCATTACTCCAAAATTGTCTCGCAAATTCGGGTCGATCGCAGTCAGATCGCCGACTGACGACAAGTTGATCCAGCTGCAAAGATTGTCCGGGTAGCGGCGCGCGCCAGTCTCTTTACTTCCCTTGATGCGCTTTTGAATATAGCGCTGCCCGAGTGGGCTGCCCATTGTCAGAAAGAGATCGACTTGCAACGCAGCATTGTCCTCACGACTCAGTTGCCACAACGCTTCGTACGCGATCACCGACCCCATGCTGTGGGCGATCAACAGGATTGGCCGCCTGGATTCGTATGCCGCAAGCAGCGGCGTTTTGAGCATTCGCCGTGTGTGCTCAGCGATGCCTTTGCGATTCTTCACATAGCGCCGCAAGTCGCGAAGGTGCAACTCCATACGTTCGGTAGCAATGTGCGGAATAAGGAACGGGAGTCGGTCGCCGAGTGAATACAGCCAGCGGCCCAAGCGCCGCGGCCATGACGATGCATCATCCCTGTCGCGCTGAGTGGCCTCGGCCCTGGCAACCACCGCATCAACCGCCGCCGCATCGAGTCCGAAATCACGGTGCCGGCCGTAAAAATCGTATGTCCAGGCAACAATATCGAAACACTGCGCGCAAGAAGCGATGTCCTTCGCTACGTGCTCGTCGATTCTCTGCACGCCGGCCAAAAGGCAACGTAGCAAGGCGTCTCTGTGGGTGTCGGCTTCCGGCTTCGGCAACAAGCCCGGCACGTAGATGATTAACGGCGAATTACTCATTCGTAGTTCATTCGTGCGCTGCAACGAGCAACGACTGCAACTGCCCAACGTGCGTGACTATTCCATCCGGTTTTGCAAATTCCTTCGGCCACGGCTGGCCGTTGCGGTTGACCCAGACCGACCGTAATCCGGCTGCGCGCGCACCTTCGACGTCGATTTCGGGATGATCGCCCACGTGCAGAGTCTCGTGCGCCCTTGCACCACCGGCACGTACCGCAATGTCGAATATTTTTGGCGCCGGTTTTGCGACGCCAGCCGCACTTGCCGACACGACGTCGTGAAACAGGTCGTCGATACCGATCTTTTGCAGGTTGGAATTCCCGTTTGTCACTGCGATCAACTTATAGTCGTTACGCAACGCCTCGAGCGCAGGCCGTACTTCAGGAAAAACGACGACGTCGTTGCGAACCTCGTCAAACACCTCCATCGCCGCATCGACGAGCTGCTCGTCGTAGTTTGCAAGGGCACCAATGCGGCCAAGCACAGTCCGCCGCAAGAACGTGTAGTCATGGGCTTGCTGCGGAAATTCGAGAGCGATCGCTTTGCGCTGTTCGAGAATCGCATCGCGCGAAAACTTTTGGGTGATGCGTGGATGGTGTTTCCCCAGCCATTCGTAGAGACGTCGCTCGGCACGATGTATTACCGGGTGAATTTCCCAGAGCGTGTCGTCGAGGTCCATCGTTATCGCACGAATTTTGTTCATGTCATGTATTATATATTCGTAATGAAATACCTGCATACAATGGTTCGAGTCAGTGATGTTGACGCATCGCTTGATTTCTATTGCGACAAGCTCGGTCTCGTCCAGCTGCGTCGATATGACAACGAGCAAGGACGTTTCTCGCTGATCTTTCTCGCGGCACCCGGCGATGATGATGCACAAATCGAATTAACCTGGAACTGGGATCCCGAAGAATACGGCGAAGGCCGCAATTTTGGTCATGTCGCGTATGAAGTCGATGACATTTATGCGCTGTGCCAACGGCTGATGGACAAGGGCATTACGATCAACCGTCCGCCACGCGACGGGCGCATGGCATTTGTTCGGTCGCCGGACAACATTTCGATTGAATTGCTCCAAAAAGGCGAGGCACTTCCTAAACAGGAGCCGTGGTTTTCGATGCTCAATACTGGACATTGGTGACTTCAGGCCGGACGCCGGATGTTTATCGACCGAAGAGGCGCTCAACAAGGTGCTAGACAGCCGGAGTTAGAGAATCAGCCGAGCCATGAGGGAGAGAAATCTCCGGTGTTCGGCCTGAATATTCTTATGCTGTGGGCATTAGGGGCGGCAACGATTCGTTGCGTTGATCGTGATCGTCGACAAGGACGGCGAATGACCGCAAGGATTTCGCCAGCGCTTCACCATCCCACTCTTCCGATGCCGGCCCGTAGCTGAGCTTTGACAGCGATTCGAGTTGTTCGGCAAGTGGTGACGACACGCGCGCTGCGATGATGCCGATGCTGCGCGGGGCATCATCTGGCCACTGCAGCTGACCCCACTGGATCAACGCCTGACGGACACCGCCACCGTCTTGTGCCTTCGCGGCCTTGCGCGCTGCCTTGAGGAATTTTGCTTGTCGCTTGTGCAGCGGAATCGGTCCTGGCTCACGCGGTTCGCGCGTCGGCCTGGATGACCACCACCACAGGGCGATCGTTACCAGCCACAAGGCTGTCAGAAATTCACTAACGTGCCGCCATGCACTGCTGTACGTCGTTGTTGATCCTGTCTCAGTACGATCCTCCGTGCCCGAAGGTGCTGCAACGACTGGATCAGCGAACGCCGGTTCCCCCGACGAAACGAACTTGAGCGATCGTTCCGGCAGTCGGGCAATTTGCCACTCGCCGGATTTGACGTTCCACCAGGGAAGCTCTACTGCAGGCAAGACGACTGTGCCAGGGCCAATGCCGATCAGTGCGTATTGGTCTTTGCGCTGACCACGGATACCGCCAGATTGAATCCGCCGACTTAACTCCGGCTTATCCGGATAGATATTGACGCCATCTACCGACGGTGGCTCGATTGCCGGAATTTGAGTTTCGATCTGGCCCAGCGCACTAATCGTGACATGCCGCGTCAGTGGTTCTCCGGCCGTAATTTCAACGTCATCCCGCGACCACTCTTCGCTGAGCTGCAAATCTCGCGCCGGCAACCAGGTGGCATCTGGATAATCAATTGGCGGCGCCGGAGTTGGCAGAACCGTTACAGTCAACGGATCGGACTCGTAAACTTTGCGTCCGGTGATACGTCCATTACGCAGCACGCGCGCCTCAAATCGCGCCGGCGACAGTTTGATTTCCCCACTTTCCTGCGGGTAGATCGCGATAACTCGTTCAACAACACCATAGGCGGTGCCGTTAATAATCGCTTCGTAATTACGATCGTCGCCTGCCAGTTCGAGCAAAACTTCCGCGCCAGTAACCGTCGGGTCGCGCAGCGCCGGTTGGCGAGTTGCAACCGAACGATAGATCTTGATCGTCAATAAAACTTGCGCCTGAACGTAGGTCTCGTCGAAATCGACCTCAGTTGTAATAAACACCTCGGCTTCGCCAGGCGGTGCATAAGTCGCCTCACTGATTTCGACTATCAATGGATTACTGCGCTCATTGCCGATCGCGATCGACGGAATAACGATTTCACCGGCATGTTTCGGCATCAGAACGTAAGTCCAGGTCTTGCTGCGTCGAATCTGTCCGTTCGCAATCGTCGTATTGCTGAGCTGGTTGCTCTGACCAACGTAAAAATCTTTCTCGAGGGCGCTGATATCGGGTTGCATGTCGATATTCGAATCAGTGGTCAACTCAAGGGTGAATGATTCGTTAAGTTCGATATCCGCGCGATCGATGCTTGCCGTAACGGTCGCATGCACGTTCATTCCGGGCAGCAAAGCGATCAAGAGCGCAATCATGATTCGCTGTACCGATTTCTGTCTGACATTTACCACGGCTGTACCTCATCATCGGGCCAGGTGTTATTGCCATCCTGGTCCTTGCCGGTTTTTTGATACTGGTAACGAAATTTATTTCGCAGCAATGAACCCGGATCGTTCGGTATCCTACGTAACCATTGTTCCATCGCCTGCTGCTGTTCTTGATCGCGCCGCATCGCTTCGAGCTCGGCGGCAGTTAGTTGTGGTGGCGGCAATTCGTCTTGGTTCTTTTGCGCCTCCTCGGCGGCGCGCCGCAATTCTTCCTGCATCGCTTCGAGGTCTTCCTGATTCATCTCGCCCTCGCGCTGCGACTGCTCACCGTCCTGAGGATCGCCATCCGTTTGTGATGATTCCGCGTCCTGCTGCGATTCGCCATCACTTTCGGACTGCTCGCCTTCGCCTTGTTCGCCATCTTGCTGCTGCTCGCCTTCTTGTTGCTGTTGTTGCTCCATTATGTCTTTGAGCAGATCTTGATTGTATTTAGCATCAGCGTCGTCAGCATTCATCTCGAGCACCTGCTCGTAGACATCGATGGCCGTCTCGAACTCTCCCTGGCGTGCCATTGCGTTACCCAGGTTGTACAGGCTTCTCGCATCACCGCTATCCGCAAATGCGGCCGCACTTTCTGCGTAGTCTTTGGATTCGTATTGTGCAATCGCTCGCCAATCCTGGTTCTCGAACAGATCGACAGCTTCCTCGGCCGCGCCCTCTTCGAGCATGCGTCGTCCCTGTTGATCTTTCGTTTGCCAGAGATCATCCCAAGTTCCGGCGTGCGCCTGTTCATCCACTGGCAGAATCAGCAACACCGCGACAGCGATCCAGCCACGGCGGAATGCGAGCGCCGCGAGCGGCAGCAACAACAACAGGATCCACGGCCCCTCCTCGTGCCAGCGGTCCGTTGCCAGCATTTGATTCGACGCCTCGCGGCGACCAACTTCACCGGACAGCAGCAGGTCGAGATCGCGATCGTCTGTCGACAGAACCGAAAATCGCCCGCCGCCCGCCTCGGCCAATGATCGTAGCGATCGCTTTTCGAGCTTGGGCACCGCGATTTGCCCGGACTGATCCTTTACGAAGCCGCCATTCCGCCGTGGAATTGGCGCGCCATTGACTGTGCCGACCGCGAGTACGGACAAGGTATAGCCGGCCTCCAGAAGATCGCGTGCAGCCCGCTCAGCCGCCGGCGAGGTGCCGCCGTCAGTTATCAGAAGGATTTCGCCATACGCCGCGCCAGCTTGTTCGAGCAATTGCCGGCCTTTGTTAATAGCAGCAATCGGGTAACTTCCCTGGCTGGGCATGATATCCGTGCTCAGGCTGTTGGTGAGTGCCGCGATTGTGTCGGTGTCCGTCGTCAACGGTGTCACCGTGAATGCATTGGACGAGTAAACGACCAGTGCCGTCTGACCGCTGGCACGTCGTTCAAGAATATCGAGAATCTTCAGGCGTGCACGCAACAAACGACTAGGTGCGATATCTTGCGCATCCATTGAACGAGACAGGTCAAGCGCGATGACGAGCGCCTGATCCGACCGAAACACGGGTTGATCCATTCGTTGCCACGCGGGCCCAGCCAGTGCCAACACAGCCAAAACTCCACCGAGACCCAACAACCACCAGCGATACTCCGCCTTCTTGTTTGGCGAACTCGACAGGACGTAGGGAATTAGCGACGGCGCGACGACGTTTTGCCAATTGCCGGGACCCAGCCGCCGGCGAGCAAGCAGCACTGTGGCAAGCAGGACAAGCGGCAACGCCCACAACCAGTCGGGTCGCAGAAAATGAAAGTCAGCCAGCATCGGTTTGCACACCTGCGAAACGTCGAACCGCCACGTTTTTGGACAAACTGATCAGGCCAAGCAATGCGGCCAATGCGAACGACGCCGTCAACGGCAAGTAATACATGGATTTGACTGGCCGAAATCCTGCCTCCGGCTCTTCGACTGGCTCGAGTTCGTCGACAAGCCTGTAAATATCCTGCAGTCCCGCCGTGTCTTTGGCACGAAAATATCGACCGCCTGTCAACTCAGCAATGCGCGTCAACGTTGCCTCATCGAGGTCTGCCGACGGATTGATATTGCGCCGGCCACCAATCAATGACGACACTTCGAGTTGCTCGGCGCCGATGCCGATCGTGTAAATACGCAGACCCACCTGTCGCGCGAGCTCCGCGGCTTTCAGAGGCTGTATTTGGCCGGCCGTGTTCGCACCATCGGTCAATAGCACGAGCACCTGCTCGCCCGGATCCTCGTCCATGTCGTAAATCAGTTTCACGGCGAGCGTAATCGCGTCACCGATCGCGGTCTTCTCACCGGCGAGACCTATGAAGGACTCCAGCAGCAAGACCTTGACGGTTTCACGATCCAGCGTCAGTGGAACTTGCAAGTACGCTCGCTCGCCAAACAGAATGAGTCCGATCCGATCGCCTTCGCGCCGACTGATGAAATCGCTTGCGACGGCCTTGGTTGCTGTCAGGCGATCGACACGCAGATTGCCCAGCTCAAAGTCCTTCTGATCCATGCTGCCGGACAGGTCGACCGCGAGCATCAGGTTGCGACCGGATACCGGAACATCGAGTTCGTCGCCGATACGCTCGGGCCTGGCGGCCGCGACGACCAACAAGAGCCAGGCCAGGGTAGCGATCCACAGTTTCCAGCTCAGCAGCTGCTCGGCCTCCGATCGGTCAGCGAGCATTGCAAAGCCGCCGAAAGCCGGGACCTTCAGTCCGGCATCTTGCAGGCTGGCCGATTCCGGCAGGAGTCGATTGACGAGCAGTGGCAGCGGCAGCGCCAACAACGCCCAGGGCCAGGCCAGCGACCACATCAGCGTTGCGCTCCAACCGTGGTCGCCACACGATGGCGAACCGCGGCGATCAGCCGATCCATATCCGCAATCGGCAACTCCAGCTCAGGGTCGCGGTACGGCAGGTGCAGCAATTGCCGGCCAGGCCCGTTGACGAATACCGGCTGTGCCAGGTCCTGGTCCAGCCAGGCCAGCCACTCTTCGCCTGTCAGGCCAGCGACGTCCTGTCGCGGCGCATACGCCAGCATCGTGCGGCGTAGTAATTCGGACAGGCTTGCGCCAAATGCGACGGTATTTTTCTGTTGCTCGAATTGCAGAACAATGTGGTCGAGTTCCGTTAATGCGTAGCGCCGCGCGGCACTGCGCGAACGTGTTCGTAACCAGTAACGAATCAGAAACCCGAATCCGATCAGGGCGACGCCGATGACAAACCACCACCCTGGCGCAAGCGGCCACCAGCCGATCGCTTCAGGCAAGTGCAGGTCACGCAGCGGAATTTGTTCGGGATCCATCGTTACCGGGACCTCTTGCCCAACGCTTTCTGAAGCGCAGCGACAGGATCGTCCTGTGTCGACAACGGCAACAGGTGCACGCCGTAGCGCTGGCAGAACGCTTCCAGCGCGTGGCTACGTTCTTCAAATGCACTTTCGTAATCCCGGCGCGCCGCTTTGACAAAGGTATCGATCGCCAATTCCTCGTCGCCCGCGACGATGCGATAGCGACCCGGCGGCGGCAATTTGCGCTCGATTGGATCGTTCAGAAACAGCGCGAGTACCTCATTGTGGCGTGCCACACTCGACAAGTGAGCCTGCGCGGTACGACTCAAGCCCTGGAAGTCACTGATTATAACGACGAGACTGCCCGGCCTCGCAACACGCCGTAGTGCGGACATGGCTTGCGTTAACTGTTGCTCGCCGTCATCGCCGTGAGCCCGTTCCGTGGTCTGCCAGTCGGGATGATTGACGAGCTCATGCACGAACCGGAGCGCCGCCTGCCGTCCGAGTTTCGGTTTGAGCTCGCGGTGCGTGGTATCGCCAAATATCAAGCCGCCGAGCCGGTCGCCGCGATGATGTGCAGCCCACGACAATAGTGCGGCTGCACGACTTGCGTTGACCGATTTGAAACATCCCTGCGTCGCAAAGTGCATGCTTGCGCGCAAGTCGACCATGATGAGCACGGGTCGCTCGCGCTCTTCGCGGAAAAGCTTGGTATACGCAGTTGTACTTCTCGCCGTGACACGCCAGTCAATACTGCGTGGATCATCGCCGGGCTGATACGGTCGTGATTCATCGAATTCCATGCCACGACCACGAAAGTGCGAGACATAAGCACCGGTCTGCAGCGAACTCACCCGCAACACATCGAGTGCGATCGCCCTTGCAGGGCCATTAAGACGAATCAATCCGGCCTGGCTAACGCTGACCGGAGAGGCATTGTCGGGAATGTGGTCGAGGCCTGCCACTTCGACTTCCTCAGGGCACTCCGACGCCGTTCAGTACACGCTCGATAATCGAGTTCGTGTCAACGCCGTCTGCCTCGGCTTCGAAGCTCAGCACAATACGATGCCGCAACACATCCGATGCCACCGCCTGGATGTCTTCCGGACTAACGTAATCCTGACCAGCCAACCAGGCGTGTGCCCGTGCCGCCCGATCAATACCCATGCTGGCACGCGGGCTGGCACCGTATAGAACCTGGCCTTCGAGTGAATCATCCACGGCACCAGGATTGCGCGTAGTAACCACGATATTGACGATGTATTCCTCGAGTTCCGGCGCCAGGTGCAAGCGCAGAATATCCTGCCGCGCCTCCATGATGGATTCAAGAGACAACAGCTCGGGCGGCTGAAACGCATCGCGCTCGCCGGACTTCGCCTCGTCGCGATTCAAAACCAGGATTCGTCGCTCGTCTTCAATACTCGGGTAGCCCACCTCGACATGCAGCAGGAATCGATCGAGCTGCGCTTCAGGCAACGGATAGGTGCCTTCCTGTTCGATCGGGTTCTGCGTGGCCATCACCATGAACAGATCTTCAAGCTCATAGCTCTTATCGCCAACTGTAATCTGGCGCTCTTCCATTGCCTCGAGCAACGCTGACTGAACCTTGGCCGGCGCCCGATTGATTTCGTCTGCCAGGATCAGGTTGTGGAACAACGGCCCCTTGCGAAATTCGAACGTCCCCTCCTGTGGGCGATAGATATCGGTGCCGGTCAGATCGGCCGGCAGCAGGTCGGGCGTGAACTGCAGGCGATGGAAATCTCCCTCGATACTTTCGGCCAATACTTTGATCGCCCGGGTTTTCGCGAGGCCGGGTGCACCTTCCACGAGCAGGTGCCCGTCGCAAAGCAACGCAATAAGCATTCGGTTAATCAGGTGAGACTGACCAATGATCAGCCCACTGGCATGCGCCTCGAGTTGTTGGACTTGTTCTACGACGCTCATTCAGGACTCCGGTGCGAAAATCGGCGTGCCATTCTAATGAGGATGCGGGTGCAGGCCAACTGGTCGCCACGTTTTTTGTTCATAGAAGCTCCACTTCGGTAATAATGCTCCCACTTCCGACAGCAACGGGGCCTCAGCATTGCAAACATTTCGCAGGAAATGCGCCGATTACGGCCGAATTGTCCTGAAAATCGGCCTGATTTGCGCCCTGGCCGCGAATTTTCCGGGCTGCGATCCAGCCAGCGAAACCGTCGAAGTGGAGATTCCCGTGGTCGCAGCCAGCAACGAGTGTGGCGCCCAGGGGTACCTGTCGGCCGAACTTTACGGCGCAATCGAGACTTCAGTGAACTGGACAGCAACCGATCTCAGTTGCGAGGGCATGAAACGGCCCAGTAACAGGGGCGCACGACTCAGGTTTTCCGGGCACGCCAGCGACGGCACAAAGTTAGCCTTCATCATTTCAGTGCCGGACTTGCAGCTCGGCGAGACCGGCGAAGAGTACCCGAGCAATATCACACTGATCGAGGAAGGTGGTGGCCGCTTCTTCAGCACGGCAGATTTGGAAATATGCTGGACCGACATCGATGGCGTCGAAAGCGTCGATGACACGAGCACCCGTTTCGCGATTAGCGGTGCCGTGTATTGCGTGGCACCTCTGAGAGAGGTTAATGGTGATTCGGACGTATCGATACGCGACTTCAAGTTTCGCGGCCTGCTCGACTGGGACGCATCGTGAGGACTGCGGCCATTGCCGCTGCATTCGTGCTTGCCGGTAGTGCCCTGGCGCAGGATGGTGATCTTGACGAAACGTTTGAAAAGGACGTACTGATCGTTCACGCCAGCGAGCACGCCTGCTATCGACTGGATGTTTATCTCGCCATGAATAATAAGCAACGCGCCCGCGGACTGATGCATGTTCGTAGCCTACCGCAGACCACGGGCATGTTGTTTGTGTATGAATCGGACGGCTACCTGTCGATCTGGATGAAGAACACTTACATTCCCCTCGACATCGTGTTTGCCCGCGCCGACGGTACTGTGTCGTCGATTGAGCACAACGCGGAGCCGCTGTCACTGAGATCGATGACAGCGCTCGAACCAGTACGCTACGTTCTCGAACTGAACGCCGGCGTGGCAGAGAAATTGTCGATCGACCGTTACAGCCGGCTCGAATG
>PVMK01120624.1_pt1 | contig 13655 bp, 16 predicted proteins | sample 1853481 | NCBI WGS metagenome assembly PVMK01 (sample SAMN08533507, study PRJNA380276) | Marine sediment metagenome, whole genome shotgun sequencing project. | reverse complement strand
GGCTGGCGACCACGATATGCACCTTGGGCAGCGTCTGGGTTAAATCGCCGTTGCCCTCGTTGGTAACGATGATCGCGGAACCGGTCTCGGCGACCAGGAAGTTGGCCCCAGTGATGCCAACGTCGGCGGCGAGGAAGCTTTCGCGCAGGATGCCGCGCGCCTCCTCGACCAACTCGCGCGGTTCCTCGAGCGACCGTTCGGGCGGCAGGTGGCTGTGCTGGGCGCGGAAGTCGGCCTCGATCAGGTCTTTTGTCAGGTGCACCGCCGGCGCGATGATGTGGCTCGGCCGCTCGTGGCGCAACTGAATGATGTACTCGCCCAGGTCGGTCTCCACCGGGGTGATGCCGTTCGCCTCGAGGTGCTGGTTGAGATCGATCTCCTCGGAGATCATGGACTTGCCCTTGGTCACGGTCTTGGCGCCAACGCGGCGGCAGATGTCCAGCACCGCGGCACGCGCGTCCACGGCGTTGGGGCACCAATGGACCTGGCCGCCCTGGGCGGTCACCCGCTCCTCGTAGCGTTCGAGATAGAGATCCAGGTGGTCGAGGGTGTGGTCCTTGATGTCGCGGGCGGCGTCGCGCAGGGCCTCGAACTCGGGCAGGCGCGCGGCCGCCTTGGCGCGCTTGCCGATGAAGCCGACCTTGACGTGGGCCAGCGCGCGCTTGAGCTGCGGGTCCTGGACCGCTTCGCGGGCGTTCGCTTTAAAAGCGCGGGGGCTCGGTTCCATGATTCGCCCTAGTCCCCGCCGTCCTTCACGCCTTCGCCGATCGCCGGTTCGTCGGTCATGCCGGCCAGCACCTCCGCGACGTGGCGCACCCGCACATTGGAGCCGCGGCGCTGCAACTTGCCGGCCACGTTCATCAAGCAACCCAGGTCCCCGGCCAATAGCGTGCCGGCGCCGGCCTGCTCCACGCACTCGACCTTGTTGGTCACCATGGTGTCGGAGATCTCCGGATACTTGACGCAGAAGGTACCGCCGAACCCGCAGCAGACGTCGGCGTCGGGCAGCTCCTCGAGACGGAGCCCCCCGCACCGTGGCGAGCAGCGCGCGCGGCTGATCGTAAATACCTAGCTCGCGCAGGCCCGAGCAGGAGTCGTGATAGGTCACGCGGTCCTCGAAGACCGCCTCGACCCCGGTCATGCCGCGCACGTCGGTGAGGAAGGAGACCAGCTCATGGGTCTTGGCGGCCAGCGCCTCGGCGCGCGCGGCCAGTTCCGGATTGTCGGCCAAGAGCGCGGGGTAGTGCTCGCGGATCATCGCCGCGCAGGAGCCCGACGGCACGACCAGATAGTCGTATGGCTCGAAGGTTGCGATCACCTGGGCGGCGAGGGTCCTGGTATCGTGCTGGTCGCCGGAATTGTAGGCCGGTTGGCCGCAACAGCTCTGGGCGCGCGGCACCTCGACCGAGCAGCCCGCCGCCTCCAGCAGCTTGACCGCGGCGAAGCCGACGCTGGGCCGGAACATATCGACCAGACAGGTCACGAACAGCCCAACGCGGGGCGCGGTTTCGGACATGGGGGGTGGGCCTTTCTCAACTTATCGCGAATTCCGGGATAATGGCCCGCGTTCGACAAATTGCAAGGCTGGGGCAGGGGATCGGCCGCCCCCGCTCAGCTGGTGGTCTTGCGGCGCTCGGCGACTGATTTGGGCAGCAGCAGGTAGAACCGCGCCTTTTGTTTCATGCGCCCGGCGTATTCGAGCGCGGCCTCGCCGGAGCCCCAGAAGAAATCGCCCCGGAGCGGGCCCTTGATCGCGCTGCCCGTATCCTGGGCCACGACCAGCCGGCGCAACGGCTTGTCGCCGCCGGGCCAGGTGGTGTCGAGATAGAGCGGCGCGCCGAAGGGCAGGAAATTGGGGTCGACCGCCAGACTGCGGCCGGGGGTCAGCGCCACGCCCTGGGCGCCGATCGGCCCCTCGCCCTCGATCCAGCGGAAAAAGATATAGCGCGCGTTGCGCTGCATGATCTCCGCCGCCTCGGCCGGGTGGGCGCGCAGCCAGGCGCGGATGCCCTGCATGGAGGCCTGGTCGCGCGGCACCTTGCCTTCGGCGAGCAGCGCCCGGCCGATCGCGGTAAAATCGCGGCCGTTGGAGGCGGCGAAGCCGATGCGCCGGAAGCTGCCGTCGGGCATGCGCACCCGGCCCGAGCCTTGGATGTGCAGGAAGAATACGTCGACCGGATCGTCGGACCACAGAAGCTCGGCGTCGCCCGCGCCGAGCGCGCCGGCGTCGATCTCCCGGCGCGTGTGATAGGGCAACAGCCGACCATCCTCGACCCGGCCGACAATGCGACGACCCTCGAGATCGGCGCGGAAGCGGCCCAGGTTCACGGTCACCAGATCGCGTGGTTTGGCGTAGATCGGCACCTGGTAGGGTCCGCCGGGGAAGGCCGCGCCGCTGAGTTCGGCCTCATAGTAGCCGGTCAGCAACCCGCGGTCCTGGTCGTGGCTGGGGTCGCTGGCCTGAAAGGGCGCGAAGTGCGTCTCGATCGCCGCCCGCGCCGCGCCGTGATCGCCGGCGGCAACCCCGGCGAGGGCCGCGCAGGCCGGCCGCCAATCCGCGACCGTACCACCCAATCCTCCGGGCCCGACTGCCCGCGAATCCGGCTGGTGCTCGAGGCGCCCGCAGGAGCGTAGGATAGCGGGCAATGCCTCGGCCTGACCGTCCTCGGCCCAGTCCGGCAGCTCGGCATAGGAAACCGGCGTCAGCAGAAGCCGTGGTGGGCCCTCCACACGTGGTTTCTTCTCGCAGGCCCCGAGCAGGCCCAGGGCGGCCGCCAACACAAACGTCAACGCCCAGGGCGCGCGCCTGTCGTGGAAACCTCGGCTTGACTTCGGGCTGGCGATGGGACCCAAGGCGGTCGTCCCCAAAAGACGTGTCAGGCTGATACCAAGGATCAGTTGGGACTGCGGGTCGCGACCAGGGTCCAGTCCGGGTCGCGGCTGCGGGTGTTGCGCGCGAAGGTCCAAATGTCGGTGATTTTGGTGACGTGGCTGGGGTCGCCCTCGACCACCTCGCCATCGCTGTCGCGCACCACGTTGACCTGTTCGGAGACGAATTTGATCGTGACGAAGGAGGTCCGGCCCTGGAGCTCGGCCTCGATGATCTGCGCCTCGGTGATTCCGACCAAGGTGGTTTCGAGCGATTGGCCGGCGTTCTCTCGCTCTTCGATGGCGCCGGAGAAGTCGCCGTAGACATCGTTGGAGAGCAGCGGCCGCAGGGTTTTGGCGTCGCCCTGGGCAAAGGCGTCGATGACCCACTCGAAGGCGGTCCGGGCGCCAGTGACGAATTCGTCCTCGTCGAAGGACTTGTCGGCGCGTTTGACCTGGCGCAGGCTCGCGACAAGCGGTGTCGTGGCGGCTTCCCCTTCCAGGGGTTCCGCGACATCCTCGGCCGCCCCGGCGTCTTCTTCCGCGGTCTCCTCGGCACGGCCGTTCTTGCCGCGATCGGGCAGTGCGATCACCTTGTCGTCCTCATCCTCGGCCTTTTCACGCGGGCTAAAGGGATCGGCGGTCGGCTTGTCGTGGCCGGTCCGCTTTCCGAGCACACCACGCAAGCGCAGCACGAAGAACGCCGCGATCGCCCCGAAAAGGATAATGTCGAGAAACTGGAAGCCGTCGCCCATAAATATATCCGTGCGCGGGTAGCCTGCCCGCTCCCCGGTGCGTTGAAGATCAGCGTCCGGGCCATGGCATTCCCCGGGCGCTGAAGTGGAATTCCGGCCGCAAGCCTTGTAGAACCACGGCCTTACCCAAAATAGATAAGGAACCTCCGGGGAAAGAGCAAGCATGGCTATCTTCCTTCTGGCCGCTTTCATCGGCGTACCACTCGTCGAAATCGCCGTCTTCATCCAGGTCGGTGGCTGGATTGGCCTGGGGTGGACCCTCGCCCTGGTGGTGTTAACGGCGGTTCTCGGCACCTGGCAGCTCCGGGCCCAGGGCCTGGCTACGCTGTTGCGGGCCAGGAGCCAGGTCGACCGTGGCGCATTGCCGGCCCGGGAGCTGTTCGATGGCGCCTGCCTGCTGGTCGCCGGCGTCCTGCTGCTGACTCCAGGATTCGTGACCGATGCCACGGGATTCCTCCTGTTCCTACCACCGGTCCGCGACTTTTTGCGCGACCTCTTGGCGCGCCACGTCCGGACCTCCATGGAGACCCGCCAATTCGCCGGCGGCGAGGAAGTCGGGCCCGGGGCCGCGGGACGGCCCGGCGGCGCGCCCGGTAGGGCACAAGGTCCGATCATCGATGGCGAGTACCGGGACGTGAGCGAGACCGTCCAGCCCGACCATCCGGGACGGCAAGGAAGGCTGCCGGAGTGATTCTGATCCGCCACGGCGAGTCCCATTTCAACGTGGTATTCAATAAAACTCGCGTGGCTCCCGGCATCGTCGATCCCGGCCTGACCGACGAGGGCCAGCGCCAGGCGGGGGCCGCGGCTCAGGCCTTGGCGGACCACGACGTCCGACGCATCCTGGCCAGCCCCTATTCCCGCACCCTGCACACCGCCGAAATCATCGCCGAGCATTTGAGCGTTTCGGTCGTCATCGAGCCCTTGGTGCGCGAGCGCTGTTTCTTCACCTGTGACTTGGGGTCGCCGCGTTCGGAGCTCAGCGCGCGTTGGCCGGGCTTCGAGTACGGCGAGTTGCCCGAGCGTTGGTGGCCCGAGCCCGAGGAGACCGAAACAGAGCTGAACGCCCGCTGTGACACGTTCCGCTCGGCGATGGCGACAGCCGAGGATTGGCGTCATGTCGCGGTGGTTTCCCATTGGGGCTTCATTCGGGGCCTGACCGGCCAGGCGGTGACCAACGGCACGCTACTGCGCTTCGACCCCACCGGCGGCTGATCCCGGGTCGATTCGGCGCGCGCGTCCCCCCGGGGGCTGCCGCCATTGTGTGGCTATCCGATCCATGCTAGCCAAGCCGGCCGCTATCTCAGGAGCGCCTTATGGATCAGAATTCACCCGAACAGGCCTTGGTTATTTTAGCCCAATACATCAAGGATTTTTCATTCGAAAATCCCAGCGCCCCCCAAATCTATCAAGCGCTGAGTCAAAATGGCCCCGAGATCAAGTTCGATATCGACATCGTCCCGGCGGCTCTGGACCAGCGAGTCTTCGAGATCGTATTGGCGCTTCGGGTCAGTGCCACGATCGGCGAAAACACGGCGTTTTTGGTCGAGCTCGACTACGCTGGCATCGTCCGGATCGGCGCGACCGTGCCGGAAGACGCTGTGGAATCTCTCCTGTTCAGCGAGACCCCGCGCCACCTTTACCCCTTCGCGCGCAGCATCCTCGCCAAGGTAACCGGCGACGCGGCTTTCCCGCCGCTGTTCGTCAATCCGATCGACTTCGAAAGCTATTACCGGACCAACAAAATAGGCGCCCTGGCCGCCGTCCTGGGAAAATCGCAAGAAGGAGGTGACGCGCCGGTAGCCGAGACCCCCGGCGCAGAGACTCCCGCCGCAGAGACTCCTGGTGCTGCCGCCGCGCCCGAGGCCAGCTAGCTCATTATTGCTTTTGCGTCGCTCCGGCCCGATCCGTTACTGACGCCAAACCGGGTCTTTCATGCTGTCGACGAGGGCCTCGTGGGCGGCCAATTCTTCGGCCGTGGGCGCGTGGGGCCGGGCCGGACGCTGGGTTCGCGGCGGGGCGGTGGGGCCGGCCGCCGCGGCGCGGTGCGCGGGATCCAGGTCGAAGCCCGGCTGGCGGCCGCCGCTTAGCTCCAAGTAGACCTCGGCGAGAAGCTGGCAGTCGAGCAGCGCGCCGTGCAAATCGCGCGACGAGTTGTCGATCTCGAAGCGCCGGCACAACGCATCCAGGCTGGCCTGGGCGCCGGGAAAGCGCTGGCGGGCCATGGCGACGGTGTCGATGGCACGCGCCGGCTCGATGCCCGGCTTGCCGAGTTTGCCGAGTTCCGCATTCAGGAACTTGAGATCGAACTGGGCGTTGTGGATGACCAGCGGCGCATCGCCGATAAATTCAAGAAACTCGTCCACGACTGCCTCGAACAGCGGTTGGCCGGCCAGAAAGTCGTCGGTTAGGCCGTGAATCGCGCGCGCTTCCTCGGGCATGTCGCGTTCGGGATTGAGGTAGGTGCGGAATTGGCGCCCGCTGGGCAGGCGGTGAAACAATTCGACGCAGCCGATCTCGACGATGCGATGGCCGGCGCCCGGGTCCAGGCCGGTAGTTTCGGTATCGAGGACGATCTCACGCATGGATTCTCCGCGGATTCGGGCGCGCGCGGCGGTAACGGCCGGGCCGCCGGCGCAACAGTTTGATAATAGCACGCAGTTGCCACAAGGCCGCCGCCTTGCTGAGCCCGGTTTTTACGATGAAATCCGCGCGCCGGCGCTTTTCGTTGTCGGGCATCTGTTTGGCCAGAATAGCTTGAAACCGCGCCGGCGTCATGCCGCGCCGGCCCATGACCCGGGCGCGCTGCACAAAAGCCGGCGCGGTGACCACGACGACGGCGTCGCAAAGCGCCGCGCCACCGGCTTCGAACAACAGCGGAATATCGAGCACCACCAAGGGCCGGTCGGCGCGGGCGTGGCGGCCGAGGAACGCGCGAGTCGTCCGGCGTACCGCCGGGTGCAGGATTCCTTCCAGGCGTTCGAGCGCCGCCGGGTCCTCGAACACCCGGGCCGCGAGACGTTCCCGGTCCACCGCGCCGTCCACGGCAACACCGGGAAAGGCCGCCTCGACCGCGGCGATCGCCGCCCCGCCTTTCGCCAGCAACCGGTGCACCGCACGGTCGGCGTCGTGCAGCGGCAGGCCCATGCGGCGCAGCATCTTGGCCGCCGCGGTCTTGCCCATGCCGATGGAGCCGGTCAGGCCCAGCACGAACATGGCATCACGTCGCGAGCACGAAAGCGCGCAGCTCGGCGGTGACCTCGGGCGCAACGCCGAACCAAGCCTCGAAACCGGGCCGCGCCTGATGCAGCAGCATGCCGAGCCCATCGACCGCCGGATTTCCGCGCGACCGCGCGCGGCCGAGTAAATCGGTTTCCAGCGGGGCGTAGACGATATCGGTGACCAGCGCGCCTGCTGGCAGGGCATCCAGGTCAAGATCGAGCGGCGGCTGCCCGGTCATGCCCAGGCTGGTGGTATTGGCCAAAACGGCGACGCCGTCGAGCGCGGCGCCACGCGCGGCCCAGGGAACCGCCGCCACCGCACCGCCCAGATCCGCCGCCAAGGCCTCAGCTCGGGCGGCAGTGCGATTGGCAAGCCGCACCTCAGGCACACCGGCATCCAAGAGCGCCACCGCGACCGCGCGCGCCGCGCCACCCGCGCCCAGGATCAGCGCGGGGCCGGCGGCTGGGTCCCAGACCGGTGCGCCCTGGCGCAAGTTCTCCAGAAAGCCGAAGGCGTCGGTGTTGTCGCCTTTGAAGCGGCCGTCTTCGAAAATCAGGGTGTTGACCGCACCGATGCGCGCGGCCAGCGGCGCAACGTCGTCGCAGAGTGCCAGCGCCGCTTGCTTGTGCGGGATGGTGACGTTGAGCCCGCGAAATCCCATATCGGCGAGACTACGCAAGGTGGACTGGATTCGCTCCGGCGCGACGGCGAGCGGCAGGTAGGCGCCGTCGATCCCATGTTGCTCGAGCCAAAAGCCATGTAATCGCGGCGACAGGGAATGGCCGACCGGCCAGCCCACAACGCCGGCAAGTTTGGCGCGGCCGCTGAGGATCATGACGCCGGCACGCCGTGCTCGCGCAGGAAGCCGAGCAGCGGCAGCAGCGGCAACCCCAGGATGGTGAAATAATCGCCCGACACCTTGGTAAACAGTTGGGCGCCCAGATCCTCGAGCCGATAGGCGCCGACCGTTTCCAGAACCGCGGGTCCCGCGGCATCGAGATAGGACTCGATGTAGACCCCATCCAGCGGCCTCATGGTCAGGCGAGGCGCCTCCCGGTGGTGCCAGATTCGAACACCGTCGCGAACCACGCAGACCGCGGTCGCTAGGGCGTGGGTCTTACCGCCGAGCGCGCGCAGATGCGCGACCGCGGCGGTCCGGTCCGGCGGCTTGTCGAACCAGCGGCCCTCGCAATCCAAAATCTGATCGGCGCCGATGACCAGCGCGCCCGGCGCGCGCAGCGATACCTTGCTAGCCTTGAGTTCGGCCAGCGTCTCCGCGGCGGCGGCGGCATCCGCCTGCTCCGCGCGTAGCGAGGTCTTGACCTCCGACTCGTCGACCCGCGCCGGCTCCGCGCGCAGATTTAGGCCCGCGCGGCGCAGCAATTCCAGGCGCGAACGGCTCGCCGAGGCGAGCACCACCTCGGGTGCTTCGCGTCCGGCCGTCTCCATAACCGTGGGGGCGGCACTGTTCGTCATTACTGCCCATCCGCAATATGGCGGTTATAGAGGTTCATGATAGTCGCGGCGGTTTCTTCGATAGAGCGCCGCGACACGTCGATAATCGGCCAGTCGTGCTTCTGGCAAAGCTTGCGCGCGAAGGCCACCTCCTCGCGCACGGATTCGAGATCGACGTAATCGGTGTCGTCCTGGCCCTGGGTAATCATGCGTAAGCGATTGCGCCGCACCTGCACCAGGTGCGTCGGGTCCTTGGTCAATCCGACGATAAGCGCGAGCTTGGATTCGAGCAGCCCGCTGGGCAGCGGACAATTGGGCACCACCGGAACGTTAGCGGCCTTGAGGCCGCGATTGGCGAGGTAGATGCAAGTCGGTGTTTTCGAAGTGCGCGAGACCCCAACCAGAATCACGTCCGCCTTGTCGATCTCGCCGGGGATCTGACCGTCGTCGTGAGTCACGGCGAAGTTCATGGCATCCATGCGGCCGAAATACTCCGCATCGAGCGCGTGTTGCAATCCGGGTTGGCCCGCAATCTCGACGCCAAAGCAAGCGGCGAGGCGGTGAATGACTGGATCGAGTACCGGCACGCAGGGCACGTCGAGGTCGCCGCAGCCGTCGAGCAATTGATCGCGCAATGCCTCGTTGACCAGCGTGAACAGCACCGGCCCCGGGTTCTTGGCAATACCCGTCAAGGCTTTCACCATTTGCCCCTTGGTGCGGATTAGGCTCCAGACATGCTCGATCGGTTCGATGCCCTCGAATTGCACCATGCAGGCGCGCGCGACCGAGTTGATCGTCTCGCCGGTCGCATCGGACACCAAATGAAGGTGATGAATTGTCATAAGCGCGTATTCTCACACCTCCCTGTTTTTCCCTGTTTTCACGGTCGCGCCGCCCTGGTGATAGCTTGCAGACTACGGGGATAACCACCCCGGCGACGGCGCGGGCCGCAATACTGTCCCCCCAAGCACGAAATCCGTGACGCTTTCATCCACGACTGCGCCGCAGGAGTCCACAGCCGGGATAACCAGTCATAAACACCGGCCAACAGCACAGTTATACATCTTATCCTCCGGTTTCGTGCCGCGTGCAAGATACGGCCAGATCACGGTATTTCGGCTTTGGCCGGAAGATTTCCACCTGACCCGAGGCCCCGTTGGCCGCAATGGTTTCGAACCTCTGGATAATCGCGGTGCGACCGACTAATTCACGCTCGCAGGCACCAACAACAACAACAACAAGATTCATTTTAAGAATCTAGTTGTTATAAGAGACCGTGTTTCACACCTTTGTTTCGTCACTATCGAACGTTGGATACCAATTTGACCGCCCATAACAAGAACCTGATCCGGGTCCTAAAAGGCGAAACCCTAACGCCGCCGCCGATCTGGCTAATGCGGCAGGCTGGCCGCTATCTGCCGGAATACCGGGCGACGCGTGCCCAGGCCAAGGACTTCCTCGATCTCTGCTTTACACCGGACTTGGCGGTCGAAGTGACGTTGCAGCCGATCCGGCGCTACGGCTTCGATGGGGCGATCCTGTTCTCGGATATCCTGGTAGTGCCCCATGCGTTGGGTCAGCGGGTCTGGTTCGAGGAGGGCGCGGGTCCGCGCCTGGAACCGTTGAAAGATGCCAGCGATATTACGAATCTGAATCCAGACGGGCTGCACGATAAGCTGGCGCCGGTCTATGAGACCTTGCGAGGGCTGCGCCGGGAACTTCCGCGGGAGACCGCGCTCATTGGCTTCGCCGGGGCGCCCTGGACCGTGGCCAGTTACATGATCGAAGGCCAAACCAGCCGCGACTTCGCCGCCGCCAAAACTTGGGCTTACCGGGCACCGGAGGAATTTTCCCGCCTAATCGATGTTCTGGTCGCGAGCACCAGCGACTACCTAATCGCTCAGATCGAGGCCGGTGCCGAGGTGCTGCAACTGTTCGATTCCTGGGCCGGGGTATGGCCGGAGGCAGCATTGCGGCGCTGGTGTCTAAAACCGGCCGCCGAAATCGTCCGACGGGTCAAGGCGATCTATCCGGAAGTACCGATAATCTTGTTTCCGCGCGGCGCGGGCGTGCTGTATGAGGCGTTTGCGGCCGAGGCGGGTGCCGAAGGATTGAGCCTGGACACCACCGTACCGCTCGATTGGGCACGGGAACGATTGCAAGGCCGTGCCGTGTTGCAAGGCAACCTCGATCCGCTGCTGTTGGTCGCCGGCGGCACGGCACTGGAGGCAGGCGTTGCGAAAATTCTGGAGACCCTGGGAAATGGGCCGTTGATCTTCAACCTGGGTCATGGGATCACGCCGCAGGCGCCGCCCGAGCATGTCGAACAACTGGTCGCCCAGGTGCGCGGCTGGCGCGCTAGGGCCTGACAAACTCTGAGATTTCGATATCGGGTGCCGCTCCGGCGGCGGGTGAAACGGATGCGCAAGACCGCGGTGGTTCTGTTCAATCTCGGCGGGCCCGATCGGCCCGGCGCGGTGCGGCCGTTCCTGTTCAATCTGTTCAACGATCCCGCCATCATCGGTGCGTCGGGACCGCTACGGTGGCTGTTGGCCCAATGGATATCGCGCCGCCGGGCGCCTCTGGCGCGCAAGATTTACGAGGAAATAGGCGGTGCCTCACCGCTGCTGGCCAATACCGAGGCTCAAGCCAAGGCGCTGGAGGCGGCGTTGAACGCGGGCGACGGCGACGACCAGGTCCGGGTCTTTATCGCGATGCGTTATTGGCACCCGATGAGCCGTGAGGTGGCTCGCGCGGTCGAATCCTATGGCCCGGACCAAGTAGTGTTGCTGCCGCTCTATCCCCAGTTTTCCACCACCACCACCGGGTCCTCGCTTACCGACTGGGCGCGTGCGGCGGCCGCGGCGGGCCTAGGCGCGCCGACGCGATCGCTGTGCTGCTATCCGACCCAGGCCGGTTTCGTGACCGAGGTCGCGGGTTTGCTGCGCTCGGCTCTGGCGGTGGCGGGGGACGCCCCTAGGGTGCTGTTCTCGGCCCACGGCTTGCCCAAGAAATTCATCGATCGCGGCGACCCCTATCAGTGGCAGATCGAACAGACCGCGGCGGCAGTGGCTGGGGCAGTGGCTGGGCCAGCGCCGGTGCCCAACCTCGACTGGCGGGTCTGTTATCAGAGCCGGGTCGGGCCGCTCGAGTGGATCGGCCCCTCGACCGACGCGGAAATTGCCCGCGCCGGGGCCGAGGGCAGGCCCGTGGTGGTGGTACCGATCGCCTTCGTCTCGGAACACTCGGAGACCCTGGTCGAACTCGATATCGAGTATCGGCGCCTGGCCGAGGAAAAGGGCGTGCCGTGTTATACCCGGGTCGCCACGGTGGACACGGGCGCGGTTTTCATCGCCGGCCTGGCCGGGTTGGTGCGCGCGGCTCTGGCGGGCGAGCGCGCGTTATGTTCCCAGGACGGCGCGCGGCTCTGTCCGGGGCGGTGGGGCGGTTGTCCACTAGCGGCGGCCAAATGAAGGCGTTCGTGGCCGCAAGGAGGAGGGCGCGATGGCGGGGGTCCTGGGCGAAGCCTATCTTTGGGTCAAGGCGCTGCATATCATCGCAGTTATCGCCTGGATGTCCGGCATGCTCTATCTGCCGCGGCTGTTCATCTACCATTGCGCCGCCGAGCCCGGCTCGGCCCAGTCCGAGACCTTCAAGGTCATGGAGCGGCGCCTGCTGCGCGCCATCATCAATCCGGCCATGGGGCTCGCCTGGCTGCTCGGTCTGGCCATAGCCACCCATCTGGACGCCTGGGGCGAGCCCTGGATGCAGGCCAAGTTCGCCGCGGTGATCGCGCTTTCGACCATCCACGGCTCCTTCGCGCGCTGGCGCCGCGACTTCGACAAGGACGAAAACCGCCATTCGGCGCGTTTCTATCGCTACATGAACGAGATCCCGACCCTGCTCCTGATCGCCATCGTGCTGCTGGTGGTGCTCAAGCCGTTCTGAGCGGGTGCTCCGGATAGGTCCCACGCCAAGTCCAGCGCTTGACAGGCAACCCGGCTTCGGATATCGACAGCCTCGTTCTTCCGGCGCTTGCCATCCGGCCGTGCGCACCCCAAGTAACAAATCGGTAACCAAACCTCCCTAGACTGTACGTTATCCTACCGATTCTCTCGTGCGGACGATCGCGTCGGCACCCTTTCGCGGCTCGATCCCCCGGCGCAACCGACCCTCCACCCCTCCCCGCGCGTTCTGCGCAAGCCACTAGGCGTAAGCCAATGAACCTCCAAGAACTCAAAGCCAAAACTCCGGCGGACCTTCTGGCCTTCGCCGAAGACCTCGAAATCGAGAACGCGAGCGCCCTGCGCAAGCAGGACATGATGTTCGCGATCCTCAAGCAAATGGCGGAAAACGACGTTCCCGATCAGCGGTTCGGGGGTGCTTGAAATCCTCCAGGACGGCTTCGGTTTCCTGCGCTCGCCGGAATCCAACTACCTGGCGGGCCCGGCGGACATCTACGTCAGCCCGAGCCAGGTACGCCGCTTCAGCCTGCGCACCGGGGATACGGTCGAGGGCCAGATTCGCGGACCCAAGGAAGGCGAGCGCTACTTCGCGCTGCTCAAGGTTACCAGCATCAACTTCGATCCGCCGGAAAACTCGCGCCACCGAATCACCTTCGACAACCTGACCCCGCTCTATCCGACGAGAAAGATCAGCCTGGAGCAGGCGGACCCGAACAGCAAGGATATGACCACCCGGGTCATCGACTTGGTGTCGCCGCTCGGCAAGGGCCAACGCGCCCTCATCGTCTCGCCGCCGCGCGCCGGTAAGACCATGATTTTGCAGAATATCGCCCATTCGATTTCCGCCAACCACCCCGAGATCTACCTGATCGTGCTGCTGATCGACGAGCGGCCGGAGGAGGTCACGGACATGGCCCGCTCGGTCAAGGGCGAGGTGGTGAGCTCGACCTTCGACGAACCGGCCACGCGTCACGTCCAGGTCGCCGAAATGGTGATCGAGAAGGCCAAGCGCCTGGCCGAGCACAAGAAAGACGTGGTGATCCTGCTCGATTCCATCACCCGCCTGGCACGCGCCTACAACACCGTGGTGCCGAGCTCGGGCAAGGTGCTGACCGGCGGCGTTGACGCCAACGCCCTGCAGCGGCCCAAGCGCTTCTTCGGCGCGGCGCGCAATATCGAGGAAGGCGGCAGCCTGACCATTATCTCGACCGCGCTGATCGACACCGGCAGCCGCATGGACGAGGTGATCTTCGAGGAGTTCAAGGGCACCGGCAACTCCGAGATCGTGCTCGACCGCAAGGTCGCCGACAAGCGCACCTGGCCGGCGCTCGACATCGGCAAGTCCGGCACCCGCAAGGAGGAGCTCTTGGTCGACAAGGCCACGCTCAGC
>PVMK01120919.1_pt1 | contig 13657 bp, 14 predicted proteins | sample 1853481 | NCBI WGS metagenome assembly PVMK01 (sample SAMN08533507, study PRJNA380276) | Marine sediment metagenome, whole genome shotgun sequencing project. | reverse complement strand
GAGTGAACTTTTTAAAGATTATTTCCCCAATAATCCAACCGCCACTACTATTCACGTAATTTCTCAGGCCCTCCAACCTATCGATGATTTCGAAAAAGGTCACAACTTTTTAATCAAAAGCTTTAATACATACATTGCGAACATCCTGGATCGCGTACAGGCTATTTTGGGCCGACATTTTGCTCAAAATTTGATACAAGAGTTAGATCAATTACTCATCCACGTTGAGACGCATCAGGAACGATCACCTGAAAAAAGTTTGGTAATCAGTGAAGTTCGTAAAGCAATGGCCGACATCGCCAAAAAATTGCGGCACGGATAAAATAACCCCCAATCCGGTGGATAGCTCTCCAAAATCAAAAGAGCATAGCCAATTGAAAGTTCAACCTTGAACCGAGGAACCACAATGCTTGAATCACTTGCCGGCAATCCGGACTCCCCCTAAAGCCAAAAAAGACAGGGCCGTGGTTCTAAATACAGTCTGAAGTACAAATGCTATATCTTCAGATAAATAAACATCCACTAAACCGAGATAATCTGCGATAAATAGCAAAACCACCGTTATCATGATCAAATTAATGACATCACCGACTTTGCCGCCTTTGTATTTTAATCTGGCCTTATTGAAGGCGATAATAATTAAAAGATAAATAAACAAGGTGATGGCAAGTACGATCAATTCAACCGACATATATTTTCCCATTTTAACATTTCCCGATATGGTTGAGTTTGATAAGATGAATCTGCTCGGATCTGGATTCGGAACCGATATTTGACGAGTCGAAATTATATAATCAGTAAGATAACCAACTTATCAGCCATCCACCCGTAATTAATTATCAGCCATGTTGTCTAAAACTTGAGCTATTATTAATCTATCCTGAGAAATCGCACATTCATGCTTTTAATTTTTGTCAATTTTTTGAAGAACAATTTAGTGTTCGCACATCTTTATGCGCTTCTTTGTCGGAAATGGGCACTAGACAGTGGTACCCCAACCAAAAAGTAACCGGAAAAATCAGTTTGTGGCCAGGTTTACGCGACATGGTTTTTATGGTATTTAAGAGAAATTAGGTCTCAAAAAATCATCTAAAATCATAAGGAATGCTTAATGCGTATCGGTATCGGGTATGATGTCCACAAGCTGGTAACAGGTCGCAAACTCGTCCTGGGCGGTGTTGTTATTCCCTTTGAGAAAGGATTGCTGGGTCATTCGGATGCAGATGTTCTGGTGCATGCTGTATGTGACGCGTTGTTGGGGGCGGCCGCAATGGGTGATATCGGCTTGCATTTTCCCGATTCCGATCTGAAATTCAAAAATATATCCAGCATTAAGCTGCTGGCCGAGACGAATGCGATGGTACGCGGCAACGGTTTTACCATCGGAAATATCGACACCGTAATTTTTGCTGAAGCCCCAAAAATTAGTCCCTACCGCAAAATGATGCAGGAAAAACTGGCAAGCACAGTTGAAGTTGATCCGGACTGCATTAACATTAAAGCCACCACAACCGAAGGACTTGGAAGCATCGGGAAAGGGCAAGGTATCGGGGCCATGAGTGTGGTCCTGCTGGAAAAGCGATAAATTCTTCGGTTTTAAATCTAAACTGCATTTTATAAACTACAGCCATGAAGCAGTTTATAGGTTTCAGGTGTCAGGTTTCGGGTGTCAGGGAATTGTGGTGATAGTTTTTGAAACCTCGTATGAAACTACATCGTTTATTACAAAAATGTAGTTTCTTTTTCGATTAGACCGGCCAATTTTTTGCCTCGACTGGCCTTAACACCGACACCTGAAACCTCTGAAATAGAAAAGCACGTCGTAACATAGACAAAATATTGTCAATATGATGTCCCTAAAGGCCTAGTATGTCCGATTTTGAACTTATTTCTAGTTTCCAACCCGCCGGTGATCAACCTGCTGCAATTGAACAGCTTTCCCGCAATTTGGCTGAAGGCGATCGTCACAACGTACTTTTAGGCGTGACCGGATCCGGCAAGACATTTACCATGGCCCAGGTCATCGCCAGGATTAAAAAACCAACTTTGGTCATCGCTCCCAATAAAACCCTTGCTGCCCAACTTTATCAAGAATTCAAACAGTTGTTCCCCAACAATGCGGTTGAATATTTTGTGAGTTACTATGATTACTATCAACCGGAAGCCTATATTCCATCCAGTGATACCTACATCCAAAAGGATTCCTCTATCAATGAAATGATCGATAAACTGAGGCATTCAGCGACACGCTCGGTGCTGTCGCGCCGGGATATTGTGGTGGTGGCCAGTGTTTCCTGCATATTCGGGCTCGGTGCCCCGGAAGATTAACTGGGCATGAGGGTCGACATTGATAAAGACATGGAATTCGGGCGCGATGAGTTTCTGTTCAAATTGATTGCGATGCAATATGAACGCAACGACATGGATTTCCATCGAGGGGTTTTCCGGGTCCGGGGCGACCGGGTTGAAGTTTTTCCAGCCTACGAAGAAGAGAGAGCAATTCGCCTGGATTTTTTCGGTGATCAAATTGAGGCCATCTCTGAAATCGACGCCCTGCGGGGGACGGTGATCAAACGCCTGGAACATGTTACCATATTTCCGGCCAGCCATTATGTAACAAAAAAAACAACTCTCAAAAGGGCCGCGGAAACTATTATCGAAGAGTTGAAAGAGCGCATCGAATACTTTCGCAACGAGAACCAATTGATCGAAGCCCAGCGCGTTGAAGAACGCACCCATTTTGATCTGGAAATGATCCAGGAACTCGGCTATTGCAACGGAATCGAAAATTATTCCCGACACCTGACCGGCCGCATGCCTGGAGAACCACCGCCGACGTTGATGGATTACTTCCCGGAGGATTTTCTGCTGTTTATCGATGAAAGCCATATCGCCGTACCGCAGTTGCGCGGGATGTACCGTGGCGATCGATCGCGCAAGGAAACGCTTGTCAAATACGGGTTTCGGCTGCCTTCCGCCCTGGATAACCGGCCATTGCAATTCGAAGAAAGCGAAGCCAGAATATCTCAAGCGGTCTATGTTTCGGCAACACCTGCTGATTATGAACTGACGCATACTAAAAAAAAGCCGGTCGAGTTAATTGTCCGACCCACGGGTTTGATTGATCCTCCGATAGAGGTTCGCAGCGCCAAAAACCAGGTCGACAATCTTTTAGAAGAAATCCTGGTGCACCAGGGACGCAAGCAGAGGATTCTGGTGACAACCCTGACTAAAAGAATGGCGGAAGATCTCACGGAATATTACTCGGATTTGGGGATTCAGGTCCGCTATCTTCACTCCGATATCAGCACCCTGGAAAGAGTGGATATAATCAGAGATTTGAGGATCGGCAAATTCGATGTGCTGGTGGGAATAAATTTATTGCGGGAAGGTCTTGATCTTCCGGAAGTATCCCTGGTGGCCATTCTGGACGCCGATAAGGAAGGTTTTTTGCGTTCTGCTCGATCCCTGATACAAACATGCGGGCGGGCGTCCCGCAACGCCCAGGGCATGGTTATCATGTATGCCGACAAGGTAACCCGATCGATGCAGCAATCCATGGATGAAACCAATCGCCGCCGTAAAATTCAGCAGGCTTATAACCAAAAGCACCATATTACACCCACAAGTATTCAAAAGGATATTACGTCAATTTTTGATTTTGGCGACAAGAAGGATGACACCGATAAGGGGCAGGTGGCGGAAACCATCACGGAATTCAACTCGCTGGATGAAATTGATGCGGTTATCAAAACCCTGGAAAAACAAATGGACGAGGCGGCCAGAGATCTCGAATTTGAAAAAGCCGCAGATTTAAGAGACCAGATCCGGGCCTTGCAAAAGTTGGTAGTATTTGAAGCATGAAACCAGAAACCGATATCCAGCAAAAACTGACCCGGGTCTCCGGCGAACCCGGTGTTTATTTGATGAAAGATACAGCCGGAGCGATAATTTATGTCGGCAAGGCCCGCAATTTAAAAAAACGGCTGGCTTCCTATTTTAAGAATTCCGGGCAGTTAGATATTAAAGTTAACATTTTAGTTAAAAAGGTAAAAGATTTTGAGACCGTCATTACCCGTACTGAGAAAGAAGCGTTGATTCTGGAGTCCAACCTCATCAAGCGGTATAAGCCGCGTTATAATGTTGTTCTAAAAGACGATAAACGCTATCCATCGCTGCGCATTGATCTAAACGAGAACTATCCTAATTTTTCAATCGTTAGAAAGATCGGCCAGGATGACGCTTTGTATTTTGGTCCATTCGCATCGGCCTACGCCGTGCGGGAAACCCTTCGTATCATCAACAAAACTTTCAAACTTCGCAAGTGCAAAGCCAAGGACTTTAAAACCAGAACCCGACCCTGTCTCCACTGCCAGATGGAAGGCTGCCTGGCCCCATGCTGTCTCGATGTCGATCCTGCTGTATATCAGGAACAGGTCAATGAAGCCATTATGTTTTTAAGGGGAAGAACACCGAGTCTCATCCGTAAAGTCAAAAAACAGATGACGGCTTGCGCCCAGGCCCAGGAATTTGAAAGAGCCGCGCGGTTAAGAGATAAGATCTATTCCCTGGAGCGGACCATCGAAAAACAGATAGTGGTCACAACGGATTTTAAAGACAGAGACGTTTTTGCCATCGCCAGGGCGACGGAATGTTCGGTGATCACGGTATTATCCGTACGAGGCGGTTTTCTTAGCGGAACGCGCCATTACGATTTTTCAGAGGTCATATCCACCGGACCGGAAATGATCGCAGCCTTCATGCGGCAGTATTATGAGCGACACGCTTTTATTCCTGATGAGTTGCTGATTCCGTTCGATCTGGCAGATGCCGATTTGACCGAAGAATGGCTGCGCAGCGCCAAAAAGAAAAAAGTTGCCATCCTCCGGCCCAAACGGGGCGAAAAAGTACATCTGGTGAATCTGGCCGAACACAATGCACAAAATGAGCTGAAAAACCTGATTGCTTCGCGTTCCGCCGAAATGGATCTGCTTTTACGACTGCAAAAGAAACTTAAAATGCGCCAATTGCCGCAACGAATTGAATGTTTCGACAATTCCAACATCTCCGGTACGGAACCCGTGGCAGGGATGGTGGTATTCGAAAAGGCCCGCGCCAAAAAGGCTTTGTATCGTAAATATCGTATTCGAACCGTCAGTGGACACGATGATTATGCCTATATGAAAGAGGTGCTGGAAAGGCGTTTTGGGAAAGGCGAAGCTTCCAAACCCTATCCGGATCTGTTGATGGTGGACGGCGGCAAGGGGCAACTCAATATCGCACTGGCGGTGATTAAAGATTTGGACCTCACCGGAGAATTTGAATTAATCGGCATCGCTAAAAAGGATGAGACAAAAGGAGAGACTCGAGATAAAATTTTTAAACCGGCCAGAGCCAATCCCTTGGGCTTCGGCAGGGAAGGGGACCTGCTTTTGTTTCTGCAACGAATAAGAGACGAGGCCCACCGTTTCGCGATTACGTATCACCGCAAACGACGCAAAAAAAGAACTTTACAATCCGCTCTTGATTCTATCCCCGGCGTCGGCAAGAAAAGAAAGGTGATTCTGTTGCAGCATTTTAAAAGTATAAGAAATATCCGGGCAGCGGATCTCGAACAAATATGCGCACTGCCCGGATTCAATCGCAAGGTGGCCGAATCTGTCCAGAAGGCGTTGGACAATTAAAAATGATCTAAAATTTAAAATGACTAAAATGATCTAAAATTATGGATTCGCCTTTGGCGAAGTCTATTTAAACTTCAGACACAATACCTTAATTTTAGTCAATTTAGGCATTTTATAATTTTAGTCATTTTCCCTAATTACCCCAAAGTCTTCAACAGATCCTTGAGTTCCTGTACGGCAGCGGCGGACTTTTGCAGCGCCTGATTCTCTTCATCCGTCAAGGTAATCTCTATAATTTCCTCTGCGCCCCTGGCTCCCAATTTTACGGGAACGCCAATGAAAAGATCCCGGATGCCATATTCCCCCTGGAGATATGCGGCGCAAGGAAGAATTTTCTTTTTATCTTTCAGGATCGATTCCGCCATTTCTACGGCAGCGGAGGCCGGCGCATAAAAAGCGCTTCCGGTCTTCAACAGTCCGACGATCTCCGCGCCGCCGTTGCGGGTTCTGTCCACCAGGGCATCGATACGTTCCTGAGAAAGTAATTCGGTGATGGGAATACCGGCTACCGTGGAGTAGCGTGGCAGTGGCACCATGGTATCTCCATGGCCTCCGAGGACAAAGGCATGGGTGTTTTCAACCGAAACATTCAGCTCCATGGAAATAAATGCTCTGAATCGAGCCGAATCCAGCACACCGGCCATACCAATGACTCTTTCTTTGGGAAATCCACAGGTGTCAAAAGCGACATGGCACATGGCATCCAGCGGGTTGCTGACGATAATTATAATGGCTTCAGGGGACCGAGAGGCCACTTCTTTCGTAACACTTCCGACGATTCCGGCGTTGGTGCTGATGAGATCATCCCGGCTCATGCCGGGCTTACGCGGTATGCCTGCTGTAATAATTACGATATCAGATCCGCTCGAGTCATCATAACCGTTGGCCCCCGTGACACGGGAGTCATGTTTTTCGATGGCCGCCGCCTGGGTCAGATCAAGGGCCTTACCCTGGGGAACTCCCTCGACAATATCAACCAATACGACATCGCATAGTTGTTTTTCAGCCAGCCGCTGGGCTGCAGTTGCGCCAACATTACCGGCACCAATCACAGTAACTTTTTTGTCCATGACGATTTCCTCCTGTACGGGTGTGAATCAAGACTGTTGATTATTGGAATATCCAATGTTTCAGTGTATACAGCATTCTCTCAACGAGCTGAAGAAAATGATATTCAACAATTTTTTTTATATTGTCAACCCAATTTATATGATCGCCACTTCTTGACAGAAGACCCAAAAATAGGATAAGTAATTTCAGTTAAACCCGATTTTCAATTTGTCTTTCGATCCAGGCGGGATTGTGGTATGATAAGTTGTTGTATTTAAGAGCTAATTCAGATGGCGATTGTTAATTTAAAGAAAAGACAAATAGAGTGTAAGATCGTTTATTACGGGCCTGCCCGGTGCGGTAAAACGACTAACCTCCTGTATATTCACAAGGCGTTTAAAAAGCAAGTGAAAGGGGAAATGGTCTCTATCAACACGGATGGCGACCGAACCCTTTTCTTTGATTTTTTGCCCATGGAACTCGGCAAGCTTATGGGTTGTGATGTTCGGGTTCAATTATATACCGTACCCGGACAGGTCCGTTATGCGTCCACTCGAAAGCTGGTTTTAAGAGGGGCGGACGGCATTATTTTTGTGGCAGATTCACTTGAGGTGCGGCGTGAAAAGAACATGCTGGCGTTAAAAGACCTTCAGCAAAATTTAAAAGAGTATAATCTCAGTATATTTCAAATACCTCTGGTAATGCAATTCAATAAAAGAGATCTGGTGGATGCCAGTATTAAGCTCATGCCGCTCGAAAAAATGCAACTAGATCTGAATCGACAGCTAAGGTTCCCGCTTTGCCGGGCAGTGCCCTGGCAGGAGACGGCGTCGGTAAAACCCTCAATGTCTGTCTGAAACTGCTATTAAAAGCGCTTCAAAAAGAACTGAACCTGGGTGGATAATTTCTAAAAATGGCTGGTAGTGTCGCATTTGCAGGTGATTTAAGTTTTCTTAATTTGGGTGAGCTATTACAGCTCCTCGGTACGTCGTCCGGCACCGGAATCGTGCAAATAAACAGTAATTATGCTTCCCAGCAGGGGCTTATTTACATCGATAACGGCAATCCGATTAATGCCGCCAATGGCTCCAAAACCGGAATTGATGCGTTGTTTTCCATGTTCGGCTGGAAAGATGGCCAATTCGAATTCATCCAGGAAGCCGTCACCTGTGAAAAAGCCATTAAAAAAAGCCGGATGGAAATTATTCTCGACGGCATGCGGATGTTGGACGAAGGCGAGGTGGAAGTGCTGGGACCGGCTGTAGGGGGTTCCAAACCGTCAGGACCGGTGACAAAATCAAGTTCGTTACCACTATTAAAGGGGCCCCTGGTCGACTATTCATATGTAGTTGACGAAGAGGGCTTTTATGACGGTGATGAAATCGTACAAGAAGGCAATCATGGAAACTGGATATGGGTGATCCTGGAAGGTGTTGCCGAAATCACTAAAGACACACCCAAGGGCATCTTAAAACTGCTCAGAATCGGTGATGGTGCCTTTTTGGGCAGCATCGCATCACTATTAAAAGGGGACAATGTTCGTAGTGCCACTGCTATCGCGGACGGCAACGTCCAACTCGGCATGCTGGACGCCCAGCTGATGACAAGTGAACTGGCGAATTGTTCGCTGGAATACCGGGAATTTGTGGAGAGCCTTGATGAAAGGTTGAAGCAAGTCACCAACATGACCGTCGAAATATATTCTGGCAGTCAAAAGCTGGCCGGGCTCATTCAGGGCAAGAAAACATTAATCAAGCAGGGGCAGGATGAAAATCGTTTGTTTCGCATACGTTCCGGAGATGCCTATGTGGCCCGGGAGACGGATGTCGGTTTTGTACCCGTTGCCCATCTTAAAGCAGGTGATTTTTTCGGTCACATTCCCTTTCTGGATATGGGCCAGGAGCCCTTTTCGGCATCTGTTTTTGCATCCAAGGATCTCAAAATAAGTGCCCTGGATCCGAAAGCCTTACAGAAAGATCATGCGCAACTATCGTCTACGCTGCAGAATATATTAGCGCATCTGGCCACTTGCATATCCGTGACAACCCTGATCGCTACAGATTATTACAAGAAAACCATTAGAACTAAATTGAGATAACCCTTAGCCCCCAAAAAGTAACTGCCATGACTTCTGAAAACAAAAGAAAGCACGAACGAATCGAGTCACTCAATTTGTCATACCTTTGTCTTGATGAAGACAAGAATATCGTCAAACAGGGTATGGGCCGAACCTTGAATATTTCCGAGTCGGGGATTTTGCTGGAAACCCATTTCCCGATCGAACCCAATCACACCATCCAGTTGACCATCAGTCTGGAAGAAAACCTGCTGGATATTACCGGAAAACCGGTTCATGTCCAATCAATTGGCGGGGGGAAATACCATGTCGGAATCCAGTTTGGAGAACTGGATGCAAATGCAACCCATATCCTGCAGAATTTTATCAGCGTCGACGGAACTAAAGAATAGTCGAAGGTGAAAGAGAGCAAATAACCGCCTTTAAGGAATTGAAAGGATAAGTATTAATGAATGCACCTGTCAGTCAAACGGATTTTCAAGATTTAAATCTGCTCAAAAGGGGAAAAGTCAGGGATATCTACGATCTCGGTGAAAATTTATTAATGGTGGCAACCGATCGAATTTCAGCATTCGATGTCGTCATGCCGGATCCGATACCGGATAAGGGAATCATCCTGACTCAGATTTCGCTTTACTGGTTCGAAATCATGAAGCCGGTAATCGAAAATCATTTAATTTCCGCCGACGTAAGTGACTTTCCGGCCGTCTGCCAACCCTATGCGGATACTTTGCGCGGTCGGAGTATGCTGGTCAAGAAAACTGAACCGTTGCCGATTGAATGTGTGGTCAGAGGATATATCTCCGGTTCAGGGTGGAAATCATACCAGGAGTCACAGACGGTTTGCGGCATAGCCTTGCCGTCCGGTTTGAAGGAATCCGACCAACTGCCGCAACCGATTTTCACCCCTTCGACCAAGGAAGAACTCGGTGCACACGACATTAATATCGATTTTGAAGAGACTGTCAAAAGAATCGGCAATGATTTGGCTTTAAAAGTCAAAGAGTTGAGCCTCGCCATTTACAAAAAAGGGGCGGAATTGGCCCTTGATAAGGCCATTATAATCGCCGACACCAAATTCGAATTTGGACAGATAGGCAACCAACTGATACTCATCGATGAGGTTTTAACTCCGGATTCCTCTCGTTTTTGGCCCAAAGACAAGTATAACCCCGGTGGATCACAACAAAGCTTTGACAAACAATATGTCAGAGATCATCTGATATCCATTAACTATAATCGGCAACCGCCGGGGCCTGCGCTACCTGAAGACATCATTCGAAATACGCGCAAAAAATATCTCGAAGCGCTCACCCAGCTTACCGGTGACAGCTACGGGCTATAATTAAATATTTTCGATTGAATATTGAATATTTAATGTCCGCCTCCGCGGATCAATTTAAATAAGGCCTTTAATAAAATGACGAAGCGAAGCGACTACCACAAATATTCAATATTCAATTTTCATTATTCAATTTAACAGAATGCCGCCTGCACCTATTCATTCAGCACAATATCAAACAGTCCCCCTGGCTCGCATTAACCTGCAAAACGATGACTTTCGCATCACGACCTGGGAAGATGTCGAGGATCTGTTGGCCTCCATACGGCATGCCGGCCTCATATCGCCACCGTTATTGATCAAACAAACTTCCGGATATACGATTGTCAGCGGTTTTCGCCGCGTTGCTGCCTGCCGAAAATTGGGATGGAGTGAGATCATCGCCCGCATCCTGGAACCCGAGCTTAATCATCTCGCCTGTTTGCGGCTGGCCATTGCGGACAATGCATTTCAAAGACCTCTCAACTTGATTGAAACCTCCCGCGCGTTTCAAAAACTGTCGTCTTTTTCAGGAAGCCTCAAACAATTGGCTGAAACCGCATCAAACTGCGGGTTACCCACGAATCACTCGATTATCAACAAAATTAAAAACCTTTGCCTGCTGCCGCTGCCCATTCAAAACAGTATCCTGAAAGATACAATTTCGTTGAGCATGGCCAACGAACTGGCAATGCTGGAGCCGGATACAGCCGTCGATTTTGCCCGAATTTTTGAGCAGCTAAAACTTAGCCTCAACAAACAAAGAGAGATCGTTACACTGATCGGTGAGATCGCTCGCCGCGAAGATATTTCAATCCGGCAGGTGTTGGCTTTTGGAACATTTCAACATATTTTAACGGATGAAAATCTTGATCGCGGACAAAAAGGACGAAAAATCCGTTCTTTTCTGCGCCAGCGGCGCTTTCCCCGGATTGTGAAAACTGAACAAAATTATAATGCCCATTTAAAAAAATTGAAACTTGGCCAGGATATCAAATTAATCCCTCCCAAAGAATTTGAAGGAACCACCTATACGCTGAATTTGAATTTTACGAGTCTTGCCCATCTCAAAACGATACAATCGATGTTGGACAAAATTATTCAGCACCCCAGTTTCGCAAAGATTGTCGAAAACAAAGACTCTCTATCAGACAAAACCGATTAGAAAATACCTGTTTATGTCGTAATCATAGATGCTTATATCCTCCACTCCCTGATCTGATTTCCTGTTTCATTCCTGATGATATATTGCATGCAAAAAAATGAATAAATATTACTTGACAAACAAATCCCAACAATTATAGTGAAGATCATGAAATAAATTGTCTTCAGAAGATTATGGGAATACAGGAACGAAAACGACGAGAACGTGAAAGAAGACGCCAACAGATTATCGTAGCCGCCAAACGGGTGTTTTCTGAAAAAGGTTTCTCAAAATCCACCATGGAGGACATCGCCCGCGAGGCTGAATTAAGTCCCGGAACCCTATACCTGTATTTTAAGAATAAAGACGATTTATACGCCTCTTTATCCTTACGAATATTGCAATATTTGAATATCAGGCTGGAGGATGTCAAAAAGAAAAAAGATATTGACCCCCGAAAAAAAATTGACGCAATCAAAGAAGCTTTATATGATGTCTACCAGTTTGACTCCATGATACTGATCAACATGTTCCACCTTCAATCCAGTGAAACTTTAAAAAATTTATCTTCCCCCCTGCTTGAAAATATTTCGGAGCTTTCCCGCAACTCACTGAACGTCCTGGCCGAAATATTTAAGGATGGTTCCGGCCGGAATGACTATTTAGATAACAATCCCACCGCCGTCGCCGATATTATCTGGTCGTTGTTTACCGGCGTTGTTCTCTGGGAAGAGAGTAAACGCATGATTGATGACGAAAAAAATTTTTTAAAACAAACTCTTGATGTCGCTTTTGAAATATTTGCCCGCGGCGTAACCAGATAATCAGTCAGGCTCAATCCAACACCTCCCCCACACCGCGATAAGCCGGAGCCTCTTTTATCCAGTTATACTGAAAAAACACATGGGTCTAATTCAGGAATTATTTGGTGCAAATAGCATAGATGATGTCCAAAAAAGTTGGCTAATTTTAAAAGTAAGTTACGAGATCTGGATATAGAAATTCCCCATGTCTATTCAAAAGCTTTACATCGATCAGCAGATCGCCCAGTATCCCGAAGTGAGTTCCATCACCCGCCGCCTTGATATACCGGCTGAAATCGTAGCAAACGGTCAGGAGGTCTATGACAGCATCTCCGGTGCTCCAGACCCGATCCAGAAGGGGAAAACAGTACTTTTTTTGACTCGCAATAAAGGTGCCTTTATAAAAAAATGTCCGGGCACCCGTTCATATACTTGCTGTGGCTATGAGATCCTGCACATCGGCACATATTGCCACATGGACTGCACGTACTGCATCCTGCAGTCATATTTTCATCCACCCCTAATGCAGTTTTTCGTCAACCACACGGATTTGTTCAAGGAACTGGACAGCATCTTTTCCGGAAGCGATATTCATAGAATTGGAACTGGAGAGTTCACCGATAGCTTAATCTGGGAATTGTGGACTGATTTTAACCGAAGACTGGTTCCGGCGTTTGCCGGTCAGAAGCGAGCGGTGTTGGAACTGAAAACCAAAACGACTGCCATTGACAGACTGCAGCACCTGTCGCACAATCGAAAGACGATTGTCTCCTGGTCGGTTAACACTCCCCGGATTATTGCAGAAGAAGAACGGCGCACGGCCTCACTTTCAGCCAGGCTTAAAGCAGCGGCCAAATGCGAATCCTGGGGATATCCATTGGCATTCCATTTTGATCCCGTTGTGATCTATGACGGCTGCGAAGCCGACTATGAACGGGTCATAAAAAAAATATTTTCCAGTGTTTCACCGGACAACATTGTGTGGATCAGTCTGGGTACATTTCGTTTTATGCCGTCCCTGAAGCCGCTGATTCAGAAACGCTTTCCAAACTCAAAAATTATATATGGCGAGTTTATTACCGGTCTCGATGGAAAGATGCGATACTTCAAGCCCATACGCATCGAGGTGTATCAAAAAATCATCGCCTGCATCCGTCAGCACGCACCCAAGGTTTTCATCTATTTTTGCATGGAGGATGATGAGGTTTGGCAAAAGTCCATGGGATTTATGGCTTCCGAAAGAGGCGGGCTAAATAAAATGCTGGATGAACAGGCGATTCGGCACTGCGGGGTTAGTCAATTGAATATTGAAGAATGAAGAATGAAGATTTAATGACTACGGTCGATTTTATATTGCGTGCTTTAATCTTTGTGGAGCAGGCTATAATGGCCATAATTTCTTCACCAATAAATTTCGCCGGCTTTAATGATTCCTCGCTTATTTGGGATCTCTGCTGGATACCAACCGGTTTGTCGGTAGCGAAAACAAAAAATTAAAATGACAGAATTCCACAAATCTTCATTCTTCAATCTTCAATCTTCAATTCGAGCCCTCTTTTCTTTCCTCATTATAACAGC
>PVMK01136930.1_pt1 | contig 13659 bp, 12 predicted proteins | sample 1853481 | NCBI WGS metagenome assembly PVMK01 (sample SAMN08533507, study PRJNA380276) | Marine sediment metagenome, whole genome shotgun sequencing project. | reverse complement strand
TCCAGGCGCGTGGCGGTGATCGACTACAACAGCCTGACCTACCTGTTTGACGGCGAGGCCAGTGACTTTGCCGGCGCGGACGCCCGGTTACTGGCTATGATAAAGAGCTTCAGGCCCATGCATCCCAAGGAACGCCAGACCGGCGCAGCACGCTATGTACACTATATCCAGGTGCCCAGGGGGGCCACCATGGCGAGCCTCGCCGCCAGTATCCGCATACCCGACGCCGAAGCCCAGCTGCGCCTGCTCAACGGCCTCTATCCCCGAGGAGAGCCGCGAATCGGGGACTGGATCAAGGTAGTTAAATAACGGCCCGCAGGAGACTAGGGTAACAACCAGGCCCGGGATAAACGGGCTTCGAAACTACCCCGAGGATAAGGAAACACTTCTGTCGCACCGACGACGCGCAAATAGCGCAGCAAGGCCTTGAATTCTGCCCGCTCCGAGTAAGAGTCCATTCCGTAGGCCTGGGCCAAATCCACAGGCTCTGACTCAGCCCATTGACCGTGGTAGAGATAACGGCCAAACCTGGTCGGGGCAGCCCGAAGTTGACCTATGGTAAGCACAATCCATTTTATATCAGAGTCCCTGACAATCTCGTCCAGCGTCTGTTGCGTGTGATCCAGGCGGTAGACCGCATTATCACCAAAGTAAACATCCGTTTGCAACGCCCGGCGACCCGGTGCGTAGAAAATCGTGCTGGGCATAAGCAGCATCTTATGGTGAACATCCACTTTGCCGTCGAATGCGTCGAATATGGCCCGCCAATGCGTGGCGTAGCTGGGAACATATTTTGCGTCACGCATAAACTCGCCGTAGCCCTGCTTGAGGCCTGCCCTGGTCGGCCATACTGGTGCAGCCCATGCAGAAGCAAACCGGCGGTTGGCGACATTAAACGCCGAAAATGATGCCAGGTTGGACAGGACAATGAACACTACCAATACTGCGAGGATCATTCCTGAAACAATGTTTCTATCCCCTTCGGTAATTTTCGCGACACAATAGAATACGGCAACGATAAGAAGCGGGATGAGCGGCAGAAAGCCTCGCGGGAAGAATGTGTTAAAAAAGACCGCGGAAAGTGCCACAAAACTGATGGGCGTAAGCACACAAAAACCAACCCAGAGCGTAAAAGAGCAATCCGATTTACGCAAATCGGGCTTTAACTGCCAACAGAAATAGCCAATACAAAGCATAAGAGAAATTGCAAGGGCGGCCGAAGTACTACCGACAACGCCATCCCACAGAAAGCGACCAAGCACCTCCAGATAAAAGCGTTCACTGTTAGACGCGGAACTTATCGAACCGATGATCACAGATTGGACAACGGCCGACTCAAGGTACATTACGATCGCGATAGCCACGACAGGCGCTGCAGAAAAAACCGCCAGTCGCCTGCAACCTGACGCCAGAGTATCCGCGCCACCCATGAACCTGGGCGCGAACAACAGAAACAGCGCCAGAGGAGCGGCCAGAAAGATCAGTTCTTCATGAGTAAGGGCGGCCGCCCCCACACACAAGCCTGCCGAAAAGGTATAAGCGAGGCGAAACTTCCCTGATGTCGCCAACCAGATGAAAAGATAGGCGCTGAGTATAAAAAATGCTGAGGATGTATGCGGTAATTCCTGCCTCGCCGACCAGATGGCAATGGGGAGAAATGCATAGGTCACGGCGCTGGCCAGAACAACCGCATAGCGTCTGGAGATGAGCCAGGCCAGCAGCGACAGCAACAGCAGATTTATTACGTCCAGCAGAGTGTTGGCCAGTTTTATGGCGTAGTCTGAATGGCCAAAAACCTTCAGGGCCAGCGCGTTAAAAGCCAGCAAAACCGGGCGAAACACTTGTATGGAATCGCCAATATTGAAAACAAAATCACCCTTCAACCAGTGCTCGGCCAGGGTATAGTAAAGGATGGTATCGTTACCGCCCACACCAATTGTAGTGAGCCCATACAGGCGAACAGACAAAGCCACTACCGCGATACCAAGGAGTGCGATGATAAAAACCCGACGACTTGAGAAATAACTTCCCGGCGCTAAAAACATAGACTACCCTTCAAAACTAAAGCTGCACCAGCACCCAGGGCGCCGCCACCACTGCCCACAGTTCCTCATTGGTCTCGTACCAGGCCAGGGCCTGTTGATCACTTACCGGGGCCACCTCACCTGCTTCGGTCCAGGCCTGAAAACGGGCAACATCGTCCAGGCCCAGTTGCACCGCGACGTCCACCAGATCCAGCCCCGGCGCGACACAGATCACACTGCCGTGGGCATAATAGGTCTGCAGGTCGTGCCAGCGGATGTGAGAGGTCTGGCTCAGATACTCCTGGCGCAGCAGGGCACCGCGCTCAGTGCCCGATTCAGCCATAGCCCGAATCCGCGACAAAGGGGTTGGTCTGGCGTTCCTGCCCGAAGGTGGAGGTGGGGCCGTGGCCAGGAATGAAGGTGATATCGTCACCCAGGGGAAAGAGCTTCTCGCGGATACTGGCAAGCAATTGCTCGTGGTTGCCCCTGGGAAAATCGGTGCGACCGATGGAACCCTGAAACAGCACGTCTCCCACCCAGGCCACTTTTTGTGGCCGGTACAGAAATACCACATGGCCGGGGGTGTGCCCCGGGCAGTGAACAACCTGTAATTCCTGCTCACCGACCATCACCGTATCGCCCTGCTCCAGCCAGCGATCCGGTAAAAAAGCATCCGCATGGGGAAAGCCCGACATCTCGCACCATTCGGGTAGTTTTTCCAGCCAGAACTCATCTTCCCTGTGGGGACCCTCTATGGGAACGTCCAGCTGCTGGCGCAGTACATCCGCGGCCGCGCAATGGTCCAGGTGGGCGTGGGTCAGGATGACTTTCTCCACCGTCGCACCCATTTGCTTCACTGCGGCGAGGATCTTCTGAACATCACCACCCGGATCCACGATAGCGGCTTTGCCGGTGGCCTCACATTTGATAATGGAACAGTTCTGCTGGTAGGGCGTTACCGGCACGATGGTGCACTGAATCGACATATGACTATTTAACTCTGTCTATTTTATAAGGCTTTGGGCAATTTTCTCAGACCTTGGGCAACATGCCCTCGTCCGAAAAGCCCTCATCATGATCCGCCCGGGGATTGAGAAACACCTGTTCGTCGAACTGGTTTTCACTCTTGGCCACGATAACGGATACGGTGGCATCACCGGTGACGTTAACCGCGGTGCGCACCATGTCCAACAGGCGATCGACACCGATAATCAACGCGATGCCCTCCACCGGCAAGCCGGCCTGCTCCAGCACCAGGGCCAGGGTTATCAGGCCAACGCCCGGTACCGCAGCGGTGCCCACGGAAGCCAGTGTGGCGGTAAGTATTACCGTGATGAAGGCGGTCATGGACAAATCCACACCATAGACCTGCGCAATAAACACAGTGGCCACACCCTGCATGATGGCGGTGCCATCCATATTGATAGTGGCCCCCAGCGGGACAGTAAAACCAGCCACGCTATTGTGTACACCCATACGTCGCTCCACCGTGCGCAGGGTGATAGGCAGGGTGGCGCCGGAAGACGCGGTACTGAAGGCGAAGGCCCACACGGGACGCATCTTGGTCATAAGTATCCGCGGTGACAGGCCGGCGAATCCCTTGAGCATCAAGCTGTAAACCACCAGGGCGTGAAACAGCAGTACCGCCAGGACGGTGAAGAAATAGGCCGCCAGATCCAGGATGGCGCCGATACCCATCGTGGAAAACAGCTTGGCCAACAACACAAATACACCGTAGGGTGCCAGTTCCATCACCACCTCCACCATTTTCATCACCACCGATTCCATGTCCCGGAAGAAACTGGCGATCCGACGGCCCGGCTCCCCGGCGTGGGAGATGGCATAACCAAACAGCAGCGCGAACACGATGATCTGCAGCATCTTTCCTTCGGCCATGGCCTTCACCGGATTGGAGGGAAAGATGTCCACCAGCACATCGGCCAGTGGTGGCGCCACCGCCGCCTGGAAGTTCGTCTCGGTTACCAGCGCAACGTGATTACCCGGGCCGATGAAGACAGCGAACAGCAGAGCCACACTCACCGCCACGGCGGTAGTGCCCAGATAGAAGCCCAGTGTCTTGACCGCAATGGGGCCCATACGTGAACTGTCTCCCAGGGAACTGGAACCACAGATCAGCGACACCAGTACCAGAGGCACCACCAACAGCTTGAGTGAGGCGATAAAGATGCGACCCACCACATCAAACAAACCGCCGACCAGATAATCATTCAGCAACACCCTGAGAGATTCCGGCACGCCAGCGCTGTGCAACAGGAGATTTAACAGGGAGCCGAGCAGGATCCCCGCCACCATGGCGATCAATATGCGGTTGGTGAGGCTCATTCGGGGCAGGGTCCGGTCACATAGCCGGCCACCGCATCATCGGCGCAGGCGTTACAGGGCGAAGCGTATTCCTTTGGGCCACCAGCGGTGAGAGTGGCACAGGCCGGCGCGTATTCCATGGTGCACACTTGCGGCCGCGGCTCCGCGCACTGGGTAATCATGCTGGGTTCAGGTTGGGCTGCGCAAGCAGACAGCAAAAGAAGGGCGGCAACACCGCAAACACTGCGCATTATTCTCTCCATTGTGAGGCGACCAGACAAAGAACGCGAAGCCTAACATTATGGTGCGCAATGCGCACAAGTATCTCCGGGTAATACGCCATACTACCCGTGGTCCGCAAAGCGATTAGCGCGCCCCGATCTCCATCATTTGCCTGGCCACCGCTATGGATTTCTCATAGCTGTCCACGCCGATATACTCATCGGTGCCGTGGATGGACTTGGCCTGGCTGGAAGCAATCATTATCCCGTGAAAACGGTACTGGTTGTCCACCAGGTCGATGTAGTGGCGGGTGTCGGTGGTAGCGGTGAGCAGGGACGGCGTCACGATCGCCCCCGGATAGACCGCTACCACCGCCCGGGAGATCACCGCAAAGCCGCTGCCCTCGTAATCCGCGATCTCCGGCACGTTGTCCCAACGGTCGTAGGTAATCTCGATCAGGGGGTCGTTCACGATTTCCTCGACATGTGCCACCACCATTTCCGGGGTGTCACCCGGCAACAGGCGAAAGTTGACCTTGGCCACAGCGCGCTGGGGCAGCACATTCTCCTTCACCCCCGCATTGAACATGGTGAGGGCCGTGGTGGTGCGAACAAAGGGGATGGTCAACCGCTCATCCGCCATCCTGCCAGCCACAATACCCCCGGTTAACCAAAGGTTGTCGAATACAAAACGCTCTGGCTGGCCCACGTGTGGCGCAATGGTTTCCAGCATGGCTGCAACCGGCGCCACCAGGCGTGGCGGAAAAGGATTGTCCTCGATACGGGCCAGCGCGCCCGACAAGCGACCAATAGTGCTTATTTTAGGCGGGTTGGAGGAATGCCCGCCATCGCCGGTCGCCACCAGGGTGAGAGTGAGATAACCCTTTTCGGCAATATTGATCATGGCCATGGACTTGCCGGGTAACATGGGGTTGTCGGAAAGCAGCATACCCCCTTCATCCACCATCCACTCGAAATGCAGGCCGAGCTCACGCATTCGCTCTGCAATAACGCGGGCACCCTGTTTACCACCGATCTCCTCGTCGTGGCCAAAGGCGAACACTATGGTGCGGCGCGGTACAAACCCCTCTGCCAGCAGTGCCTCCGCCGCTTCCAGAACTCCCAGCAGCCCCCCCTTGTCATCCAGCGTTCCCCGTCCGTAAATCCGTTCGTCCGCCACCACGCCATCAAAAGCCGGATGCCGCCAGTCCTGCTCCGTGCCCGGCTCTATCGGGACTACATCCATATGGGCAGTGAACAGGATAGGCTGCGACGCACTGTCACTACCCGGCCAGCGGATCAACAAACTGTAGTCATTGACCACCTCTACATCCAACTCACCGAAAACCCGCGGGTAGGTCCCGCGCAGAAACTCATGAAAGCGTTCAAACTCAGCGTAATTTATCTGGCTCTTGTCCTGGTAACTAACGGTCTGGATGCGCACCGCCTCGCCCAGCCGCTCGGCGGGGGAAGCCTCTGCATGATTGACCGAAGCCGCCAATAGCAGGGCGGGTAGAACGGTGTGTATTAAGCATGGCATATAAAATCTCCGGAGACGGACAACTCAGTGATCACACAGTTGTTTAGGGAATAGGCTGTACTCGACCACCGCGCAACCTTGCCGCAAGTTCCGCCAGTGGTCAATCTGCAGCGCCAGCTCCATGTACCCGGCTGTGGGAAGATTATCCAGGTTGTACTGACCGGAGAGTGTATTAACCAGATCAGTCAGGGCGGGGTTGTGGGCGATAATAAACAGGGCCCTGTGATTACCCTCCTGACCTGCTATCCACTCAAACAGATCATCGGAGGAAAACGTGTACAGGTCTTCCTCGGTGTAATGGGGTAGACCCTCCAGCGCCGGCCAACCCGCACACAGGCCAGCCAGGGTAAGTTGTGCCCGCCGCGCCGGGCTGACGGCAATACTCATCGGCGCCATCCGTTGCGCCAGCGCCTCTCCCATACGCGGCGCATCCCGTTTGCCCCGTTTGTTCAGCCCGCGGTCGCGGTCGGACAGGCCTGGTTGACCCCAGGAGGATTTGGCGTGGCGTAGCAGGTGTAGGGTTTTCATTGGCGCTCTTTCCTAATCCCGTATTAAAAAGTAGTGTAGGTGAAGATCGTATTGTTGCATTTTTCGTTAATGCTCTAGCCAACTGATAGTTTTGGATCAGGTGGTTAGAGTGAGCACCAGTGTCCCAAGGAAATAAATTTACCCTCCATGCTGGACACGCCGTAAACCCGTCCATGGGGGCTTGGGTTCGACATCCATGTCTCACACAGTCCAGCATGGAGGGTAAATTTATTTCCTTGGCACACTTCCTTTATTCGAAGCGAAAGCCTTTTCCCGGGGTAGCATCAAGGTGTGGTAGCCAAGAGCTTTGCGGGGGTGGGTGAACAGGGTTGCTGACAATCAGGCCGCTGCTTAAGCTTGCCATCATTTACGGGGGGTTTCTGCGAGCACTGTCCGAGTCCGGATTTTTGCGCAGCAAAAATTGTCGAGTTGCGCAGCAGCCCGGAAATGATGGCAAGCTTGCGGCCGTCAGCAACCCTGTTCACCCACCCCCGCAAAGCTCGCCACGATCACAAACAGCACAAACCTGCTCAAATTTTAATCAGCAAACGCAAATTTACCCGAGTTCCTTGCGTTTGGTTTTCAACAAAGCTAGAGTCGGATGCGTTGTTAAGTGGTAACTGTACCAGGTCGATTTACTTACCCAAGTGGTTGGTAGTACGGGCGAGTGACCTCCATGATAGTCCTTAGGAAAGTATGGAGTTCCAATGCTGAGACGCATAACAGTAGCACCATATTACCGACAGATCGCCCCCCGCGACCTGCCAGGGCTTCCTGTATTTTACGATTTCTCCCGCGCCAACAACCCCGGAAATCCTGACAACCTCTCCAGATTTCATCCCGCCTCGTGCGGAATGCTACCCGGGAGACCCATGATTTGAGCGGTACCGAAACATCCCTGTGGCCATTTCTGGTCTATTTCGTCGCAGTGCTGGGTTTGGTTGCCACCATGCTGGGGCTGTCATATGTGCTGGGCCAGCGCCGGGCCAATCGGGCTACCAATATGCCGTTCGAGTCCGGGGTGCTGTCGGTGGGCACGCCGCAAGTGCATATGTCAGTGGATTTTTATCTGGTGGCGATCTTCTTTGTGATCTTTGATCTGGAAACAGTGTTCATCTTCGCCTGGGCCGTCGCGTTTTTCGAGCTGGGCTGGCAGGGTTTCCTTGCTGTCGCGGCATTCATCGCAATACTCGGCGTGGCCCTGGTTTACGAGCTAAGCACCGGGGCCCTGGACTGGGGCATAAAATCGCGGACGGGGAAATCACCCATCGGTGGTCGTCATCCAGAGGAACAGCACTGATGGAGTGGAATCTTACCCGGCCGGAAGACGTGATCGCTACTTCTCCCGGCAGCGCCATGGACAGCGTGGAAGAACAGGTCAAGCGCAACGTGTTCTTCGCCAAACTCGAAGACCTGATCGCCTGGGGCCGCGCGCACTCCCTGTGGCCCTTCAATTTCGGGCTTTCCTGTTGCTATGTGGAGATGGCCACTGCTTTCACCAGCCGGCATGACATCGCACGCTTTGGTTCCGAAGTCATTCGCGCCACCCCCCGCCAGGCCGATCTGATGGTTATTTCCGGCACTGTCTTTCGCAAGATGGCACCGGTAGTGCAACACCTGTACGACCAACTGCTGGAGCCCCGGTGGATCATCTCTATGGGTTCCTGCGCCAACTCCGGTGGCATGTACGACATTTACAGCGTGGTGCAGGGCGTGGACAAATTTATCCCGGTGGATGTCTACGTGCCCGGCTGCCCGCCCCGGCCGGAAGCCCTGATGCAGGGTTTGATGATGCTGCAGGACGCTATCGAAAAAGAGCGTCGCCCACTGAGTTGGGTAGCGGGAGATCAACGAGTGGTGAAACCCCAAATGCCCTCCCGGCGCGACATGCTGCAGAAGGAGCGCAACCGGGTCACTCAACTGAGAAGCCCCACCGAGGTGTAGGAAAACAACAGCGGCCGCGATATAACAAAATGAGGCCTGACCAGCCCGGAGACAAGCATGTTGAGTGCGCAGGCAACAAGTGTAAACGGCACCGTGGACGATTTATTCGCCCGCTTCGGCGCTCACTTGTTCGACCTCCAGAGCACTGCGGACAACACCCCTACCCTGTGGGTAGACCGTGAAAAACTACTGGAGGTACTGGCCCACCTCAAACCGCGCTTCCCCATGCTGCTGGACCTGTTTGGCATCGACGAACGATTGCGGCAACACAAACCGGCGGCGGCTGATGATTTCACCGTGGTCTATCACCTGTTCAATCTGGCAGACCGGGAGGAGATTCGCATCAAGGTGGCAGTTTCCGACGCCGACTCCAACGTCCCCACGGCAGTTGGCGTGTGGGCCAATGCCAACTGGTACGAGCGCGAAACCTGGGACATGTTCGGCATTGAGTTCAGCGGCCACCCCAACCTGCGCCGTATCCTGTTGCCCCCCACCTGGGAGGGCCACGCCCTGCGCAAGGAGCACCCGGCCCGGGCCACAGAGATGGAGCCGTTCAGCCTCAGCGAGGAAAAGCAGGCACAGGAGCAGGAAGCGCTGTTGTTCAAGCCGGAAGAGTGGGGCATGGCGCGCGCCACCGAAGACACCGAATTCATGTTTCTCAACCTGGGTCCCAACCACCCCTCTGTACACGGCGTATTCCGTATTGTGCTGCAACTGGACGGCGAAGTGGTAGTCGATGCCGTGCCGGACATCGGCTACCACCACCGGGGCGCCGAGAAAATGGGCGAGCGTCAGACCTGGCACTCCTATATCCCCTATACCGACCGCATCGACTACCTGGGCGGGGTCATGAACAACATGGCCTACGTAATGACGGTGGAGCAGATGGCGGGCATCACGGTTCCCGACCGGGCCAAGGTCATCCGCATCATGCTGGCGGAACTGTTTCGCATCTCCAGCCACCTGGTGTTCTATGGCACCTTCGCCCAGGACGTGGGACAGATGTCGCCGGTGTTTTACATGTTCGCGGACCGCGAGCGCCTGTTCGGCATCATAGAGGCTATCACTGGTGGCCGTATGCACCCGGCATGGTTCCGCATCGGCGGCGTGGCCCAGGACCTGCCCCAGGGCTGGGAGCGCCTGGTGCGCGAATTTATCGACGCCATGCCGGCGCGACTGGATCACTACCAGATCATGACCATGGACAACAGCATTCTCAAGCGGCGCACCGTGGACATAGGCAGCTACACCACCGCCGAAGCGCTGGAGTGGGGTATCACCGGCCCCTCCCTGCGCGCTACCGGCATGGATTTTGATCTGCGCCGGGATCGCCCTTACGGCGGCTACGACCAGTTCGAGTTCGAGGTTCCACTGGGACACAAGGGCGACTCCTACGACCGCGCCGTGGTGCGGGTGGAAGAAATTCGCCAGAGCCTGCGCATCATTCGCCAGTGCCTGGACAATATGCCCGAGGGCCCCTACAAGAGCGATCACCGCCTGACCACGCCACCCCCCAAGGAGCGCACACTGCAGGATATCGAGACCCTGATACACCACTTCCTGAATGTGAGTTGGGGCCCTGTTATACCACCGGGAGAAGGCTCCTTTCCCATCGAGGCCGCCAAGGGCATTAACAACTATCACCTGGTGAGCGACGGCGGCACCATGTCTTACCGCACGCGGATACGCACGCCTTCTTTCCCCGCCCTGCAGCAACTACCGCTGATCAGCCGCGGCTTGATGATCCCCGACCTGATCGCGATCCTCGCCAGCATTGATTTCGTTATGGCGGACGTGGACAGATGAGCGAGTTGATCCCTGTTTTTCATGAGCAGCAGCTGAGTGAGGCGGAGCTGACCGAGATCGACAGGGAGATCAGCCATGTGCCCTATCGTTCGGCTGTGGCCATCGACGCGTTGAAAATAGTGCAGTCCCACCGCGGCTGGGTCTGTGATGAGAGTTTGCAGGCGATCGCCCGCCACCTGGAAATGTCGGCCGCGGAACTGGAGGGCATCGCCACTTTCTACAACCTGATATTCCGCCGCCCGGTGGGAGACAAGGTGATTTTGCTGTGCAACAGCATCACCTGCTGGATCAAGGGCTGCGACAATCTGCAGAAAAAGATCACTGAACAATTGGGTATCGACCTGGGCCAAACCACCCCTGACAACCGCTATACACTGTTGCCGGTAACCTGCCTGGGCGCCTGTGACAAGGCGCCGGTAATGATGGTCGGGGACGACCTGCATGAGGATGTGACGGAGCAGGTGCTGCCAACACTGTTCGGCACTGACGGGGAGGACGGCAAATGAGCCTTGACCGGCCCCTGACCCGCAACGTTCGCCCGGATCATTCACCCACGGACCTCGTCGCCTACGAGGCCAACGGCGGCTACCAGGGCCTGCGCGGCGCCATGGGTAAACTAACTCCCGCCGACTGCCTGCAAATTCTCAAGGATTCCAACCTGCGCGGCCGCGGTGGCGCCGGCTTTCCCACCGGTATGAAGTGGAGCTTCGTGCCCATGGACAACCCGTCGGGGGGCCACAAGTACCTGATTTGTAACGCCGACGAAATGGAGCCCGGTACCTTCAAGGACAGGCTGTTAATGGAGTGCGATCCACACCAGTTGATCGAGGGCATGATCCTGTCCGCCTACACCATACAGGCGGACGTGGCCTATATTTTTATCCGGGCGGAATATATCGTGGCGACACAGTTGCTGCGTGAGGCCATCGCCGCCTGCCGTGACAAAGGCTACCTGGGGAAAAACATCCTGGGCACAGACTACAACCTTGAGATGCACGTGCATGTCAGTGCCGGGCGCTATATCTGCGGAGAAGAGACGGCCCTGATCAGTGCGCTTGAGGGCAAGCGCGCCAACCCCCGCGCCAAACCACCCTTCCCGCAAGTCAGCGGCCTGTGGGGGCGACCCACCATCGTCAACAATGTGGAAACCCTGTGCAACGTGCACCACATCATCGAGCGCGGTGCCGACTGGTTTCAGTCACTGGGGCTTACCGCGGATGCCGGCACCAAAATGTACGGAGTCAGCGGCCGGGTGAAAAAACCGGGCTGCTGGGAATTACCCATAGGCACACCCGTGCGGGAAATTCTTGAGGACTATGCCGGGGGCATGGAAGACGGTTACCAGTTACGCGGTTTTCTGCCCGGCGGTGGCTCTACCGATTTCCTCACCACCGAGCACCTGGACCTGGCCATGGACTACGACACCATCGGCAAGGCGGGCAGTCGCATGGGCACCGGCACCATGATTATCCTGGACGACAAAACCTGCCCGGTGGGCTTCGTCAAAAACCTGGTGGAGTTTTTCGCCCGGGAATCCTGCGGTTTCTGCACGCCATGCCGCGACGGCCTGCCCTGGTCCGCCCAGGTGTTGGACGATATTGAACAGGGCCGCGGAATACAGGAGGACATGGATACCCTGGCCCGGCAGGTACAGTATATCGGCGCCATGGGTAACACCCACTGTGCGCTGGCGCCGGGAGCCATGGAACCTCTGGCCAGCGGCCTGAAGTATTTTCGCGAGGATTTCCAGCGCCATATAGACGGGGCCGGCTGCCCCTGGTGTGATGGAGGGACTCTCTAGATGCCCGTTATCCAGGTGGACGGACAGGAATACGAGGTCGAGGCGGGTGTGAACCTGCTCGAGGCCTGCCTGTCCCTGGGCCTGGATCTCCCTTACTTCTGCTGGCATCCGGCCATGGGCTCCATCGGCGCCTGCCGCCAGTGTGCGGTGGTGCAATACCAAAACGCAGAGGATGAGCGCGGCCGTATTGTGATGGGCTGCATGACGCCGGTGACTGATGGCGCCATCTTCTCCCTGTCCGGTGACAAGGCCCGGGGGTTTCGCCAGTCCATTGTCGAGTCGTTGATGCTCAATCACCCCCACGACTGCCCGGTGTGCGCCGAGGGGGGCGAGTGCCACCTGCAGGATATGACGGTGATGGTGGGCCACCGGGACCGCCACTACCGCGGCCGCAAGAACACGCACCGCAACCAGTACCTGGGCCCGTTAATCAACCACGAGATGAACCGCTGCATTACCTGCTATCGCTGTACCCGTACTACCGGGATTACGCCGGCGGCACCGACCTGGCGGCCATGGCCTCTCACGACCACGTGTACTTTGGTCGCCAAAGCGACGGTGTGCTGCAAAGCGAATTCGCGGGCAACCTGGTTGAAGTCTGTCCCACTGGCGTGTTTACCGACAAAAGCCTGGTACACGACTACACGCGCAAATGGGATTTACAATCGGCGCCGTCGGTGTGTGTTGGCTGCGCGGTGGGCTGCAACACCCTGCCCGGGGAGCGCTACGGTAAAATCAAGCGCGTACACAACCGCTTCAACGCCGAGGTCAACGGTTACTTCCTGTGTGACCGCGGGCGTTTTGGCGCCGGCTTTGTCAACGCCGGGCAGCGCCTGCTGTATCCTGGCCTGCGCAATATCGACGGACGCTACGACGCACTCAACCACCACGAGGCGCTGCGGCATATGGAGCGGGCCTGCGCGCGCGGCAAGGTAGCGGGCATCGGCTCGCCGCGCGCCTCCGTCGAGGCCAACTTCCTGTTGCGCACGCTGGTGGGTGAGCAGAACTTCGCACCCGGCTTCTCCGACGCCGAGCAGCCCCTGGTGGAACTGGCCCTGCGCCTACAGCAGGACAGCCGCGCAGTGATCCCGGATATTGCCACCATCGAGTCGGCGGATGCTGTGCTGATTCTGGGGGAAGACCTGACCAATACAGCGCCGAGAATTGCCCTGGCCCTGCGCCAGAGCGTGCGCAATAAAGCCTATGAGATGGCGGCCGAGCTACGGCTGGAAACCTGGCAGGATGCCGCTATCCGCAACCTGGCCCAGGATCAGCGCAGCCCCTTGTACATCGCATCGGTAGCGGATACACCCCTGGACGATGTGGCGACAGATCGAATCAGCCTGGCGCCGGATGATATCGCCCGACTGGGCAGCGCCATCGCGGCAGACATTGCAGGTCAGTCCTACGCAGACCTGGAGCAATCCTTACAAGCACAGGTAGAAGCCATTGCCGCTGCCCTGGCAGGCGCGC
>PVMK01126735.1_pt1 | contig 13662 bp, 14 predicted proteins | sample 1853481 | NCBI WGS metagenome assembly PVMK01 (sample SAMN08533507, study PRJNA380276) | Marine sediment metagenome, whole genome shotgun sequencing project. | reverse complement strand
AGGAGGGCGAGATCGTCTGGGAATACTGGCATGATGATGAAGGAGGCCCTCCACATGCCGTATTCAGGACCAACTGGTATGCACCCGATTACCCGGGCATCACGGCACTCAAGCTAAACGAATAATCAGGTTTCCCCGGGGGGCCCCTTCTCCACCGCGTACCCCTGCTCTTTCCACGTCTTAAGGCCGCCATCCAGGGCCACGGCGCGGCCGAAGCCGAGGTCCTGGAGCGTGGCGGTCGCGAGCGTGGAAATCTTGCCGAAATCACAATACACGACGATACGTCGTGTCGGGTCTGACAGAATTTCGTTGACCCGCAGCTCGAGTTGACCACGCGGCAGGAATACCGCCCCCGGGATATGCCCCTCGGTATAGGCATTCCGCTCCCTGACATCCAGCAACGTGATATCCGGCTGGTCCGCCTCAATTCGATGCGACACCTCGTCCATCGACATGAACGACACCCGCGCCGCTGCCTCGGCAAGCATCTGGGCAATAGACCTGCCACCGCTCATGTTGACGCGCAATGACTCTGTCAGGTGTTGAGGCATCTGCATATCCAGTGCACGCATGTGCTCAACAAACTCACTTCGCTCCCGTTTTTGCAAACGTTTATTCTTTGCGAGCTCCTCCTCAATGGTCGAGTGGGTGCGGTTGATATAGATATGCCCGGGATAAACCAGGGTGGCCGGATCCAGTTTCAACACGCCATTAAACAGGCTGTCATATAGCTGGTCCGGGTCGCCGGACGGCAGATCGGTTCTACCCGTCCCGCCGATCAACAGGGTGTCACCGGTAAATATCCGGTCATCCATTACCACGCACAAAGAATCTGCCGTATGCCCGGGCGTGTACATGATCTTGAGACGCAATTCGCCGACGATAACAATCTCGCCGTCATCCACCCGCATGTCGGCAAAGGGAGCGGAGCTATTGCGATGCATAATCACCGGCAGGTCGAACCTGGCCGCCATCTCGTGGGTGGCCGAGAAATGATCGGCGTGGGTATGGGTGTCGAGGACATAATGCAGGACCAGCCCCTCCTGGGCCGCCAGCGCCTGGTAGCGTTCGATCTGGCTCAGTTCGGGATCGATGACGATCCCGGCACAACTGGACTTACAACCAATCAGGTAAGACTGGCAACCGCGCTCTATTCCAACCTGGTGAAATATAATATCCAATCCACGGACCTCCTTTTTAAGTGCGCAGTATAATACGCAGCCCGGCTGTTACAATAGATTTGATTGATGAAACAAATTTGGGTCGATGCCGACGCCTGCCCCAGGGTAATAAAAGAGATTCTGTACCGGTTACTTGGGAATCAGGGCGCCACGGCAGCAACTCCAGGGTGTAAAAAATAACCCCGTTCAGGTGAGTAATCAATTCGATCACCCCAGTCATAAAGCAGGGCATTCGTACATGGAATAGCGGCAGCCCAGCACCTGATATCCGGGTAAGCCAGGTTTACGTTCAAACCCGCCGGCGACGTCCATAGTACCGTCTGTGCCTCGGGGACAGCTGGCGGACGCTCCAGTAACGCATCACTGTCAAATAGCAGTAGTCCCAGGGTGAAAACCCCGACCACTGGCAGCCAGCGGGTAACAGCCGGCTTAAAGGCGGGCCGCAGCAGCAGGGTGTTTCCGGAATCCTGAACCTTGTTGGCTAGTACGACTGCTATGACCGTCACGCCGAATGCCAGCCAGATTAATGGAAGATACATGGCATACCGTGGGGACGGTGCAAGTAACCACCAGTACGCGGTGTGAAGCAATAGCGCCAGCCCGAGCAGGCAAAAGACATCTTCAATTTGCCGGTCTCTCGCGCTGGATCCTGTTCCAAAATCGCGAGAAAAACGGAATATCCTCAATATTTTTAGCAGGCATACAAGCAATGCAAAGGTGGATCCAAATATGATGGACCATGTAAATACCGAGCCCTTGTTCATATCCCACCACGCAAGGTACCAATCCGGCCGGTTGCCCAGGCGTATGAACTCCAGGGGCGGCTCCATAACCGGCGCTCTCGCGTATGTAATGGTAACCATTGATTCATAGCGTACTGCGTTCAGGTCTACCGCGCTCGGATTGCTCGTACCCTCACAGGTGAAAATAGCGGGGTAAATGAGGCAACCGGAGATGAGGAAGTTGGTATAAAGCCATAATGTACTGATCAGCAAAGCCGACCCTGCCAGGGCCAGCCCGCTTTTCAGGAAGCGTCCTTTCATCACATTTGCCAGCCACCATACCAGGAAGAAAACAACCAGGGGCGCGGCGTTCATCTTTACCAGGCAGGCCATGATCGTTGCAATGGCACCGGTAAGGAAAGCCCGTAACACGGTATCGATCTCCACGCCTGATTGACGTGAATTCTGAAGCAACATTACAAATAATGACACGTAGCCGACAGATGTTAAGACCAATGACGCAAAATCGGACATCCCCCTGTCCAGGAAGTTTATGGTGCCGCCACTCAGCGCAAAGGCCAGGGCAAACACTCCCACAAAACAGACGGCGATCCGGCTCCTGGACTCCCACAACATTTCCAGGATAAACACGGCCAGCACGACCAGCAGCACGTCATTAAGCAGATAAATACCGAAAAGGCCCGCATCGCTTGCCAGCAGCATTGAATGCCATATATCGGTTAAGGGATTGAAACCGAACCGGGTATTTATCAATGCCAGCCCGGTTATGTTTTCCACATCGGCAAACTGCATACCCTTGCTGATATGGTACAGACCGCTGTCCCAGCCCCAGCGCCCGGTACTAAACGGGAGAAACAACAGCACGGGAGCCAGGATACATCTCCAGTCCCGGCTACGGATCACGCCCGGCATGGACCGCCTTGTCTTAACCCAGGCTGCCAGTCCAATACACATCAGGGCCCCCGCGAGTAACGGCAGCACCGGACTCTTCGATATGGGCCCCAGTAGTCGTGCGCCCAGACCCGCAACAGACACTGCCCAGAGGCCAATCAGGAGCAGCAGGGTTGGATTAGGCCTGGCCGGCTGCGCACCCGACGCTTTGCGGGGGTGTTATCTTTTAGGGTAGTTGCTGGTTTCATCCCGTTGTACAGGATTTGTCATCGGGTTGGAAGTTTTCAGCCAGATATACTCTTCAGGTGATCCGATAGTCGCAGGCTGAGGGCCGTCAAGGTAAGGGTGGGGTTCGCTGCGCCACCGGTGGGGAAGCAGGAAGATCCCGCGACAAACAAATTGTTAACTCCATGGACCCTGCAGTTAGCATCAACAACACCCTTTTTCGGATCATCATGCATGCGCGTTGTGCCCATGTGATGCCAGCCACCACTCGTTGAGGCGGGCCATGAAAGGTCGTTTTCATCCCAGAGGTATTCAAGCAGCTGTAGTCGGCCAACCCCGGTCCGGCCTATTTCCTGGCCGATCGTATCGTGTATCTTCCGGATTGATCGCCGCTCGAGATCCGTCAGATGCCAGTTCAGTATCGGCTTGGGAACCCCGAGACTGTCTGATTCCCGGCCAAGTGTTATGCGCGATTCGGGATTCGGCGATTGTTCCAGCCGGGTATAGAGCTCGAATGCCCGGCCCCTTGTCATGTTCAGTTCGGAATTTTCTGCCTGTTCTGCCACCATCGCATTCGCCACCAGGTTGTCGAAACTCTTGCGGGGATCTTTGTTGCTCCACAAGTCAATCAGGGGTTCCATGTTCCGCCCCAGTTCCAGCGGCATAAGTGAAGCGGTGCCATTTACCATCCGTAGTTCGTGCTGTTTTTGAGGGCTGATCGCGAGTTCGGCGCGAACCCGGGTCTTGCCGAAAACGAACAAGTAAAGCTCCATGGGCAGAGGTCGTGTCAACCAGAGCGCTCCGGATTTAATCTCGATATGCTCCATGAAGTAGCGTCCAACCAGGTCGTTCTGATTGCCGAGCCCATCGATATCTTGTCTATTTGACGCGAGTAGCAGGCGGGCATTTTCGATTGCACCGCATGCCAGCACGACGTAACGGGCCTGTACCTTATGTGTCTTTCCGGACACAGATTTGACAGTTACTCGTTCAATTTCCGATATCGTCTCGTTAGCTGAAATATCCGTCAGGTTCGCATGGGTATAGAGATGAATATTAGATGAATTGACAATTCGGTCACGGTATTGCTGACCAAAACGTGTCGGAGGGCTGAATTGCCAGAGTTTGTTCCAGACAGAGGCTTTATCAAGGGGAAGGGGAACCAGTCCAGGGTCCTGCTCTCGCCAGTATTCCAGCGAATACTCGTTGGGGCCGAGCTGAAGTATCTCCTGTGCCCGGTTGTAGTAGGGGTCGAGGTCTTGTAACGATATCGGCCACCCGCTATCCGGCACCCATTCTCGGGTAGAGAAATCGATCTCGTCCAGCGGGGCGCACATGCCGTTCCAATGTCCGGTCGTACCGCCAAACATTCGTAATCGAGTTGATTGCAGTGGGTAATACCTTTGTCCGGTGGTTTCGCCCGAGTAAAGGGCCTGGACGTCCTCGTCATACTCAAATCCGCCACCCTCGAGCAGAATCACCTTTCCAGCCGAGTACTCCAGGTCAAGTGCAATACTAATCCCCGCCGCACCGGCACCCACGATGCAGATATCCCCCTCGATTATGGAACCATCATCCAGTTCCCGTGCGTCGATGTGCATCAGGGAAGGTCAGCCCAGGAAAAGCAGCGCGCACTGCCGCGCCTCGGTCAGCGAGAGAATCCACCCATTGAGCAGCAGGGTATTTCCGGTCTCAAAATCACGTCTCACAGCTTCCGCGATTGCGGCGAGCAACACGGCAAGATCACTGCTGCCCGAGGCCACGGACAGCAACTCGGAAATCAGTGTCTCCCGGTCTTGTTCCGGATTTTTATACAGGTAGTAGCGGCCAAGTTCTCTGAGGCCGTCTGAATCATGAATAGATGAAAGCGAAGCCGGTCGGGAGAGTTTCTCCACCAGTTCCCTATCCGACGAAGCGCAACCCGCCAGGGGCAGAGAGATACATGCGAGGCTGGTCGCAGAAGACTTCAGAAATTGGCGGCGATACATAGACAAAGAAACATAGCTAATTGTTACAACCTGGGCAACCTGGTTTGGGAAATAGCCGGACTTGATCCGGAGTCATGGCCTCATGATACTGAAGAGAAATTTCTACTCCGGCGTATGTAGGGTTGGGCGAAATATAGCGCTGATGATCGGGATATCAATAAAAAGCAGGATTATCATCAAAGTGACGGTGAACACTGCGTAAGCTACGAATCTCCTGCTTTGATGAAGTTTTTCGGGGTATTGGGCCGGGCTGTCTTCTTTGAATCCCAGGTGTATGTACCAGCCGATGAATCCGGCAAGAAACGGGATTGAAAGGATAAGCTCAAGGCGGTACCGTGCCAGGAAAATGCCGAAAAACAGACCAAAAGCGACCGCGTAATATACGGTGCTGACCAGCAGCCTCTCTTCGGTATAGTGTTTAAAGCTATCACGGTACTGATGTGCAACCTCTCCGTTCCCGATTCGCCTGTATTCGGCCAGGCGCTTTACCGCCATGAAGAATGCTCCCACCATCCAGTACGATAGGACAAGGGAAACGGGCGGAAACACCGTCATTCCAACACAATACCATCCGGCCAGGAGCCTGATCGGGTTATTCACCGATTCTGTCAGAACATCAAGGTATGGCAAATCTTTCGTCCGGATGGGCGATACGTTATAGATTACCCCCATCACGAGGAGCGAAAACGCCGTCAGAAAAAACCACTTTCCCAGCAACAGGCTCATCCCCAATCCCGATATCACGAAGAAGGCCTGCATGAGGTAGGCGCAAGAGAGGTTGATCTGGCCGGATGGCACCGGCCGGTGTCGCTTGACGGGGTGAAAGAGGTCCCGCGGGGCGTCCAGTACTTCGTTCATAATGTAGTTGCTGGATGCGATCAGGCCAATGGCGAAGATTCCAATAAATATCCGTCCCAGCGCATCCCAGCCAAGAATTTCAGGATGATCGTACAGCGCAAGAAATACTCCCGGCAACATGAACACGTTCTTTATCCAGTGATCAAAACGCGCAATACGAATATATGGGGTAATTTTCATATTTGAGCCATGCTGCCGTGGGCCACAGTGTAACTGGTGGGCAGCCTGTCTCGTCGATTAATGGTCATTGCAAGGAATAATATCGCACTCACCGCAAAACCACACGAGACGAATTAACGCGACCAGGCCGGAAAGTTTAGTTGTAACTGCGGACGTCGCTTAGACCTTGGCACAGGTCATGGTGTAATATGCCATGGTAGTTCAATTTATTAAGATGCAGTCAAAGAGTATCCAATGGAGGAGTTTCTATGTCGCAATTTTTCAGTATTGGCAGGAAGTGCTTGTTGGCAGGGCTCGTCACCCCACTGGCGCTATTCGCGATGAGCGCGAACGCACTGGAAGTCGGTGACAAGGCGCCGGATTTTTCACTGCAGGGATCTGATGGAAATACCTATACCCTGTCCCAGTTTAACGGCGAAAAGCCCGTCGTTATTTCGTTCTTCCCCAAAGCATTTACCGGTGGATGAACTGCACAATGCAAGGCGCTGCGTGACAGCGCTGACGAAATAAACAATTTCGACGTAGCCTACTTTATGACCAGCGTGGATACGCTGGAAACGAATACCGCCTTTGCTGAAGAGCACGAGGCAAACTTCCCGATCCTGTCTGCCCCGGACAAGGTTATGCCGGAGACATACGGGGTGCTAAACGAAAGAGGGATGTGTAATCGCTGGACCTACTATATTGGTACAGACGGTACCGTGCTCAAGATCGACAAGGAAACCAACCCGGTAACCGCCGGCGCTGACCTTTCCAGGACTATGGCGGAACTGGATTTCCCCAGGAAGTAGCAGGCGTCAACACTCTTTGATAAACGCCGGTGGAATTAGCAAGATTCCACCGGCTTTTCTTTTTGAATCCTCTTGAATCACCTGTTTATAATCCCGGTCCGCCACACAGAGAATTACGGAGACTATCGATGAGAGCCCGGATCGCATTTTTACTACTGACAGCGATGGCGCTGCCCGCTTACGGAGAATCAGGCACGAATTCTGCACCCGCCTGGACGGGCACACGCATCACGACGACAGATCAGCATGCACGCACGGAGACTCCCGCGCGAAATGCCCACAGGGAATACGTGGACCTGGTTCTTGGTGAGCTGGACCTGCGTGACGGTGATACCGTAGTTGATGTCGGCGCCGGTGATGGCTGGTGGACCCGGCGCATCGTGGATCTGATCGGCGACAATGGCGTTGTCTATGCACTGGAAGTCGATACGGAAAAGGTTAATGCATTGAAAGAAACCTTCGCTGACGATCCCAGGATCATACCGATTTTAGGCAAAACCGATTCCACCACACTGACTGAACAATGTTGCGACCTGGTATTTATCTCACAGGTCTATCATCATTTACCCGAAGACGGTCGGGTCGATTACCTCCGGCATCTGGGCAACATCATTAAATCCACCGGCCGTGTGGTCGTGCTGGAAAGATATAGTGGAATCGACGTCGGACGGGGTGAACACGGTACGCGACTCAGTGATCTCATCCGCCAGGCCGAAGAGGGTGGCTGGGTGCTGCTGCGCTATGAACTGTTGCCCGGGACCTATCACTACCTCACGATCTTCGCGCCCAAACCCCTGTTCCCGCTGGAGCCGCCGCGCAATACAACAAACGACAACAACGGCTGACGGCGCGCTGGAAGTACCACTCGCCGGGCTGGTTTCAGGCCGATTTCCTCACCTGGGGAACCGGGTAGACTTTAACTGATCCGGGAGTCGTATCCTTTGCCCGCCAGGTTTCTTCATAGGCGTAGGGTTCCTTTACCGGTGGCTTGCTCTTGCCCCACACCGTAAACAGAAACTTGACGGTATAATAGATATTCCAGAACACCTCGTTGTTTCGAATGATAAATCCCAGCCGGCGGAGGATATAGCGAGGGTTTTGCAGGTAGGCCTCGCGATAGAATTTCTTCAGGTAGGACGTAATCACCGGCCATTCCAGCGTCGGGTGATCAAATATTGCATCGGCATTATGGTAAACCGTGTACTTGTCCCAGTCGCAGGTCTTGATGCGCCCCCCGGCCTGCAACTCGTTAAACATCGGCGTACCGGGAAACGGCACCGTGATCCCGCACTTCATTGTCTCCAGTTCTACCTGCCGCGAGTAGTTTATCGTGTCCTGCATGCTGGCCTCCGTATCACCGGTAAGGCCTACCATGAAGAATCCATTCGGTTCCAGCCCGGCGCGGCGCGCCATGGCAACTGCCTCGACTCCTTTCTCAAGCGTTGCCTTCCCCCCCTTGCCAAAGGCCTTGAGCACCTCGTCGTTACCGCTCTCAAACCCAAAATATACCCGGTAGCAGCCCGCCTCCCGCATCAGGTCAAACAGCTCCCGGTTCGCGCTGTCGACCCGAATGCCATTGGTACAGGCCCACTTCATCTGCACCCCTTGCTTGATAAACTCCTCGCAAACCGACGCCGCCCACTTGTTGTCGCTTGTGAAGATATCATCTACCAGGATGGCCTCACGGAAACCCAGCGCATACAGGCGCTGCATCTCATCGGCGCACCGCCCGGGTGATTTCTTTCGGTAGCCCAGTCCCATGGTGTTCTTGCTGCCGCAGAAATCACACTGGTACACGCAGCCGCGTGAAAACTCGACGGTTGTTGAGGGACGATAGCGCGAGATGATCCTCGTAACGCGCTCATTACACTCCGTGGGATAGGCATCCCAGGCCGGCATCGGCAAGTCATCTAGTGGGTCGATCATTCGCCCCGGCGGATTGTGTCTTATCGCCTCCCCGGAATCGCGCCACCATATACCCGGGATCGACTCCTTTGACACACCGTCAAGCAGATCGGCCGCGGTAAAGTCATGTTCTCCCGCCGCCACGACGTCGAGCACCGACTCGCGCATCGTCTCCTCCGGCATTGCCGACGGATGCGCACCGCCTGCGACCGTAATGATGTCATCGGAAAATTCACGCACAATATGGGAGATATCCCGCATTTGGTTGGCGAGTGGCGTCGTAGCCGTGATACCAACCAGGTCCGGACGCTCCTCCCTGATTACCTCGCGGATGACATCCGGATGGTACTGGCGATAAGACAAGTCCAGGATGCGAAAATCATGCCCGCGTGCACGCAATGCGCCGCCTATGGCGGACAAGCTGAGTATAGGATAGACGGGAAAGGCGATACCGCCTTCATTGGACCCATAGGTCCGAAAGTAGGATGGATTAATAAGCAGTGCCTTACCCACCGTTATACCGCAATGGAATTGTGAACGAACTTGCTCATGGCCACCGGATCGAACCGCTCAATCGCCGTCCGCTTCCTGGTCTTCATCCCCATCCACATCGTCATCCTCGTCCAGCTCCAGTAAGGGAACGGACTGGATGGCCGAGCCGGCGATACCCTTGATAGAACTGTACATGTGATTGGTATTGAGTAACACCTTCTGAATTTGCTTCTCTCTCTTTTTCCAGTGCCCCTGGATGGAGCGCCGTTCAGATTCCAGGTCGCTCTGCATCTGCGTAAACCCTTCCACTATCCCTTCAACCTGCAAGCGAAACTCGTTGCTGGTCAGGAAGCCGTACAGCATTTCCATCTTCTCGCCCTTGTTCTCCTGCGACGCGGCCGTGTTGCTGACCAGGATGACGGATTCACGCAGCACCTGGCACAAGCCCCTGAACTCTTCAAAGGTACACACCCATACACCTTCGCGCAGGCCCATGCGGTCCATGTCAGCAGGCATCACCTCGGTAACCAGCACACCGACATCGGCGCCCCTGTCACGGATATCATTGCGGAATTTTTCAATCCAAAGGGGTTGAAACACCTTCGTCCGTTTACTCTCGTAATAGATGGTGCCGCAGTTCGTGCGGCTCCTGGTATTGACGACCTGCAGACAGTCTGCTCCGGTCGCCCCCTTTTTTATTTCCTCAATCGTATCGAGCGGGAATTGTGCCGTCAACCACTCTTCTATGGCCAGTTCCTGCACCTCACCCTGTAATTGCCCGGACCCCTCTTCGGCCTTACGATGGGCGTCCCGGAGCTGTTCCCTGAGCTGGTTGATAACGTGATCCTTCTCAGATATTTTCAGCGAATTTTTCGACTCCTCCGCCTTCCTTATCTTCTCCCGCTCCTCTGCCAACTGCTTGCTGAGCTTTTTCTCTGATTCGGCCTCGATCTGGTCCCGAAGTTCGTCCTTTTCTCTTTTTAGTTTCTCTATCTCGGCCCGGGTCTTGTTCAGGTCCTTCAGCTTGTCGGACTGTGCTGCCAGGTCCTGCTGCAACAGCTTGATTCGTTCGGACTGCTCTTCCTCGGCCCGCTCCTTTTCCTGTTTCGCGATGCGCTCGGTCTCCTTCGCCAACTGCTTACGTATACCGGCCTCGACCTGCTCGCTGATGTTCTCCTCTCTCTTCTCGATGTCAGCTTGCTTCTTCTCGATCTTGCCCATCTCTTTTGCGAGACGATCGTGGTATTTTTTCTTTAGTTCATCATCCAGTTGATGATAGACGATTTCATTGACGTCTATCTCCTTGCCACAGTTGGGACACTCGATTCGGTTTTGCACACTCATGGGGATATCTTACGTAAATAAAGGGGACGGGGGGATTAAATTTTAATCCCTCCGTCCCCTTTTTCTACTAAAATGAATGGAGAAGACGATGGCAAATTCACTGGTAAATCGGTGGGAATTTATTAGCGGCAGTGCGGCGCTGTTCGCTCAAGGGGCCGATCTGACCGGTTTCACGCATGCCTATGAGCAGGCGACACAATGGCACACGAGGCAACCGCCTGTTTAACGATGAGGAGGAACATGAACAAAATACTAACTGGACTGGCTCTCTTACCAATCGTACTGATGACGGGCTGCGGCGACGAGGCCCCGGACAACCAACCCGTTGCGGATACCGCCATAACTGACCATTCAGCACCGGTGATCTCCGGGCTTAAACTGGAAAACACCAATTCGGCCGTACCCCTGGCCGCTGTATTACGCCTGACTACCGATGAACCCGCACGTATAAGCATCAACATCAACGATGGTCGGCAGGAATGGATTGTGGCGCCAGGAGACCGTTACGACACTGACCATGTTCTGCCGGTACTTGGCCTTCGCCCCGAGCGGGTGCATACCATCACTGTGATTGCGACCGATGAGGCCGGTAATGCTACAGAGTCCGCAGCACTGAGTATAGAGACTCCTCCGGTACCCGTAGAGATGCCAAACTTCACTGTGACCGTAAGTGATACCGACCGCATTGAACCGGGTGTGACCATGCTCAACGTGAAAGGATGGAATGACGGGACCGAACTGGTTTTCGGTCTGATTGTCATGGTGAATAACGAAGGCGAGGTCGTCTGGTATTACTACACGCCGGATAATGGAATAGAAGATGTGAAGCGACTGTCAAACGGCAATCTCCTGTATGACAACGGTCCCGGAGGAAAAATATGGGAACTGATCGAGATCGACATGCTCGGGAATATTGTCCAGCGCTGGCACGGGACAGGCAGTGGCATGGAAGCCGCCGAAGGCAGCACCCTTGTTGACCTCGATACGTTTCACCATGATGTGCTGGAAATACCGAACGGGAACTTTCTGACCATCAGCAGCAAGCCGAGGGTAATCGAGGATTTTCCAACCAGTGATAGCGACCCTGATGCCCCCACCGGCACAGCGACACTTATCGGCGACGTGATCGCCGAATTCAGTCGTGACGGCACCGTGATCAGAAGCTGGGAACTTCTCGATATCCTGGACCCCTACCGGATTGGATATGATTCCCTGTCTGGCGGATTCTGGATGGAGGCCTATGGAGACTCCCAGGAATGGCCGCTGCGCGATTGGGGACATGCCAACGCCCTTGTCTATGATGCCACCGATGATACGGTGCTGATGTCGCTTCGACACCAGGATGCGCTGGTGAAGATCGATCTTTCAACCGGAAAGCTTGTCTGGATACTTGGAACGCACGACAATTGGAAGGAACCGTGGTCACAGTACCTGCTTGAACCCGAAGGCGACCTGGAGTGGCCCTATCATACCCATGGTCCGGCGCTCACTCCGCAAGGAGATATCGTGTTATTTGACAACGGCACCCACCGGGCAACTCCTTATGGAGAGAAGATGCCCGTCGCGGAGAGCTACAGCCGCGCCGTAGAATTCGCCGTTGATGAGACGGCCATGACCGTATCCCAGACGTGGTCATACGGTGGTCCCGGGGAGGAAGTCGGCGACGAGCACTTTTATTCTCGCTACCTGAGCGATACCGACTGGTTACCACAGACCGGGAATATACTGATTACAGACGGCGCGAGGGAAACGAACAAAGACGGGGTTGCCGTCCCACAAAGCGAGGCCCGCTTATGGGCACGGATCGTCGAGGTGACCCACGACGACCCGGCGGAGAAGGTCTTCGAACTGATTGTCGAACAGGACGAAGGCCGTGGTGTACACATCTACCGCGCAGAGAAACTACCCTCGCTCTACCCCTGACTGACAGAGAAATAAATTCCGGGCAACCGGGTTCGCCGCGCTTGTAATTCACACCAATTTGTTGTTGGATAGCGTATGTTAAGCACTAACCCCGCCGACGCCGGCAACCGAATCAGGCACGCCATCAAGAGCGCCGGCTTGACGCAGGCACAAACCGCCGCCGCCATCGATGTCACCCCGCAATCCGTTAACCGATGGATCAAGGAAGGGAAGATTTCGCGTGAGAACCTGATGGCCCTGTCGCGAGCGACAGGCAGCACCTTCACCTGGCTGTCCACGGGAGAGGGTCCGCAGCTATATCGCACCAGCGAGAGCGTGTTTAAGGCCATGCAGGATACGGGCCTGGTCCATGCACAAATCATGGATGACCTCGGTATTGCGCCCAGGACCTTTATCCAGTGGATAGTGGAAGCCCCTCCGGAAGACCTGCCACAGATGACGGACCGGATCGTCGAGGTATTACACACCACGACGGAGTTGGTCCAGCGAATGATGAAAACCTCTCTCATGGAGGGGGCCCCGGCAATGCAGGCGGATTTCAAGGGCGGATTGACCGCGTGGCATACCCCCGTCGCGGGGGCCTTGCAACTGGACGATTCGGGATGGGGCCAGCTCGTCAAGACGGATGTGGAAGACGTCGAGGCACGTACGTCCGACCCGACCGCTTACGGGCGGGTTATCAGGGGCAACCAGCTTGAGCCCGCGATTTGCAATAACTGGGTACTGCTGATTGAACCCTCGGTTGACCCTCGCCCTGGTGAATACGTGCTGGTGCGACTGAATGATGATCGTTGCTCCATTCGCGAGTATCTCTACAAGCGGGGCGATGAATACAGCTTCAGCGACATCGTCGGCAAAAAGGAGCGAACGTCGATCCCGCAGGAGGATATCCGTTATATCCGCCGTGTGGGTGCGATGGTGCCGGCGGCGTTGTAGCGCGCCAGCACCGCATTAAGCATCCAGGGTCAACCCGCCCGGTGATTCCATTAAATTCAGAGGTTCCTTAAAAAGGCCACTGCCTTTAAAATGGCGCCCCGTCATCAATGACCCGGGCGTAATGACCGGGTATCACCCACCTTACTAAAGCATGCAACCCGAGGTTACAAATAAAGGCGCGGGGCGCTGGCTATTTGGCGACTTT
>PVMK01157314.1_pt1 | contig 13664 bp, 11 predicted proteins | sample 1853481 | NCBI WGS metagenome assembly PVMK01 (sample SAMN08533507, study PRJNA380276) | Marine sediment metagenome, whole genome shotgun sequencing project. | reverse complement strand
TCAGGGATCGCAGCAGCATGGGACCGATGGTCGGCAATCTCTTCCTGAACAGGAGGGTCTTGCCGGACCGGCGGTTGGCTGGCGATCTTGGCGGGACTGGATTCGGGACTCATAAATATGATCCTCTGGCCTTGTTGGATTACTCCATGCGTATGCGTGGATCACTCCAGGCCAGTAAAATATCCGAGATAAGGGTGCCGATGACAGCCAGAAAAAGGTATATCATGACAATAGTGCCGGCGAGGAACATGTCCTGGCTGATCAGGGAGCGCAGCAGCATGGGACCGATGGTCGGCAAATTCAGAACGGTGGCCACAATCACGCTGCCGGAGAATATGAGCGGCAAATACCAGCCAATCGTGCTGACCAATGGGTTGAGAGAAAGGCGCACCGGATACTTCAGCACCAGCTTCCACTCCGACATGCCTTTGGCCCGCGCCATTTCTACATAGGGCTTTGTTGAGTTCATCCAACAGATTGGCGCGCATGATGCGCGCCAGCCGCGCCGTGCCATCCAAGCCGAGGATGATCATGGCAGCCAGATGTGCCGTAAGAGATCTTGAGCACGATGCCACTGACCAGGGAGCGTCAATAACTCCGTGAGAGAGAGACCGGTCACACTCACGCCGAACTGCGAGAAGGCCAGCCACATGATGATCAGCGCGACCATAAACGTGGCGTCGCCACACCAAAATAATTGAAAACGCTGAAGAAATAATCCAAAAATGAGTACTGTTTGACGGCCGAAATGATGCCGATGGGAATGGCCAGTAGCCAGGTGAAAACAAAAGTGAAAAGACCGAGCATAACCGTCAACATGATACGCTCGCCGATTAATTCCTTGATCGGTTTTTGCCAATCAAGGAGAACCCAAGATCACCGGTGGCCATGCGGCTCGCCCACTTGAAATATTGCAGATACATCGGCTGATCGAGGCCATACCGTTCGCGCAGGCGTCGACCTGGGCCCGATCGACTGAGGAACCGGATGCCGTCAAATCGGCGATATAGCTCGAGACAAAATCTCCCGGTGGCGCCTGAATGATGACGAAAGCGAAAATCGAAAAGATGACCAGCATCAAGGGCAGCAACAGAAGGCGTTTGATGATGTATTGAAACATAGTGATTACTTCAACGCCGATAACATAAGGGGTCACCAGATTGGACCATTCTGCGAGAATGGTCCAATCTCATAATATTTGACTAGAGATTGGTCCAACCTTCAAGATTGGACCAATCTTATCTATTCAACTCTACTGCGAGAAGAAGTACTGCTCGGGACGGGTGTCACCAGGCGTACGCAAGGGCCAGTCATTGCCGGCGACCTCGGGTACGTTCATCAGGTTTTCATTGACCACGACCACACCCTGAATCATGGGTGTCAGGCCAACGGTGCCGATCTCCCAGACGTTGTCGGCCCAGATCCTGAACAACTCTTGAGCTATCTCGACCTGCCGCTCAGGACCCGACAGCTTGGCCTCGTCGATCAGATCGACGAGTTGCTTAATATCGTCCGGCGGCTCGAGACCTTCCGCACCTTCAGTTCGATACCAATCGGCGTAGAGAGGTCCGAATGTCAACGCCGGATCGCTGCGAACGTCCTGTTTTGGCTGACCGCTGAAGGGGAAACCGGTGGTATCGTCATTCCAGAGTTCGGCCATCAGTTCATTGTTGGGTCTCATCGCGAAATGAGGGGTACGTTCGCGAATTTCTATGTGGGCCCTTATGCCTACTTCCGCCCAATCTTCGACGATCAACTGGGCGATATCGGGCCAGTTACCGAACTGCGGTACCACACCAATTTCGATATCCATTGGATTGCCATCGGGCAGGAGGCGCATGCCGTCACCGTCGCGCTCGGTCAGGCCGAGGCCATCCAGCAGTGAGTTGGCTGTGTCGAGATCGAGTTCAGTGTACTTGAAAGCCCACTCATCTCCTGGATAGTAAGGATGGAATGGCGCAGGCACAGCCTGGCGCGCTTCGCCAAGCCCCAGAAACGCCGACTCAACAATCGCATTGCGATCGATGGCATGGGACAAGGCGATACGGAAGTCCTTATTTTGGAACAGCGCGCCCATAACGGGATCATTGGCTATCCAGGTCTGGTTGAACATGATCACGGCATCGGAGCCGCCGAAGGTCGGCCAGGTGATGACGCGATAGCCACCCGCGGCCTCGTTTTCTTTGAGCACCGGGTAAGAGCTCATGTTGATATGGCGACCCTGCATATCAATCTCGCCGGCAACAGCACCCAAATTCAAGGTTTCTTTGTCGGCGAAGAAGGTAAAGCGTACCTCATCAATGTAGGGCAGCTGGTTGCCTTCCGGATCGACGGCAAAGTAGTAAGGATTACGCGTGATGGTAAAGACCTGGTCGGAGGTACTGGTTCCTGATGGCGCCCAGGCGGCCGTGCTCGGACGGGCACCACTGACATGCGGCATCGCTTGCACGGCAAATAGTTCTACCCAGGTATCGAACCCGGCTTCGTCAACCGTGGCTTGCAGGTCCGCTTCATCAGCGAAATTGGGATGGAAATCTTCCAGGTAATGTCCCGGAACGAAAGCCAGGTTGGCTATCGCTTTATCGGCGGCATCCTTATTGGCCAGGTCCAGTAAGAAAGCGGTGTTAGGTTGGCCAAAGGTCCATTTCACAGAGGTCTCATCCAACTTTTCAACGGTGGCCACAGAGCCATCCGCATTCTGCATCCAAACTGGTGCGGTGGGCGAGAGGTCCTCGTTGAGAAGGATATTCTCATACCACCATATAATGGCATCGGCCGTAAAGGGTTCGCCATCCGACCATTTCATGCCTTCGCGCAAGAAAACTGTCCACTCGGTGAAATCGTCATTGGATTCCCAACCTTTGGCGATATGCGGAATAACTTGGCTGCCATCCGGCGCATGGCGCACCAGGGCATCGTAGACTACACGTGTGTAGTTATTGTGATCGCCAGGGCCGAGGAAACCACGGCGTAAGGTGCCGCCGTATTGGCCAACTTCGTCGACCACTTCCTGTACTAATGGTTCAGCAGGCAGACGTTCGTCAACTGGCGGCAGTTCGCCGGCAGCGACCATTTCGGCCAGGATTGGCGCTTCATTGTACATCGATTCGGCCATCGGTTCTTCGGCCGGCTCTTCGGCCGGTTCTTCGGCTGGTTCTTCAGCCGGTTCTTCGGCTGGTTCTTCGGCTGGTTCTTCGGCTGGTTCTTCGGCTGGCTCCTCGGCCGGTTCTTCTACTTCCTCTACGGCCGGCTCTTCTGGTACCTCGGTAGCCGGTTCGTCCCCGCCACAAGATACCAACAACAAACTGAAAACCAGTACCAGACTGATTCCCAAGATCAATTTCCACATCGATCTTGATCCGGAATATTTCTTAGTTCTCTTGTTTCTCATTTTCGTCCTCCACGAAAAACGTTGACAATCTCCAATGTATATCTAGTTGCCAACTTATGATTAGTATAACCATTGATTTGCTGGTGCGTGGCCCATATTGTGGGCAAGCGCATGGCTTCTCCTGCTAATGTAATAGCCAATCAATAATCAATATCTAATAAACCACCTCCTCAAGAACGACTAACCCAGAAACCGATTTTCGACTTTTGTATCCGGGTAATTTCAATCATATTGTGCTTTTTGAGTCACACTATCTGTGACTCTACCGTGCTGGCGCGAACAATAAGTTTTGGCTCGATCCTTACCTCATCACAATCGAGCACAACTTCGTTAATACAATCGAGCAACATCGATGCTGCTAGCGTTCCCAACTTTTCTCGGGGTATGTGGCAGGTAGTCAAAGCAGGTGACACCACACTTGCCAGCATGATGTCGTCAAAACCGATGATGGCGATATCTTCGGGCACCCGCCTGCCAGACGCGGCACAATAATTAAGCGCACCTAAGGCGACCAGATCGTTATAACAAAACAAAGCTGATAATTTGGGGTGTGTATCAAGTAGTAAATGCGCAGCCTTTTCACCATCCGTGACAGTAGGCAGGCAATGTTGCACCCAATCGTCTTGTGACTCAATACCTGCTTCTGCAAGGGCTTGTTTGTAGCCTTGTAATCGTTTAATGCCGCTGTAAGAAGTGATAGGTCCGGCCACGAAGCCGATAGCCGTGTGTCCCATATTTAAGAGATGCTGGCTGGCCAAATAGCCTCCCAGGAGATCGTCCACCAAGACTGCCGGAAACCTTATTTCTTCGAAACGACGATTCACGAGTACCACGGCCGGGAATTGGGCGAGGGCCGTCTGTATAGGCGCCTCTTTTTGACGGAGACCACAGACAATCACGCCATCAACATACCTCTCGTGAAGCATATTCAGTACCTCGATCTCACGTGAGGCATCTTCACCCGTGTTGCATAATAAAATTATGTATTTGTTGGCAGAAGCCACTTGCTCGGCTCCCCGGGCAATGGCTGAGAAGAAGGGGTTTGAGATATCTGGGACCACCAGACCGATCGTCGCTGTACGCGCTGAAACCAGACTCCTGGCAATGTGACTGGGCCGGTAACCCGTTTCCGCGATTATTTCCTGAACACGTTGTCTCGTCGCAGCGCTTACATCCGGTTTGCCGTTGATGACGCGCGACACCGTTTGATATGACACCCCCGCCAAATCGGCTACATCAGCAATGGTTACTCGTCGCTGGCCCATGATTTTCCGCAGTGTAAAGTTCATTGACGTGAAGGTTCACGTGAGAGTTAACGGAATCATTATTATCAGGGTACTTCAAAATTTATCGCTTGTCAATAGTCCAAGTCTAAATTAGAATGCTTTGGAAAGAATTAAGCGCGAGTTTGGTTAGGCAGCTTATTAAACCCACTCTTCAGGATTCTTGGCTGCAAGTCACCAACAATGAAACCAAACATCATTTTTCTTATGGCCGATGACCTGGGCTACGGGGACCTGGGATGTTACGACGCAACCAAAATCCCCACGCCCAATATTGACCGAATAGCCCGCGAAGGGTTGCGCTTTACCGACGCCCATGCATCTTCGGCGTTGTGTACGCCGAGCCGTTACAGTATCCTCACCGGGCGGTACTCTTGGCGCAGCCGGCTGAAACGAGGTGTATTGTGGGGTTTTAGCCCGCCACTGATCGAACCCGACCGCCCTACCGTGGCCAGGCTGCTCCAACAGCACGGTTACGCCACTGCCAGCATCGGCAAATGGCACCTTGGTCTGAATTGGACCACGATTGACGGCAGCGAACCCGATCCCAAGGGGAACGGCCGCATCATCAACTACACAGCGCCACTCACCGGCGGAGCGCAAAGCCTCGGTTTTGATTACAGCTTCAACATTTCCGGCTCGCTAGACATGGCTCCCTACTGCTTTATCGAGAACGGCCGTGTCGTGGATCTGCCCACAGTCGAAAAAGAACCCTACAATCCTCAACAACGCCCAGGTCTCATGCCCCCCACCTGGCGAGACGAAGAAGTTGATATCACTTTTGCTCAGAAAGCTGTGGCCTGGATTGAAAAACGCACAGAGGAGGATCGACCTTTCTTCCTTTACCTCACCCCCTCGGCGCCCCATCGGCCCTGCATGCCCCCCGACTTTATCATGGGCCGCAGTAGCGCCGGCCAGCGCGGCGACATGATCACCCTGTTTGACTGGATAGTCGGGCAGATTGACGAAGTACTGCGGCGTCATAATTTAACAGACAACACGCTGCTCATTATCACCAGCGACAACGGCGCGCAAACAACAGATTATTACGGCAATTCATGGGGTCACAAGGCTAATGGCGATCTGCGGGGGCAGAAAGCGGATATTTGGGACGGCGGCCATCGCGAACCGTTCATCATACGCTGGCCGGGGGAAGTGGCGGCAGGCCATATCAGCAATCAGCTAATATGTCTTGGTGATCTGATGGCGACTTGCTCTGCCGTCATTGGCGCCGAGCTGCCCGATGGTGCCGGGCCAGACAGCAGCAATATCTTGCCGATTATGAAAGGGTGGGATGAACCTGTGCGTGATACCCTAGTGCATCACTCCGGCGATGGCATGTTTTCCATTCGGCGAGGACCCTGGAAGCTAATCGAAGGGTTGGGATCTGGTGGTTTCACTAAACCAGCCCGCGTCGAATCACAACCAGATGGTCCTGCCGGTCAGTTATACAATATTGCTGAAGATCTTGGCGAGCAGAACAATTTATGGCAAGAACAGCCAAAGGTTGTGGCTCAATTGAGCAAGCTGCTGGCAGAAATCGTCGCCTCGCCCAATTCTTAAGAGCACGGCTCGATTCAGGGGCAGAGACAAGTCTCACCTCAACATGATGCTATCGTTTTCTTCTTTCCACTCATAAGGTGTTTCTGGCAACAATCCTCTGGCGGTATAACCATCTTGTAGCATTTGATTCATGACGCTCTGAATCTCAAACTCGCCGCGTATTGATGGTTGCATCTTTGGAAAATAATCGCTAATGGGCCCCGGTAGTACAAAGGTCAATGAAGCAGAAAGTGGGCTGGTAATATCTTCGGGGGACGGTTTTTCCACTATCCGGCTGATTTGCCCGTTCTCTTGAAACTGCACGCTGCTGGCGAGGATTTTTTCCGATGGCAGTTTCTTTAAGCTGATGGTCATATCGGTACCGTTGGCCGTATGGGCAGCTACCAGGTTCACAAGGTAGTCGCGCGCCAGAATATAATCAGTCGCTGTCAAAACAAACGGCCGTTCTCTGGCAAATAGCGCAGCGTATATCGACACAGCCGTTTGTAAAGCGTTAGCCGTACCAACCAGTGATGGTTGGCGACAGTAGACGGCAGTTAAATTCCAATCAGAGCCATCGCCCACGAATTCCTCGATTTGCTCGATCATATGGTGCGTAACAATACACACAGTGCGAATGCCGCCCTCGGCGACTGCGGTAAGTATGTAATCCAGAGTTGCACGGTTTTAGATTCATGACGGTACCCCGTTATCTACCCGGTAAACGGCTGCTTTTTTAGCCAATTCGGGGTACATCCTGTTGTATTCCGCCAGAATATGAGAGGCGGCCGTTTCTGCCAAGGCGCGATCTGCCAGACCGATGACGCAGCCGCCGTGACCGGCGCCGCTGAAACGACTGCCGTATACGCCCTTGGTGGCGCTGACAATTTGATGCAAAGCGATGATTTCATCCTGTCCAGATTGATACTCGTGTATCGAACTCGCGCAAGACTCATTCATAAAGGATCCGAAGCGAGCGACGTCGTTCTCCTGCCATGCTTGCACTCCTGCAGAGACCCGGGCCACTTCGCCAAAGTAGTGATTCGAGCGACGGCGCAGATTGTCGGGCATAGCTTGGGCGCGGTCGGCATAAATTTCATACGGTACATCGGAAAGCACGGTAGCCTTTGGTAACAACCATCGTGCTGCTGCCTTGCATTCGACGACACTATGGTTGTAACCACCGCTTCTCGTCAATTCACGGACAATGCCGGAATGCACGACCAGCCAGACCGCATCGTCTGCTTGTGGCGGATCGGGAATAGGTCGCGACTGACGGTGGCGAGTATCAATGTAGACCAGTTCATTTTTTCGACCATATAGAATGCTGCCCTGATCAAGAATCCCGTTTTGTAAGCCTAAAAAGGCATGCTCCAGCTGATAATCTAGCTCCACCAAATTGGCAGTGGTTAGCGAGATGTTGTTGGCATCGGCGAGCGCCTGCAGGTAAGCGAGGCCCACGGCGGCCGATGAGCTGAGACCTGCGCCGATCAGAGTGCCGCTGGCCACGCCGGTAAAACCACGTGTGAGGGCATGATTCTGGTTCAATGCCAGCGCAGCAGCCTGTGCATAACGTGCCCAATGATCGGGCTGTACCTCCGCACCAATGAGGAAGGTGACAGGGTCAGTGAAGTTGGTGCTGGCCAAGCGAATTTCTGGTTCAGGATTTGGGGTGTAAACAAGGACCGTGCCAGTGTTGATAATCCGTCCGAGGACATGACCGCCTTGATGATCGACGTGGGCTCCCAGAGGGCAGATACGATAGGGTACAAACAATTGGCGGATCGTTGCGGGATCGATTGGGAACGTGTCTAATAAGACACTCGTTGCCTCCGTCACCTGATCATTTACTATTGGGAAAGATTGCAGCACTAAACGCTCCATAAATAGGGCAAATGCGACTATAAAACTACAGTATATCAAATTGAGTAGATTATCGGCCGGGCCACCCCGTTTCTTGTTGAGGATATACCTTTCTTAATAAACAGCGCTGATTATAACAAATGATGATAACGAAGCTAAAACAGCAACGGCTGAGGGAGGAATTCGGTTCTATGACAGGCCTCAGGGACAATACTCCCGTTCACCCGCTACATTTCTGGCCGAACATTATGAATACCAGAACGAAATTTCAAACACATTATCAACCCACAAAGGTACGACATTGTTCGTTTTCTTCTATCCTTCCTTCACGGTTCCAACCGACATATCAAGAATTGATTTCCACCTGACTGCTTGACGAACCAATTTGCCGAGATACTACATATTCGAATATATTCACCAGAATTAGTTGCCTAGAACCTGCCAAGTGAAGTATTTGTACCCTTCACTTTGGTCGCCATCAAGCATACATTGAAGGGACCCCAATTAATTAGCTGACTTGATTTGAGCTCGGAATTGAGATACAGCCAACAAAAACTGAGAAAGTATTGAATATGACGATGACACCAATTTTATATGTTCCACAGCAAGACCTTTCACATATCCATGAAACTGCTGTTATGATCCTGTTGGAAATCGGTATCAAAACGGATCACGTATGGATACGCGAACGGCTGGCAGATAGAGGTTGTCGACTAAAAGGTGAAAGGGTTTTCTTACCGCCTGATTTAATCGACGCGACATTACGACAAATCCCCGACTCGTTTAAAGTTTATGGGCGACAAATAGAGGAATATATTACCGTTGGGCTGGATAATACATACGGTATCAACACAGGCATTTTCCCTAATATTTACGATTTTGACAGCGGACATATTCGGCGCAGTACTCTAGATGATGTCAGGAATACAACGCGCCTTATGGATGCTATGGAACATTTGCACGCTGTATACGTCTCGTTAGTGGATGCTAACGACGTAGCGCCCCACATGGCCACGGTCAGTGATTTCGCCGCTGTCATCGCGAATACCACTAAACCAATTATCGGTCCGGGAGCTACAAATCTAGCCGAGGCAGAGGCCATTGTGAACATAGCCGGCGCAGTGCGCGGTGGAAGCAGCGAACAATTAAAGAAATTTCCAGTCTGCGTGCCTTTTATTTGTCCAATTTCCCCTCTCTTTTTTCCGAAAGACATCGTTGACGCTTTAGTTTGTGTCGCAGAAAGCGGGCTGCCGATTATCGCGCTTACTAATCCAGTTATGGGATTAACTTCCCCTTATACCATTGCCAGTACCGTTGCCTTAGGCCACGCAGAAGTTCTTGCGTTAGCGGTGATAGCACACACAGTCTCACCTGGCTTGCCTATCCTGAATCAGAATACACCTAGTGTTGCAGACATGAGAACATTGGCGTCCACCACAGGCGGGCCGGAGACGGGCTTGATACGGCAGATGACCGTATCGCTCTCAAATCAACTAGGTATGCCTTCATGTGCTCACGGCCATACAAGCTCAACAAGCCTAGATTATCAGGCCGCAGCCGAAAAGACGCTAAACGGGCTGCTAATCGCTTTGGCTCGCCCCTCGTTGCTGGGTGGACTGGGCGGGCTGGCAAACGCCACACTAACGTCATACGAATCTATCTTGATCGATAATGAAGGATATGGTGCTATATTCCGCACCCTGGCGGGCGTTCAGGTTGACAAGGATCATCTTGCTTTTGATACTGTTCGCGAATTGGCAGATTCCGGCGAATTTCTAATAAACGAGCATACCCTCCGGTACTTGCGTTCCAATGAGGTCTGGGCTCCACGGCTAGCCGTGCGACAGGGATTAGTTGGGGGAATCCCTGCTTCTGAAGATAGCATCGAACGAGCGCACGCCGAGACCCGAAGACTCCTCGATATGCACACCGTAGAACCTCTGGAAAAGAACACCCAATTGGAAGTTAACTCAATCTTAGATACTTACGACCGGTCACATACCGCATGATAACGAGTTTATCGTTGGTGGGGCTTGGATCAGCCAGGCGGCCTTGACCATGATCTCGTGTTTGTTGTTAATAATTATTGCGAAATTGTTTGCAAAAACTGTGCCAGAATATCATCAATGGACTGGTCAATAGGAATTGTAATGGCTTCGTCTTCTTTTGGCGGCTCTACTGTTTCAAACTGTCTATGCAACATTTCCGGCTTCATATAATGATCCTGGCGAGCCTGCATACGCTACTAGATAAGGTCAAACTATCAGCAAATCTTATTGCGGGAGCGATAAGTTCGCTCACTCAGTTGAACTATAGGATTTGGGTAAAAATCGAGAATCGGGATAGGGGGGCTTTCACCCCCCTCCCACACCACCGGACATGCGGGTCCGCATCCGGCGGTTCGGTCAAGTATGACGAAGTCGTTGCTTCGTGTTGAACTGTTTCTCTTTCCGGGTGTCTGATATCGACTTGCGCCACGTCCGCTTCCTTCCAGCCTTTAGCCTTCTCTCCACGTTCGCCCCAAATTTCTAGGTATCGGCTGCGGTCTTTATCACACGCCTTTCTGCTCAACTCCTTGTCCGTTTAGCCCTTCGCCCTGTAAACGAGTTTCCCCGTCCGCCCTGGGTGGTCGTTACTCCACCGACTACTATGGCCTCTGCTGACTTCTGTCCTCCTGGACAGACCTCCCCGGATAAGGTTCGCTAACTTTCCCCTGACCCTCGCCGTGTTTACATGAGACTGCTTTGACCCTTTTTGGACTTTACTGTCTCTAGCCAGCTTATCCGTCATCCCATGCCTCTATACGCGATTCTTGTTCATCGAGTCCAGGTTTTGCACTCCGGCTTCCTCTCCACGTTCGCTCACGCTCACGCAGTTGCCTTCGGCTAGTGGTTCGTCGGGTCAACGTCCACGAGAGATTTGCACTCCTTAGTTACCGCCCATGCCGGGCGTACCAGAAAAGCGGCCGGACCCTTTCGGATCCGGCCGCTTTAAAGGCGTAATCGCCGTGAGAAACGAATTAATTAGGCAGGTACAAAGGCCTCTATTTTGGGTCTAAATTTATACCCGTATATTTGATTGTAAAATAATCTTGGTTGCGCTGTGACCGCGACTTAGATCACCGTGGACTACAAACGATCTCGCCGTGCATTTGGTCTGTTCAAAGAAATCTATTGATATGCATGCCGACAATCATAGACACGCCTTGCCCGGAACACCATCGTTTGGAACCTTCTTCCAACTGAGTATACTGTTATCAGTTGACCCGAACGTCTGCACATTCATTCAACAAGGGAGTTTTTTGATGGCAACCTATGTACTTATTCACGGTATATTCGCTGGGGGTTGGCAGTGGCAAGAGGTGGCTGGCATGTTACGAAAGTCAGGTCAGCAGGTTTATACACCAACCCTCACCGGCCTTGGTGAACGCGTACATCTTGTCAATCCAGACATTGATCTGAGCACCCATATTCAAGATGTTTTTAATGTGTTGGTCTATGAGGATCTGGGTGATGTCATCTTGGTCGGCTACAGTGCGGGTGGTCTAGTAGCCAGTGGTGTGGCTGAACTTGCTGCTGATCGGATTGCTCAACTTGTTTTTCTCGATGCACTGGTCCCTCAAGACGGTCAATCCGCTGCAACAATGGGTGGTCCAGATATAATGGGATTTCTTGTTGAGGCAGCAAACGCTCATGGAGACGGCTGGCGAATTCCATCTGATCCGTCTAACGACCCTCGGCACACAGCTCAGCCACTCAAGCCACTTCAACAACCGGTATCCATTACCAAACCGGAGGCAGCTAAGATACCTCGCACTTTTATTCTCTGTAAGCGGGGCATGGAAGATATCGGACCTCTCCACCTGTCAGCAGCTCGAACTGCGGAAATGGTGAAAAATGACGATAGCTGGCGGTATAGAGAACTCGATTCGGGGCATATGCCCATGTGGACCCATCCCCAAGAATTGACTGAATTACTACTCGAAGTTTCCTAAGCAAAACGACCGGAGCGTGTTCAGATCCGGCCGTTTGAATCGACTTTGCTTATTCCGCTTATCTACACGGAAATTCGGGGTCTAAATTTATACCCGTAAATTTGATTGCACAAAAATCCTTGTCGCGTTGTGACCAATTGTTAGGCATAGGTCAGCGCGTATACTATCTACTTTCGCCACCAGTCGCTGGAGTACATAAATGACGCTAAATGGAGGGTGACGCTGGAGCCGGAGGAATTGGGGGAAGTGGCGGCCGATTAGTCTGCTTGCAGTTGAGGTCCAGAAACTATTGACACTTCAGTTAGTGAGTTTAGTAAAGAGGTCGTTCCGAAGGAAAGGTGTCTACACACCCAATCCCCACGTATATTCGCAGTTGCCAAATCCCGGACCAATCAATGACGAGCTTATTGGCTTGCCATCGATTGAACCGGTCAGTTCATTAATGTTAAAGAGATACTCATTGTAATTGTACATCGATGACAGTGGTCCAAACAGCCGCCGCTCTAGCAAGACCTGCGCATGAGTATAGGGAACAGCACGGAAGCGTAGGAAGTCACCATTCTCCGCTGTGGCTGATACGAGAAAGTGCGGGTAAGAAGCGTTGGACAGAATCGGATTCACGGAAACCTCGGAAAAGTTAACAGTTCGCCAGCTCATACCCTGGCAAAAATAAGCACTCTCTTGTAACGGTAGGGTGAGATTTTCAACCCAATCAGGAAAGAACCAGTCGCCACGCCGCAGTAAGTGTGGCCCTAAGTAAGGGATGAAACAAGAAAAGAAACTGCCGTCGGCGAATCGAGCCAATATCCATTTCCACGGAAAGGGCATTATATTTAGACAAATGCGTTGAAAATAACCCGCGCCTTCCAGCTTCTCGGTGCCTGCTGGACTGGAGAATTCTCCCTCAAATGAAAGATGTCGCCAGGCCAGAACATTAGCCCCTCCAAATACAGATTGCCGATCGAATAGTGCTGGAGATGTCATTTCAGAAATTGTCTCTCCCCATACTTCAAAGTGAGCTTCACCTCTTTCGCCACGAAAAAAAGCCGTAGTAGCAAAGGGTCGGCCCTCGCCCGCCACGATCTCGCCTCCATATCCGTCATCATCCCAAGCATATATGGCTTTATAGGGAGTCAGTTGAATCGTTACTGGGTGTTTAATTATTCCCTGATGCATACTATGTCCGTCGTAATACCAACCGAGCGATATGCCAGGAAAAGGATCTGCTAGCGTTTCCTCTCCACGCGACCGCTCAACACCCGAGTGAGATACCTTGTTAATACTTACATGATTACCAACCCTTGAGATCAGAGAAAACATCATCTGTTTTGGTCCATAACCCTCCTTCTGGCGAGGAAAGAGTAGGAAAAACCACCAGATCGAAGAAAAGCGTGTCAATTCTTGAGGGTACCAATACCAGATCTTGTCGTATGCGTTATTAGAATCTTCCATGAAGTCTTTACCAGTTAAGTTTAATTACGTTGATTATCAATCATGTTTCGAACAGGAAACAATACCTCATCGATTGGATTTTCTCCTACACGTTCATGTAGAAACGAACCAAATTCTGATCACATCATTGGAATCCTCA
>PVMK01171644.1_pt1 | contig 13665 bp, 13 predicted proteins | sample 1853481 | NCBI WGS metagenome assembly PVMK01 (sample SAMN08533507, study PRJNA380276) | Marine sediment metagenome, whole genome shotgun sequencing project. | reverse complement strand
ACCGTCTCTCGGCACCCACGGATGTCCGTCACCACCGCCGGCACTCCCATCGCCGACGCCTCCATCGGTGCTCGAGGAAAGCCCTCGCGATAGGAGGGGAGTACGAGCACGTCCATCAATGCGTAGAGCTCCGGCATGTCGTTGCGCAGTCCGACGAAGCGGCAGTTGGCAGCGACACCGTACCGCTCGGCGACTTCAGGACGCAACGCGTCTGGCTTTTCCTCGTCATACGGGCCGACGATCAAAAACTGCGCCTTTGGAATTGCTTCGACGACGGCCTTTGCGGCCTGCAGCAGATCCAAAATGCCCTTTTCCTCGACCAGACGGCCCACGAAACCCACGACGGGTGCATTCGATCGATGCCGATTTCGCGGAGCTCTTGGAGGGTGCTGTCGGCGACTCGTCGACGATCGAATTGGGCCAAGTCGATGCCGTTTCCGAGCCACTTCATTTGTTCCGGGCTCGCGATGTGTTCGGCGACGGCTGTGGCCATGTCTTCACGATTCTGCGAGAGGATCGTGTCTGAGCATTTGGCGGCGACGCGCTCCATCCAGACGTAGAATCGCTTCGGCATCGGCTTCGTGTCGTCATGAAAGTAAAAGCCGTGCAGCGTGTTGGCGACGACGGGCACACCTGCCAGCCGTGCGGCCAGCTGCCCCAGAAGCCCTGCCTTGGGGGTATGCGTGTGGACTACATCGAACCGCTCGCGGCGCATGATTCGGACTAACTCCCAGAGGCAGAGCAGGTCCGCAATCGGGGTCATTCGGCGAGTCATGGGCACGGCGAAGTGAGGGATCCCGGCTGCCTCTACCACCGGCACGTCCGGTCCGTCCGCGCTGATTGCGAAGACCTCGTAGCCTTCATCCCGGATTCGCTGCAGCTGGTTGAGCAGCAGATACCGCAACGAAAGGTCGACGGTCGTGACGTGCGCCACCCGAGGCTTGCCCGTATGTGTTCCCGTGCCGCGCATCCTTGGGCTCCCCGCCTTTGGGTCAGCTAGCATGGGCTGCGGTGTGACCCAAGCGTTTGGATTCCCGCCGTCGGCGCTCTATGCTAGCGGCCGCGTGGCTTGGTGGAAAAAAGGCTGTCTTAGTGTCGTTCTTGGCCTGGTTCTGTTGGTTCTAGCGTTTTGGGTGATCTACGGGGGCGCCAAATCGCAGCTCGACGGCGAGATCACGGTCGTCCCCGCTAGCGCCCGATATCGTTGCCGCCCGGATTGAGGGTCAAAAAAGGACGGTACCCGGCAGCGACAACCGAATCTTGTTCGGTGATTTGCACGTCCATACGACGCTTTCGGTCGACGCTTTCATGTGGAGCCTTCCTTTGATGGGTGGCGAGGGGGTGCATCCGCCGGCCGACGCCTGTGATTTCGCCCGTTTTTGCTCCCAGCTCGACTTTTACGCCCTGACCGACCACGCCGAGGCGCTCAATCCGCGAACATGGGCGATGAGCAAGGATTCGGTTCGTCAGTGCAACGCCGTGAACGCGGGCAGCGAGCAACCCGACACCATCGCATTTACCGGCTTCGAGTGGACCCAAGTCGGGCTCACCCCAGAGACGCACTACGGCCACAAGAACGTCATCTTCAAGTACGACACCGACGATGAGCTTCCGGCGAGGCCGATCGCAGCCCCCGGGATCGCCTCTCGTGCAATGTCGAACCTCAGCACACTGTGGCCGTTGCTGACGATCCCGGCTCGGTCGTTCCCGAACCAACAGGGCTACCTCGACTTCGCGCGCCACATTCGAGAGAACGGCCGCTACCCCGTCTGTCCCGAGGGCTACGACACCAAAGATCTGCCACCCACCTGCAGAGAGCGAGCGGGAAGTCCGGACGTGCTTTTCAAAAAGCTCAACGAGTGGGGCCTCGACACGCTCGTGATTCCGCACGGCATGACTTGGGGGTTCTACACGCCGCTTGGGTACACTTGGGACAAGCAACTGCGTGACGATCTCGATGATCCGAACCTGCAGCGATTGGTCGAGGTGTACTCGGGCCACGGCAACTCGGAGGAGTACCGCGACTTCCGCTCGGCGATCATCACAGAGGACGGAGTCGAATGTCCAGAGCCCACCGAAGGGTACCAGGCTTGTTGTTGGCGTGCCGGCGAGATGATCCGTGAACGCTGCGAAGACCCGACATCGGATACCTGCCAACGACGGGTAGACAAGGCGAGGGCGGACTACCTTCGTGTGGCTCTTGCCGGGGCACATCACGGTCCCTGGCGAAGACGTTCCCGACTGGCAGAACTGCGGCCAATGCACCGACTGCTTCTTACCTGCGTATCAGTACCGACCGGGGGGCTCGGTGCAGTACATGCTGGCCAAAGGTGACTTCGAGAATCCCGACGAGCCTCGACACGCCACGATGGGCTTCCTCGGGTCGAGCGACAATCACAGTGCGCGCCCGGGCACCGGTTACAAAGAGGTTGCGCGTCGGCAGATGACCGATGCACGAGGCGCGCCTGACGAGCCGTGGCGCAAGTCGGTGTTCGGAGAACGCGGCGAGCCCAAGCCGGATTCGCTAACGTACACGATCGATGACTTGATGGAGCGACCGCCGTTCGAGTTGATGTGGATGGAGCGACAGGCGTCGTTCTTCATTACCGGTGGACTCGTGGCCGTGCATACCAACGCCCGGACGCGCGAGGCGATCTGGGAGGCGATGCTCGAGCGCAACGTCTACGGCACATCAGGCGACCGCATTCTACTGTGGTTTGATCTCCAAAACGGCCCCGAGGGTGTGAGGCACATGGGTAGCGAGCTCTCGTTTTCGGAGACGCCCAAGTTCGAGGTTCGTGCGGCGGGTGCGTTCGTGCAGAAGCCCGGCTGCCAACCCGACGTGATCAAGGCGCTCGGTGAGGAACGTGTGGAGCATATTTGCGCGGGCGAGTGCTACAATCCCGGAGACCGACGTCGTCGGATCACGCGCATCGAGATCATCCGTATTCAGCGCCAGCGCGCGGAAGACGAACCCGTCGCCGAGCTGATCGAAGATCCCTGGATGACGATTCCCTGCCCGGAGAACGAAGAGATCTGCGTCGTCGAGTTCGAAGATCCTTCCTTCACCGAGCTCAACCGCGACTTGTTGTACTACGCCCGCGCGATCCAAGAGTCGACCCCGACGGTCAATGGAGGCGGGCTTCGTTGTACGGACGGTGTGTGCAAGCCCTGCTACGGCAACTTCCGCACGTCGGAGGACGACGACTGCCTGCGCGACACCGAAGAACGCGCCTGGTCGTCGCCAATTTTCCTTTTGGCCGGTCAAGCTCCATGACACGGCCCTGGCTGCTCGCCGGCGGGATGCTGGTTGGAGCGGCCCTTGCCGTGTTCTACATTGCTCGCGTTCCGGATAGTGCGGTGGCCGTCAGCGATGTGGCGGTTTGGGTGAACGACCGCCCCATATCTCGCGAGTCGTACGAGCAGGCGCTGTCAGCCGTCGCGGGCGATCGGAAGGATGGCAGGCTCCGCGAGGAAGACCGCGAGCGCGTCCTCGGTCGATTGATCGATATGGAGCTGCTGATCGACCGTGCCATCGAGCTCGGGTTACACGAACGCGATCCGCAGATCCGAAATCAGCTCACAACCGCGATGATCGACTTTCTCGTCCGCCAGGCCGAGGACGACGCCCGTGCGGCGCGCGAGTCGGACCTCCGCGACTTCTATCAAAGCGAGAGCTTTCGATTCGAGCGAAACCCGCAGTACCGCATCGACGTCGAGGGCTCGGCGATTCCATTGCCCGACGGGTTCTTGCTCGCCAAAGAGATCGAGCAACGTCTCGGCCCGACGGCTGCGAGCAAGGTCGCCGAGCTCGGGGTCGGGGATTCCGCGACGATCGCAGCGCCACATGGGGATCTCACGGTGACCCTCATCGAGCGTCGCGAGGGTGGGGTGGCTCCGTTCGAGGAAGCGCGTGAGGCCGTGGAGGCCGCCTACCTTCGGGCCCGCGGAGAGACCGCGGTGCGCGAGTTTCTCGACGCCGCGCGGAAGCGAAGCGACATCCGCATCGAGGTTCAGCCGTGAAAGCCTGGGCGCTGATCGCCGTACTTGGGTTGATCGGTGTTCCTGCGGGGGCCTCCGCTCATCAAAAGAGTGTGTCGTATTCGAAGTGGACGCTTCTCGACGGTGGTGCGGTGGCGCAAGTGAAGGTCAGTTGGTTCGATCTTACTTCACTGCCGTTGGTCCAAGACGAGGTCGGTACCCCGGTCGACCCTGCGACGGTGATCCCCTATCTGCAGAATCATCTCCTCTTGGAGACCAATCAAGGCCCTTGCGAGCCGATCCGAACGAGTGGCTCCCTTCTACCCTCGGAGCGTGGCTGGATGCGGGTCGAATGGCGCGTCCGCTGTGACTCGGCGCCCACCGCTCTCTACAGTGGCCTCTTTCGATCGCTGACAAACCATGTCCATCTCGCGACGATCGTAGGGCCCACCTCCACCGATCTGGTTCTCTCATCCACCTCGCCGAAAGCGGCAGTTGGCTCGGGGAACGGCCCTGAGCGCAACACAGGTATCGTGGAGTATCTGCGCCTCGGGGTCGAGCACATCCTCACCGGTTGGGACCACCTCGCATTTCTCTTTCTGTTGATCGTCATCGCACGGCGTCTTCGAGAGGTGATGTTGCTGGTGACAGGCTTCACGGTAGGCCACAGCATCACGCTTGCCGCGGCCGCGCTTGGAGCCGTAGTGCCACACCCGCGAGCGGTCGAGGCGATCATCGCGGCATCGATCCTCGTCGTTGCGCTCGAGAACGCCGGCGCAGAACGGACAAAGCCTGGCGTCGTCGTCATCCTTGCCGCGCTCGCCCTCTTCATCGCGAGCGCGTCAGCTGGTGGGCTTGCCGCGTTCTGGGGCCTCGCCTTGTTCACCGCATGTTACTTTGCGCTCCTTCGCACCTTCTCTGGAGCGGGCCGCCTGCGCTGGGTGATCGCGTGTTTGTTCGGGTTCGTGCACGGGCTTGGCTTTTCGGCTGTTTTACTCGAGCAAGAGCTGCCGCGCGCCCAGCTCGTCGAAGCGCTCTTCGGGTTCAACGTTGGCGTCGAGCTCGGTCAACTCGCGATCGTCGCCGCCCTGTGGCCGCTGCTGCAATGGGTCCGTCGTCTTGACCTCGGGAAGGCCATGACCGACGTAACCTCGTTCGCGGGCGCAGTTGTGGGGACGTTTGCACTCGTCGTCCGAGTATTCGGCTAGCGAGCTTCAGCTGAAGAACGGACCGCTCACCTCATAGGTGATCCCGTCGACGCCAGTGATGACACCCGAAGTCCCACGCTGGGAGCTGAAATACAGCCTGTCCAGGGTTGGAGCGAAGGCCGGGCCTGTAATCTCCGATCCGTCCTGGCCGGTGACCTGCAGGAGCGGCACTACCTGACCGTTCGGCGTCAGGGCTACGATCTGCATATCGCCGCCATCTTCGGCCACGAGCACATCGCCAGCCGGGGACACCGTGACGTTGTCGACGCCGCTCAAGATCGGGGTGCTCGAGGTTGCTTTATCGTAGATGGTCGTCAACATCGAGCTGCTGGTCTCGTACGCCCAGATTCGATTGTCGCCCTTGGTCGAGAAATAGATGACGCCCTGGCGGTACCAGATCCCCTCGCCGCCATCGAAAGGGGTACTCGATGCGACTTGCTCGCGCGTCGGGGTGGAGTTGGCGGACGGGTCGGGCACGACTCGCCACTCGACCATGCCTTCAGGACCACCGCCGATCACTTCGGCAATCTGCAGCTCCCCAGCGGACAGATCTGCACGTCCATCGACCATCGAATCAGGCACGAAGCGATAGAAGCCACCGTCGCCCTCGTCCTCTGTCAGGTATGCGATCTGGTTGTCGCCGTCGATCGCAGCTGCCTCGTGCTTGAACACACCAAGCGCGGGGCGCACCACTGCTGCGGAGGTCCCAAGCGGGTCACACTCCCATACACGACCGTCTTCCTTTTCCTCGCAGGAGAGCCAAGTGCCCCATGGTGTTGGGCCTCCGGCGCAGTTGAGATCGGTGCCGCTGAGGATCGAGTAGGCATCGGCGATCTCTCCATCCGCTGAGAAACGAACGGCGCCCGCGCCGCCCCCGGCCGTAGCGAACCACTCGGCGTTCGAGACGTACACCCACCCTCCATCGTCGGTGGTGAAGACGGCGCCCCCATCGGGCGCCGGGTGCCACTCGTATCCTGAGTTTTCGACGACCTCACCAGACCTCGCGATCACGCGGCTGGTGAATCCCTCCGGTAGCCGAATTCCGTTTTCATCCGGATCTTGAAGCGGCCCGAGCGCGCCGATGTTGCTCATGGGCGTGGAGCTGCCGTCACCTTCGCTACCGCAGCGGGTCAGCATACCGCCCGCCATGACCCAACCCGCGCCAATGAAGCTCTGCTGAAGAAACCGACGACGCGTTGGATCTATGATGGTTACTCGTTTGTTGCTGGACATGGATGTCCCTCGGCCCGGTCGGCAATCGGTAGCACTTTTTCTCGAATGGGAATAGCCTTTGCCGCTCGCACCATGAAGTTCAGTCGCAAAACCGCCCCACAGCAACTAGGGAGATAGACATGGTGACGCGGTTGAGGTTCGCTGCATGACCGCGCCGCGCTGGAGTCGCCAAGCGTCTTTTGCTTGGGTGGCTGGAGGGTACGTTGCGGCCTTCGTCGTGGCGTGGATCACGGTCTTCTTGGTTCCGGAAGACCTGTCTCCTTTGTGGACGGTCGCGATTGCCGATGTCGCCGCGACCTTGGTCATCTTCGCGTTTTCGCGCGGGTCTCAAATGCTCGAGCATGTATGACGCGTACTGGTCGGTTGCACCGATCGTGATCGTTTTCTACTGGGTCTTTCACTCCGAGCCCGGCATCCACCCGATTCGTGCCGGAGCGGTGTTGTTTCTCGTCACCTGGTGGGGTGTGCGGCTCACCTACAACTGGGCGCGCAGTTGGCCCGGGCTTGATCACAGCGATTGGCGCTACGACATCCTGAAGGAGAAGGCGCCGAAGCTCTGGTTCCTGAGCGACCTCTTTGCGATTCATCTGATCCCGACGGTCGAGGTGTTTCTCGGGTTGTCGGGGGCCTGGGTGGCGCTCGCGGCCGGCACCAGTCCGCTTTCGTGGATCGATCTAGTGGCGCTCAGTCGTCACCGCCAGCGCCATCACGATCGAGACGATGGCCGACCAGCAGTTGGTCACGTTCGCGAAGGTCAAAGAAAGCCCGGCGAGATCATCGAGACCGGGCTCTGGAAGTACTCGCGGCACCCCAACTACTTTGGGGAGCTGTCGTTTTGGTGGGGCTTGTACGTCTTCGGGTTGGCTGCCGACCCGAGTTACATCTGGACGGTGGCGGGGCCCCTGGTGATGACCGCAATGTTCTTGGGCGTGTCGATCCCGTGGATGGACCGGCGGAGCTGCGAACGGCGTCCCGAGTACGCCGAGCACATGCAACGCGTCAGTGGGCTTGTGCCGTGGTTCCCGAAGGAAGCCTAGGATGCGATGATTGCCGTGAGCCGCGTTGGAGACTAGAACCGCCGGGTGACTGCCCGGAAATGGATCTATGTGCTTCGGGGCAATGGAGAGAGCCACGCGGCCTTTGGCGATCGGATGCACAAAGAGGTCAGCCAGCAGTTGTTGGCACTCGGCCCTTCGAAGCTCTCGCTGACACTCACCGAAGCGCCCCCGCCCAAGCCCTCGCTCTTTCCATTCAAGAGCGAGCCCGTTGCGGTTTTCTGCATCCATGACGAGCAAGGTGATCCATCACGCTTCACCGACGCGCTAACGAACGCTGCCAAGGAGGTGTCGGGCTACGAAGTCGAGGAGAGCTACCCGGTTGAATACGAGAGGTCGTGGAGCGACGGCGAAGCGACTCCGTCTCCGATTCTTCTTACGGTGCTTCACAAGAAGCCGGGCATCAGCTCCGATGAGTACATCAAACGTTGGCACGACGGTCACACGCCGCTCTCTCTCGAGATTCATCCGTTGTGGTACTACCAGCGCAACGTCATTCGTGAGCCTATCACGCAAGGAGCGGACGAGTGCGATGGCATCGTGCTCGAAGCCTGCCCCACGAAGAGCGACCTGTTGAATCCCACTCGTTTCTTCGGGGGCGCACTCAAGATGGTGCCGAACATGCTGCGCGTCGCGAACGATATCAAGGGCTTCCTCGACATGAAGAAGACCGAGACGTTCTACGCGACCGAGTATCACCTTCGGAGCTAGCCTGATGAGCGTTCGCTACGAGCTTCGCGGTCGCATCGTCATCATCACGATCGATCGGCCCAAAGTCCGCAACGCCGTCGACGTACCCACCGCGAAAGCGCTTGCCGCAGCGTTTCGCCGTTTCGACGATGACGAGGGCGCCGATGTGGCGGTGTTGACCGGGGAAGGCGGGTACTTCTGTGCGGGGGCCGACCTCAAAGCTGTCGCTGCAGGTGAACAGCGCGACTTCTCCCCAGACGCAGACGGCCCGATGGGCCCCACGCGCATGCAACTTCGAAAACCCGTCATCGCGGCGATTGAGGGCCATGCCGTCGCGGGTGGTCTAGAGCTTGCGGTTTGGTGCGATCTTCGCGTCATGGCCGAAGACGCGGTCATGGGAGTCTTCTGTCGGCGCTTCGGCGTGCCGCTCATCGATCTCGGGACTATCCGACTCCCTCGCTTGATAGGTCACAGTCGAGCGATGGACCTGATCCTCACCGGCCGCCCGGTATCCGCCGAAGAAGCCGCGGACATGGGTCTCGCCAACCGCGTCGCACCGCCCGGCCAAGCCCTCGACGCCGCCATCCAACTAGCTGAACAAATCTCCCGCCACCCCCAACGCTGCATGCAAAACGACCGGCGCTCCGCCATCGAGCAATGGTCGCTCACCGAAGAAGAAGCGATGCGCAACGAGCTCTCCCTAGGCCTGGACACCATGCAAAGTGGCGAAACCCTTGCAGGAGCCAAGAGCTTCAAGGCCGGCACCGGCCGCCACGGCAACTTCGACGATGAATCTTAAACGATTGCAGGCGCGGAACCGGTCGTAGTATCGTCTGCGCACCCAAGGAGATCTCATCATGGCACTCGCTTCGATCGATGGAATTCAGTTCCTGCTCCGCTGGGTCCACTTCCTCTCGGGAATCACGTGGATCGGAATCCTGTATTACTTCAACTTCATACAGGGTTCCTGGTTCAAGGAAACCGAAGCTGAGCACAAGAAGGCTGCCGTTCAAAAGCTCGTTCCGCGTGCACTGTGGTGGTTTCGTTGGGGCGCGATGTTCACGTTTTTGTCCGGTCTCCTCATGATTCTGCTCGAGGGGCACAAGGCGGGGGGTCTCATCCTCGCCTTCGAGGGAAATTCGTGGGGCGCTTTCATTTTGACCGGCGCCACCCTCGGTACACTGATGTGGGCGAACGTCTGGTTCATCATCTGGCCCGCGCAGAAGGTGGTCATCGCCGTCGCTCAGGGTGCAACGAACCCTGACGCGGCGGCATTGGGGGCGAAGGCTGGGCTCGCTTCGCGGACGAACACGCTCTTTTCGATCCCGATGTTGTACTTCATGGGGTGCTGCACGCCACTTGCAGGCCGACGTCGTATTGAACCCGGCCGTGCTCGGCGCGCTAGGCGTCGTCATCGGTGCGCTCTGGATCAACGGGATCGTTGGAAAGACAGGACCGATGACGTCGGTCAAAGGAGTGATCACCAGCGGCCTCGTCTTGACGGTCGTGTTGTACGGGATGATCGAAGTCCTAGGATGAGCAGGACAAAGCTTGGGGGGATCGAGGTCGTCGGCTCCCTCCTCCTACTACTCGTTGGGTGTGACGGGAGCTCGGCACCGAAAACGGAGAGCGCCGAATTGTATGCGCGCGGTCGCGCCGTCTACGTCATGAACTGTACCGCTTGCCACAACACCGATCCCGCGAAGCCAGGACCCGTGGGGCCCGCAATCCTGGGGTCGTCGCTCGAGCTCGTTCGTGCACGTTTGAGCGAGGCCACGTATCCGGAAGGCTACACCCCGAAGCGGGTAACCAAACAGATGCCCCCGCTGCCTCATCTCGCAAAGCACTCCGAAGCGCTATACGCGTTTCTAAACCCCTAGCGAGCGCTCGCGAGCTCGCCCATCTTCGGTAAGAGCGACGACCACAGGTTGTCATGACGTGGATCGTTGCTGTGGATCGCGCGTAGGACTCCCTGGCGGTCGATCAGATGGAAACCGGGGATGAGCCTACGCGTCTCGGGGCTGATGAAGCGTGCATCGCCGACCAACACGACCTCGTTGCGGTATCGGTCCATGCCAAAATGGCGTGCCCAATCTTGGACGTCGGCGAGGATGGGTGGGCTCCGTCCATCCATCCCGTAGAGGACGAGCTGCACGAAGATGATGTCCGGATGGTCGAGCGACAGCTTTGCATACTGGCGCGAGTAGCTGTCGATCGAACCGAGCCCGTTCTGCGGGGTGATGTCGCGGAAGCGGCCGACCGTGGGCTCGTTTCCCCCCGCGAAGGCGTGGCAGGCCTTGCACGTCAACCCTACGAGCTCGACGAGCACCACCTTGCCGCGAAACTCGCTCAGCGACGTGACGCGACCGCTTTGGTCGATGAGTGCGATCTCGGGATACGGGCGACCCACGACCGGTGGCCAACCTCGAAGAGGGGCTTCGGGGTTGTGCTTGGCCACGGCGGGCCCGGGGCGAGACTCAGGCGGCGACGTTTGGGGTGGGGTGGCCTTTGCCCGCCCGGTGCGGCTCGGCTGCAACGCACCGGGATCGAGGTTCTTGAGCGCGGCGATAGGATCCTTTTCGACTTCGCGAAGCCACGCGTTCGGATCCGGCGGCGGCGGTTCGACCCGTCGTTCGGCGATCGGCTGCGGCTCAGGCTCAACGGGCGACGGAAAAAGTACGGGCGCTTCTGCGGCTACCTCGGGCCCCGAGCCACGGTCACATCCAGCCCATGTCGCGCCCACCATGAGCGTCAGGACGATCCGAGCTGCCACGCGGCGAATCACACAGGGATGCTATCAGAATCGCCCGGGCAGCGCGGTGTTCTCGTTCTGCGATTTGGGGTCTCGTCCCCCACTCGCTATTTTGTGGACATGGAATTACACCGCTCAAACCTGTCGGTCATGCTGGGGGGCCTGCTGACCGTATCGATGGGATGTGCCTCGACGAGCTCGCCCGCGAGCCAGCCGACCGTGGGCAGCACGCAGGCGGCCCTCATTTCCTACGACGAGGCGATGCAGAAGCCGGTGTCGATGGGAGACGTCACAAAGAAGTGCCGGGAAAAGCAGCTCAGCGATCAACAAGTGGTTGCCGAGATGGACCGCCAGCTCGACACCATGTACCGCAAGTGCGTCGTGAGTGAATACAAGCGCGGTGGGAAGCTCGACACCGTGACCATCGACATCGCGATTCTTGGCGACGGCTCGGTTCAAGGGGCAACGGTCTCGCCAGGGAAGCAAGCGATTCCGAAACTGCGTCGTGGGCGTCGTCGAAGACATACAGTTCCCCGAGTTCGAGGCGCCCCGAATGGGCGCACGCTACCAGTTCCACACGAGCTGACGGCGCCGTTACGGCATGGGGTGGGCTTCGAAGAAGCTCCACATGCGGTCGGTAGCGTCTAGGTCCATGGTGGTTTTGCCTGCGCCGAACGCTTCGAAGATGTCGGCGAAGGGGCTGCCGGGCCAGGTGTGGCCGCCACCGTCGATCGTGCAGAACTCCACGTCGGCGCTTTCCTCGCAGCCAGTCCAGGCGTCGCAGGTGCTGTCGCCGTTTTGAAACACCTCTTCGGTGTCTTCGGAGCAACCGTTGCGCTGTGTCCAGGCTTCCGCGCTCGCTTGCCCGTTGTCGAACCCACCGTCCTCGGTCCCATAGAACACGATGGCAGGGACGCGGCGGGTGATGGGGCAATCCATCGGCAGGCCTCCCGCAACCGGGCCGATGGCGGCGATCGTGTTCCCTCGCGTGCATGCCAGCGTGTAGGAGAATCCCGCGCCGTTCGAGATCCCTCCGGAGAAGATCCGGTTTTCGTCGAGGCCGAACTCGTCATCTAGCGCTGCGATGATGTCGTCGACGAAGGGGATGTCCGGGCTTTGGGGGCTCGTGTCCCACCCTTGGCTGTCGCCGAGCATCAGACCCTGGGGGTACACGATGATATAACCATGCTCTTGCGCGTGATCGTTCCCTGCAGTGAGGCTTCTCTGTAGAACCGATGCGCTCAACTCGCCCGGGGTCGAACCGTGAAAGCTCAACACCAAGGGGGTAGGCTCGTTGAGATCGATGCCTGACGGCACGTACAGGAGATACTCACGTTCCCCGGCCGTGCGATGTTCGTCGATGGGCTCGTCCAAGATCCGCGGTTCGGCGCCGCCGGAGCCACCTGCGCCACCGGTCGCGCCAGAACCGCCGGTTCCGTCCGAGGTGCTCGAAGAGCTTCCGCAACCAGCGGCGAGCAGAGCGGCGAGCGAAACAAAGTAAAGAGATCGAATACTCATAAGGCCGGAACTATACTCGATTCTGGCGCTCGTGCCGGAAGCGCCCGGCGTGCTACGTTTTCCGATCTAAGGGCGAGGTTTGGGCTGTGTGTGACACTGTGGTTGTCGTGCCCGAGGACGGGCCGGTTTGGTTTGCCAAGAACAGCGATCGCGAATCGAGCGAGGCGCAGTTCCTCGAGTGCTATGAGCGTGAGTCCTCTGCAGCTGGAATCCCCAGGGGCCTACCCAAGGTCCAGGCAAACGGGCGTGTGCTCATGAGTCGCCCCGCCTGGATGTGGGGCTGCGAAATGGGGGTGAACCAGTACGGGGTCGCTATCGGTAACGAGGCGGTGTTCACCAAGATCCCCGTTCCGAAAGCCGGCTACACGGGGATGGACTTTCAGCGGTTCGCGTTGGCGACGTCGCGGACCGCGGACGACGCGCTCGAGCAACTCATCGAGCTCACCGAAGGCTTTTCGCAGGGCGGGCCGATGGGCCATCAACGTCGATCGTTTCGCTATCACAGCTCGTTTCTCATCGCCGACCGCTCTACCGCCTGGGTGCTCGAAACCGCTGGCGAGTATTGGGCCGCCAAACGTGTTCGAGGTGTTTGTGCTGTCTCCAATGGGCTGACGATCCAGGATGACTTTGACCGGGTGCACGACCGCGCGTTCAGTTACGCGAAGAGTCGAAGATGGGCTCGCTCGGGCCGCGAGTTCAATTTCGCCGATGCTTTTTCCGACCGCACGATCACGATGTTCGCGGGGGCGAAGATTCGGCGCGCATGCATCGCGCGGTCACTTTCGGGCGCTCGCGAGCTCGAGCTGCGTCACTTCATCCGAGCACTGAGTAGTCATGGCGGCAAAGCACCCGGCCGGGAGTGGCGATTCGAGTCTCCATGCGGTCATGCATCCTGGTTGCCGACGATGTTGGGCTCCCAGACGACCGCATCGCTCATCGTCCGCCTCGACGATGATGGCCCGACGGTGTGGGCCACAGGCACTTCCTCGCCCTGCCTCAGCGTGTTTAAGCCGGCCCCATTGGATCCCGAGCTTTTTACCCCGCGCCCCATCGCTGATGCACGCTTCGACGACCGCGAGATCTGGTGGGCACACGAACGCCTGCACCGCGTGGTGCTCGCTGATTACCCGCGTCGCCGTGTCACCTTCGCTGAAGATCGCGAGCGCTTTCAGACCGCCTGTCTCGAGCCCCACGTCGATCCCGAACGCGTTTGGCGAGAGCGTCGAGC
>PVMK01133883.1_pt1 | contig 13665 bp, 22 predicted proteins | sample 1853481 | NCBI WGS metagenome assembly PVMK01 (sample SAMN08533507, study PRJNA380276) | Marine sediment metagenome, whole genome shotgun sequencing project. | reverse complement strand
GTATCAATCCGACAAGTCACAACAACGTTATCATGACCGCCATCGGCACGATTGATTCGCAAAGTAAGATCCTGTCCGGGCACAGGATCTTGCACCTGTCCAATCAGGTCAAAAGTTTCACTACCATCGATTCCAAGGGTCTTGCGGCTATCACCGCCCTTAAACTGCAACGGCAAAATCCCCATACCAACCAGGTTGGAACGATGAATCCGTTCGTAGCTCTCTGTGACCACCGCTTTCACACCAAGCAGCAGAGTTCCCTTGGCCGCCCAGTCACGGCTTGACCCGGTGCCATACTCTTTGCCACCGATGATGATTAAAGGAGTCTTTGCCTCGGCATACTGCATGGCCGCATCAAAGATGCTGACCTGCTTGTCACCAGGAAGAACTTTGGTAAAGCCACCTTCAACACCAGGCACCAGTTCATTCTTCAGACGGATATTGGCAAAGGTGCCGCGCATCATCACTTCGTGGTTGCCGCGCCGCGACCCGTAGGAATTGAAGTCTGCCGGGCCAATGTCGCGTTCACGCAAGTAGACACCAGCAGGACTGCTCGCCAGAATTGAACCAGCGGGAGAGATATGATCCGTAGTGATCGAATCCCCTAGCAAGGCCAGGAGCCGAGCCCCGGAAAAACCTTCCAGCCCGGTGGACATTTCATCGCGAACTTCGAAGAACGACGGTTCCTGAACATAAGTCGACTGATCCTCCCAGGCATAAGTTTCGCCTTCGGGGACTGGAAGACTGCGCCAACTCTCTTCACCACTAAAGACATCGGCGTACTTTTCACGGAACATATCTGCTGAAACCAGTTTGACCATCTCGGCTACTTCTTCATCACTCGGCCAGATATCTTTTAAATAAACATCATTGCCCTGCGTATCCTGGCCAAGTGGTTCGGTGGTCAGATCCATGCAGGTGTTGCCAGCCAGGGCAAAGGCCACAACCAGCGGCGGAGAAGCCAACCAGTTAGCCTTGGTGTGTGAGTGCACACGGCCCTCAAAGTTGCGGTTGCCGGAAAGGACTGAACAGACGGTCATGTCACTTTCTGTGATCGCATCAGCAATCGGTCCGATCAAAGGTCCGGAGTTACCAATACAGGTGGTACACCCATAGCCGACAACATTGAAACCAATCTGGTCGAGATATGTTTGCAAGCCAGCTTTCTCCAGATAGTCGGTCACAACCTTGGACCCTGGAGCCAGAGAAGTTTTGACCCAGGGTTTCTGTACAAGACCTTTTTCAACCGCCTTCTTTGCCACCAGACCGGCGCCCATCATCACTGCCGGATTTGAAGTGTTAGTACACGAGGTAATCGCTGCGATGACAACATCGCCCTGACTCAATTTGTAATCGACACCGGCCACATCAGCAGAGCGATCAGAGGCATCAGCAGGGATAACCGCTATCGTGGCGTTTTTCAAGTCTTCGAGATCAACACGATCCTGGGGCCGCTTCGGGCCGGCAAGACTCGGCTTGACAGAGCCTAGGTCAAGTTCCAGGACATCTGTGTACTCAGGATCGGCCATGCCATCAAAACGCCACAAGCCCTGCTGCTTGGCATAAGCTTCAACCAGGGCAACGGTTGCATCATCACGATTGGAAAGTCGCAGATAATCAAGAGTCACATCATCAATCGGGAACCAGCCACAGGTCGCACCATACTCAGGGGCCATGTTGGCGATGGTCGCGCGATCAGCCAATGGTAACTTCGCCAAGCCATCACCGAAGAATTCGACAAACTTGCTTACCACACCAAAGTTGCGCAGCTGCTGCGTCACAGTCAGCACCAGGTCCGTTGCCGTCACTCCCTCATTCAGGCTACCGGTCATGCGGAAACCGACGACTTCTGGAATAACCATCGAAATCGGCTGGCCAAGCATGGCCGCCTCAGCCTCTATACCACCGACACCCCAACCGAGTACGGCCAGACCGTTGATCATGGTAGTGTGGCTGTCAGTGCCTACCAGAGTATCGGGATAAGCGACTTTTTTGCCGTCACGCTCTTCCGACCAGACTGTTCGCGCCAGGTATTCGAGGTTCACCTGGTGACAGATGCCTGTACCCGGCGGCACGACGCGGAAATTATCAAAAGCCAGTTGCCCCCAGCGCAGGAAAGCATAGCGTTCGCGATTGCGCTCCATCTCTTTATCAACGTTATAGGCAAAGGCCTCCGGCATGGCGTACTTGTCAACCATAACCGAGTGGTCAATGACCAGATCCACCGGGATTTGCGGATTGATCTTCTGCGGATCGCCACCGACCTTGGCAACCGCATCACGCATTGCTGCCAGATCAACAACCGCTGGCACGCCAGTGAAATCCTGCATCAGCACCCGCGCTGGTCGAAAAGCGATCTCATGATCAGAACTACGCTGGTCAAGCCAGTCAACCACCGCATTGATATCTTTTTCGGTCACCGAGTCGCCATCTTCGTTACGCAGAAGGTTTTCCAATAACACCTTAAGTGTGAGTGGCAAACGTGTCACCTCACTGCGTTTTGCCGTGAGTGTTTCCAGACTGAAATATTCATAAGCCGTACCAGCAACATCGAGGGTCTGCCGAGTATTAAAGCTGTTAAGACTATCGTTACTCATAAATCTTCTCTCTTTCATCCATTCGAGCATAGGTTGAGTACTTACTGCCAATATTATTCTATCACAAAATAGCAGGATCACTTGGTTGCCAGGAGACACCACAGCCTTGCTTTTGATGATTTCATCTGTTAGCTTAAACCTGATTCAAGTTAGGGGTTTAACTGCCTTGTCAACGAAGGAGGGCGCAATGTCAGAATGGATGAACAATCAGGTTCTCGGTATCACCATCGGCCAATATGCCACGGCACTTGGCATCGTCCTGGTTGCCTACATAGCCAAAAAAGTCTTTGCCTACCTCTTTATCAAAGTCTTGCTGCCTCTGGCACAAAAATCCAAAAAGGAATTTGATGATCGTTTTCTCAATTGTCTGCAGAAGCCAGTAGAATTCCTCATCTTCCTGATTGGACTTTTCATCGCCATGGAAGTCTTGCAACTGCCAAGTGAACCCTTTGACTTTCACAAACTTGCTACCGCAATACTCAAGGCATTGGTCATCTTCGACATCGCCTGGTTTCTTTTCAATCTGGTCGATATGGTTGATCATTACCTGAGCAAATGGGCCTCATGTACCAAATCGACTCTTGACGATCATCTGGCTCCTCTGCTACGCAAAAGTTTGCGCATTTTTGTTGTTATCATCGCCTGCCTTATGGCGATCCAGAACTTCGGTTATCCGGTGACTGGAATTATTGCTTCACTCGGCATCGGCGGTCTGGCCTTCGCCCTGGCAGCCAAAGATACGGTCTCCAACATCTTCGGCTCACTCATGATCATCTTCGACCGACCCTTTCAGGTTGGTGACTGGATCAAAGCCGGTGATCTCGAAGGCACGGTTGAAGAAGTTGGTTTTCGTTCAACCAAAATCCGCACCTTTGCCAAAACCCTGATTTGCGTACCGAACAATATTATTGCCAACATGGCTCTCGATAACTACAGTCGCATGCCCAAACGTCGGATTCGCCTCACAGTTGGTGTTTCCTACGACACCACCCCAGTACAGATGCGTGAAGCCGTCAGTCGAATTCGCGAACTCTTGAAGACTCATCCGGCCATCGATCAGGATTTTTTCCTCGTCAACTTCACTGACTTCGGCGCATCCTCTCTCGACATCATGGTTTACTGCTTTACCACCACAACAGTCTGGGGAGAATATCTCGATGCCCGCGAGGATGTTTGCCTGAAAATTATGGACACGCTGGCAGAGTTGGGGCTGGAAATTGCCTTCCCGAGCACAACCGTCTACCTGCGCCAGGATGATTCTGGCCCAACAGAGACGATGTCCGACAAACTATGATATGAGCATATTATTTCGATTTACCTTACTAGGAGGAAATGATGCGTAGATGGATTCTCTGGATGGCATTGGTCGTTCTTTTAAGCGGCTGTTCACCTTGGATTGGCATGCACAAAATTGAGCTCGGCATGAGCAAACCTGAGGTACTGCAGGAAATGGGTAAGCCCAGTAATGCCTCAGGCAGTGGCAACGAGGAATATCTCTGGTATGTCCCCGCGAATCGTTTCTGGGAACGCTACTATGTCCATTTGATTAATGGCAAAGTTGAGGCCTACGGACAACTCGGCAAGCAGGAAGAGACCAAGCAGTAACTCTTTCCTGTTTCTGTAAAGACAAAAGATTCTATTAGGAAGGTTATGGCCGAACAAGTTTATTTCACCGATATGCGTACCGGTCTGCGAGAGAATTTGCATACCAAACTGGAGAGATTGATCGAGCAAGCCGGTCTCTCAAATATGATCCAGCCGGGCGAACTCGTCGCCATCAAGATGCACTTTGGTGAAAAGGGCGGACACGCTTATATCAGGCCGACATTTGTGCGCAGCATCGTTGACCAAGTCAAAAAGCTCGGCGGTAAACCCTTCCTGACTGATTCGAGCACTCTTTATCCGGGCGAACGCAAAGAAGCTGTCTCAGCTCTAACCTGTGCAATTGAAAATGGCTTTGCTTACGCCGTGGTCAACGCACCACTCATCATGAGTGACGGCTTGCGCGGTCATTCTTCACATCGAGTTACGGTCTCTGGCGAACTCCTTTCAGAGGTCGACATCGGTTTGGAGATCATTGAAGCAGATGCACTGATTGTGCTCTCCCATTTCAAATGTCACGAGCTGACCGGATTTGGTGGGGCGATCAAAAACCTCGCCATGGGTTGCTCTAGCCGAGCGGGGAAACTTGAGCAGCATTCCACTGTCGCACCCAGCATTTCTGCACAGGATTGCACAACCTGCGGTGCCTGCCTCAAGTCCTGTGCCCATCATGCAATCGATCTCAGCAGTGGTAAAGCCATCCTTGACGAAGCTCGTTGTGTCGGCTGTGGCCGCTGCATCACGGTCTGTGAGCCTCAGGCAATTCGTATCCAGTGGAATGAAGAATCTGCCCTGGTCATGAAAAAAATGGCGGAATATTCACTGGGAGCCATTTCGGGCAAAGAGAAAAAACGTCTCTACGTCAACTTCATAACTCAGGTTTCACCGGCCTGTGATTGTTACGGTCACTCCGACGCACCGATCGTTCCCGATATCGGCATACTCGCCGCAACAGATCCGGTGGCCCTGGATCAGGCCAGCGCTGATCTGGTCAACCAGGCTCGCGGTCTGCCGGGGACCGCAATGACAACCGGCCACGAGCCAGGCTGCGACAAGTTCCGCGGTGTTTACCCAAAAATCGACTGGGAGGTACAACTCGAGCATGGGGAGAAGGTAGGCTTGGGACAGAGAGAGTACGAGTTGGTTGAGTTGGAGCCCCAACGAGAGAAGTGGTAGTCATCAACTGTAGTCGTCAAAGCTTATCGAACAGCAGTAATCTCAGCTGTTTTCTCTATCCCCTTCCCGCATATTTTCCAGCAAAGCCCGTTCCTTACGAACCGTCTCACTACTATGCGACCAGAGATAGTAGTTATCCAGTCCCATGACGCTGATTCCAGCGAAAAAGACCGCCCAGAAGTTATCCTGTAGAGCCCCTGACAGCTGGTAGAAAGTATAGAAGGAAGTAAAAAAAGCGACATGCATCAGGCCCTTATAGGGCTTGATGTTCTGGCTCATACTGGCAAGGGTGCGAATGATACCGGAGAAAGGCGTAAACCACCAGAGCCAGGCTGATCATTCCTGACGGTGGCGGTGCACCAAGCATTCTGCGCGTCTCATCACTGAGACTGGGGAACATCGAAAAATCTTCAAAGGCAAGGAAACTGACCAGCAGAAACAGTGCCATCGACCAGAGACCGTTCGCGGAGGCTCTTTCAAGCCGCTCGATGCGAGTTTCGATCCTTTGCCGCAAATCTTCGCGTCCCGGCACTTTCCGCTCCTTGATGTGTGGCTCCGCCTGGCTCATGATCATCTCCCTCTGCCAGCCAGTGACAGAACGGTCAAAACGGAGTCCGCAAAAAAACATTCGACTCAATCAAGGTCGAAAATCCGGTGGAGAGGCATCGTCTTTGCCCTGCAGCCGGTTCTCTAGCTCCTGCACGCGATTGGTCATCTTTTGGAAGGAATTTGCCAAATGGGAAATTTCACCGCCGACCTCGGGAAAATCATCCGTAAGACTATCACCCATCTTGCCTTCGGTAAAGTCGACGAGCAGTTTAATCGGTAAAAGAACTTGCCGATAAAGAAGAGCACAGACGATACCGACGGTGAGAAACAAAATCATACCGCTGAATACAATCATCCGGTTCTGTAATTGGCTGAGAGTTTTATTGAGATGTGTTTGTGAAACACCAAGGTCTATAGTCCCCTAGCAGGCTTTGTTCGGCATCATGAAAATGGCAGCCAGCGTTGGAACACTCCGGAGCATTATAGATCGGCGCAGTGATTGCCAGAACATCCTTGCCAGCGTCATTGATGAACTGGCGAGCCTTGGCCATGGCTTCCAGGCTACGTTTTGGCTCCAACCCGGAATGACACTCATTGCAGCCAGCCTCTGATTTATCGATATGCTGATTAAGCTCCTGGCTGTCACGAGAGAACATGATCAGCCCCTTTCTTGTTAAAGATCCGCACATGTTCGACCTGTTGTTGCTCACCAATGCTCATGATGATATTACTCAAAGTCTCACGATCATCCTTGAGCATGGCGTAACTGGTTGACTTAATAATGGTATCAGTCAGATCGGCAGCATGTTCAATCTCGATTTCAATAAGGTCTTGTTTAATAAAACTGTACAGCAACACACTGCAGGCGATAACAAATCCGGTCACAGCAAAGGCAACCGGGATAATAGCGCGACTGTTTATGCTGCTGAACATGACAAATCTCCTTGCATGATACCTGCGGGAACCATTTGACATGGCTCCCGCAGATATCGTTTAACCCAGACTTAATCGATCTTGCGATAAACGGCGTTGGCCGGAGATACTGTCGTTCTGACCGGTGCCGCCTTGACCGCTTCGGAGCAAGTGCTTCTTGCGGCTGCTCTTTCCACGAATAAAGAATCGGCAGACGGTAGAGAATGAAACGGTAGGTCGTTATGTAAATCGCAAAGACCGTCACAGCGACGATAAATTCAAAGATGTGCGGGATTTCCTGATAAAGCTTCCAGTTGAAAGTGATCAGTGCTGTATTCAGACGGTTCAGGACTATACCGAAAACAGTAAATGCTGCACCCCACCGGGCCAGACTGGCAACTTGGTGACGAATGGCGTAGGCAAAGAGTACGAGTGGCAGCAGAACACCTACGGCCATCTCAAAGAGGAACCAGGCCCCCCAACCGGTTGCCAGATAAGCCCATTCGTTGTCGTGGGCAACACCGATAAACTTGATAACCAGGTAGGTGATCAGACCCATGCTGGCCCCTTTGGCCAGACCGAGAGTGCAGCGATCAAGACTATCGAGAAAGCCGTCGTCGCAACGCCAGGCCATGGTCTTCTTGATGATGGTGCTGACCACAATCACCATGCAGAGCCCTGCTGGGAATCGCGGAAACGAAGAAATGAATCCACTGGAAAGACGCCGAGTACCAGAGGGGGTGGACCTTGCCCGGCGCGTAGTTAAAGAGCGCCCCCAGAGCACCCTGGTGCAAGGTTGAGAGGATGATGCCGGATACCGTCAGGCCGATGGTTATCCGCCTGATGAAACGCTTGCCACCCAGCCAGTCCATCCACTCGAAGAAAGCCACCGAAACTTCGGCCATCTGCACCGACAGGTAGGTGGCGACATGCCAGGCAACCAGGAACAGCACCGCAGCCGGGCCAAAGGACCAGAACATCGGGATAAGGCAGGCGCCACGGTTGACCAAGATCGATCATCAGGTAGATAACTGCAAAGAAGTATCCGAGCAGGCCGTTGAGCAGCGCCAGTCTTTCGATTGGATGAAAATCGTGGCGTCCGAAAATTTCAACCGTAGTGCCGAGCATGAACCCGGAGGCTGAAAGCGGCACCATGACAAAGAGCCCAAAGCCAAGAAATAATCCCCAGGGATAATCATTGGACGCATGAGTGATTGCGCCAAGCCCAAAGACAAAGCGATAGAGAATCAACGGTATACCGACGAGGCGAAGATGAGCCCCAGAATCCAGTTAAAAGGATTGCGTAACGCCTGGCCAAGATATTGACCCTGGGGTCAGGCCAAGGAAGAGTTTGTCCATCACGCTCCATCTCTTGTCATTTCTATCATTGATGAGGGAGTCCACTGGTTTCACTCCCAATTCGACTAAACTTTTCATTGTTGACCTCCCTCCTCGTCATGTTGTTGCTCAATTTCATGTTCATGGTCGTCATGACCTTCCTGCTTCTTTGCCAGGAGGTGGAAACCGGTAAACAACGCCGGCCAGATGGCCAATACCATCGGTACGACGCCAAGGAATTCCTTGACGTGGCTGATGATCGGTTCGTTGCCCGGTCTCGGATCGAAACCAACTTCTTCGACGGGGATCGGCGAGAGATACATCCAATGAGTACCACCTAGCTCTTTCTCACCGTAGATACGATCAATGTAGCGCCCCGGATGAGTCTGGATGCGCTGGTGACCAATCTTGAGGAGGTCTTTGCGCTTGCCGAACGTCAGAGCTTCTTGTGGGCAAATCTCAACGCAGGCCGGTGGCAAGACCATCCTTCAATCTGGTTTCATGGCAGAAGATGCATTTCTTGACGACCGCTCCGAAGGCACTGGAGTAACTGTAAGCCGGGACATTGAACGGGCAAGCGATCATGCAGTTTCGGCAACCGACACAGACGCTGCCATTGTAAATAACGGCACCCTCTTTGGTCTTGGTGTAGGCGTTGACAAAACAGGAACTGAGGCAAGCCGGCTCGGCGCAATGATTACATTGCACTTTGCGGTAGATCGGGTCGCTCCCCTCCGGGATTGTAACGATTAACTACAGTGTAGGCACTTTCATCAGTGCGCCGCTTCTGCGTGCCGTGATGGAAGGTTTGGTCAAAAACCGACATATCATCGAATGGCAGGTTGGGATCGGGCAGCTTCTGTTCCTTGTTGCAGGCAGCTTCACAGCTGCGGCAACCGATACAACGAGTTAAATCCACCAGCACACCCATACTATCAGGGTAGCCAGAAAAGGACCCTGCAGCCAAGGCCTTCTTGGGTCCCGCCCAGGGTTGTGGCGGCCCCTACTGCCACACTCGCAGCAAGAAATTTCCGTCGACTGATTCCACTCATAACAACTCTCCTTATCCTCGAAAACCTTATTCTCATAAATGTCATTTCAAGATCAATTATCCTCAGTTATGGCCACCCTCGTCAGCATGCCGTCGCATCCTTGTGATAGAAGGCGTCTCCTTCCGGCGTGCTGCGTGACAATCCTGGCATCCTGTCGGCCCATCCATCTCCTCATGACAACCGATGCAGTTCCAGTGATAGGCAGCCTTCAGGCCGGGCCTGTCGATGTGGAACTGGTAGATTTCCTGTGACTCACGGCTGAGCTGTTCCGAGGAAAACGGGTCGCTGACATGGCAGTTGATACAAGCGACCGTTGCAAGCTCATCGCTGTTGGCATGGCAGCTTATGCAACGATCATCGGTCGTGCCGGTTCCTGTTGTGTGGTGATGACAGACCGAACAATCTTCACCCAGCTCGGAATGCATGTCGTGATCGAACTCGACGGCCTCGAAGAGGTCGACCATCGTGTCCAGCGACACCTGCTCAGGCATATCGGCGGCCATGGCTTGTACTTCCCACCACTATGAGGGCCAGTACCATCATCAGGGTGGTCAAGATTTGCTTAGCGCTCATGATTCTCTCTCCTCTAAATTCAATGAAAGCCATACGGCATTCTCATTCGCTGAGATTCCCAGGTTTCGTGTTGATGTATTTGAAAGAACATCGGGAAGGCGATGAAAGAAATGCGACACAGATAAGATATTCAACGGTTTTGATGTACGTGTAGTAATCCACCATGGTGTAAACAGTTTCAAATTCACCAATTTTGCGAGTAGTTCGTTAAACATGCCTCTCTCCTTTCATTGTTTTGTTGTTGTGGATTCATCAGTTTCATGACAGCTCTCAGCTGCAGGGTTTTGCGTCATCTTTTTCGAATGCACATTTAACCGCCTGTCGCAATTCCTCTTCATCACCTTGCTTGGTTGGCTTCAGGGCATGATAAAAAATGCCCTCGCTACGCGCCTTGCGAATCAATGCCAAGGGCAGTTCGCTGGCAACCAGGATGATGCTCAGGTTGCGGTTGCACTGCTTTAGAAGTGGAATCAAAGTCGGTTGCCAGCAATTCATCGAACTTGGGGCTGAGCAAGACCACCTGAGCCGTTTTCTTGAGAGTTCCATAAAGAACTCCTGCGGCCGAGTTGGTCACTGTCACCTGATAACCAGCATCGATGAAACAGATCCGCCATGCGTTTTCTGGACAGCACATCTTCATCTGCGATGAGTAATCCTGGCATCTGCATCATCATTATTCTCCTGCCGTAAACCAGACTGTCACCAATCGGCCCAGACCATCCCCAATTCGGAGACAGGTCCAATCCCGTCGTTATTTTGTGGAAGACTTCTCCGGACGGGAAAAGAGTCCCTTGACCATTCCAGCAAAGAGAACCATCGCTGGCATCAACTGAAACACAACAATCATGGCGAAGAAGCCGACAAAGCAGTAGGTCAGAAACCCTGTACTTTCACTGGGAGCGGCTGTTGTCGCATAAACGACGGAAGCGCTGCCGACCGCCATTGATAGTAATATTCTCAGTGTTTTCATAACATTCTCCTTCCAGCTGATCTCGTTTCTTCAGTATCAGCTTTTTATTCTTGCAGTGAGGGAGATTGCATTGGTCGTGCCATTCTTAGAATTACTTTATTTAAATTTTTTAAGGTCCTGTTTTAAAAGGATTTTGTGTTGGTTACAACGAGACCCAACACTCTCTAGGTAAGGGATGGTGTATAAGAAAAACATACAGGACAAACTGAGGAAAGGGGCGAATGCCACTAGTGTTTATCGTAAGTACCTGAAAACAGAAGGTTTACTCAAAGGAATGCAGTGTATAATAAAAATATACACTGCATTATATTTGTTATTTATTTCGTTACAATGGATTTAGACCAGACTCTCTCCTACTCAACCATTCTTGAACGGATACTGATCCCCTGTTTTTTGAGCATGGCCTGGAAATTAGGCCGCTGCATGCCAACCTCTTCTGCAGCCCTGGTTATATTCCAATCGTTACGGTCCAGTGCGCTTAGCAAAAAGGCTCTTTCCAGTGGCACGACAGCCTCTTCACGCAGTAAACGCTTGCGCTCTTTCAATTCGTTTGCATCAAGAGGAACAGCGCTGTCGGCCGAAGATAATGTGGCATGCTCGTCACCCGGCATTTCCAGATCCTGGCGCTGAAGGAAATCCGAATTAGAAAGAACCACAGCCCGCTCGATGAGGTTTTCAAGTTCACGAACATTGCCCGGGAAATCATAATGTTCCAGTTGCTCGATCACATCCGGACTGAAGCCTCGAATCTCCTTGCCATTCTCCTCGGCGAAACGCTTGAGGAACTTGCTCGCCAGCAGCATCAAATCACCCTTGCGATCTCTCAAGGGGGGCAGTTCAATCGGTATAATATTGAGTCTAAAGAAGAGATCCTCACGGAAAGTCCCCTTTTTGATCATTTCCTGAAGCTTGACATTGGTGGCGGCAACCAGGCGAATATCGATTGGAATCGGCTTGATCCCACCGATTGGTGTAACAACACGCTCCTGTAGAACACGTAGCAGTTTGGCCTGAGTCGTCAGACTGATATTGCCGACCTCGTCAAGTAGCAGCGTACCCCCTTCGGCAACTTCGAAGAGCCCGCGCTTGGTCTGGGTTGCACCGGTAAAGGACCCTTTGACATGACCGAACAGTTCGCTTTCCAGCAAGCTTTCCGCAAGGGCGGTACAATCGATCGCAACAAAGGGTTGTGAACGTCGCGGACTGTGTGCGTGTATGGCACGGGCAACCAACTCTTTCCCCGTGCCACTTTCGCCATGGATCAAAATGGTACTGTCAGTCGGAGCGACCTGCATGATGCGCTGATAAAGTTGTTTCATTTCACGGCTGTCGCCTATCAAGCTCTCAAAACCGTGGGTTTCGCTCATCTCCCGATTCAGACAGATATCATCAATCAGCACTGCCCTGGTTTTTATGGCATTCTTGACTTTGCTGATAAGTTCCTCATTAGCAAACGGTTTGGACAGGTAATCCGTCGCACCATTTTTCATCGCCTCAACGGCATTATCAATTGCCGCGTAACCAGTAATCAAAACTACCGGCAACTCTGGCTGGAAAGTGCGTAGTGACTTCAGCACTTCCAATCCGCTCATACCAGGCATTTTCAAATCAGTCACAAGCAATTTGAACATTTGCTCTCCCAAACGCTCCAACGCCGCTCGACCATTACTGACTGTTTCAACTTCGTAGCCTTCCGTAGTGAGAATACGTCGCAACCCCTCACGGATGACCGCATCATCGTCTGCAACCAGAATTCGATCCATTTCTGTACTCATAACATCCTCTTGCTGACTCGCTACAGTGAGCTATACCGTCAATATATTCTCTTCAGAAGATGGCTGACCATCTGCAGTACTCATCAATGAGACAATTGGCAGCTCAACGGTAAACACCGAGCCCTGGCCAACAGCACTTTGCACTGTGATCTGTCCACCATGATTCTCAATGATGCCATAGGACACAGACAGCCCCAAACCAGTCCCGGCAACCCCGTCCAACTCCTGATTCTTAGTCGTGAAAAATGGGTCAAAGATGCGGCTCAGATTTTCTTCGGAAATCCCCTGTCCGGTATCTTCAATTGTCGTAACGATCAGATCGCGTTCCTGGTCCATGCGCATAACAATAGTCATACGCCCTCCCATCGGCATCGCGTGGCAGGCATTCACCAGTAAATTTATGAAAACCTGCTCGATCTGGGTTGGATCGACTTCAATATCCGACAGATTGACTCCATACTGACGCACAATTTCGACATCATTAACATTCGCATGGTGGGTTACCAGAGCCAGTGTGCTCTCCATAATTGTCGACAACGACTTAAGCTGCTTGTCAGGAATCGAGGTCCGGGAAAAATCAAGCAAACGTTTGACAATATCAGCACAACGATTGGTTTCATGGACAATCGTCAGAGCGTCTATACGCTGATCCTCGTCGAGCCTTTGGTCTTCAGCAAAAATATTGGCAAAAATCAGAATACCGGCCAGGGGATTGTTTATTTCATGCGCAATACCGGCGACCAGTTGACCGAGTGAAGCCAACTTCTCAGAGCGTACCAACTGATCGCTAACATCAGCAATTTCCTCGGTTCGCTCAATCACTTTCGCCTCCAGAGTTTCGGTTAACTCGCGGTATTCGTCGCGCGCCTGCTTCAGCTTTACCGTCATGCAGTTAAACGCCTCAGAGAGCTCGCCAATCTCATCGTTTGACTTCAACTCCAGTTGACTGTCAAGTTCCATATTTGAGACTTTGTTGGCATGCAGCAAAAGGTCGTGTACCGGATTAACCACCAGGCTTTGCGTCATCCAGCTCAGGCAAAAGATAACCAGCAGCAGCAGAATCACGCCAAAGGCTGCAATACTATCGCGGTAGCTACTTGCCTGCACACCGATCTTGGCCA
>PVMK01170064.1_pt1 | contig 13666 bp, 9 predicted proteins | sample 1853481 | NCBI WGS metagenome assembly PVMK01 (sample SAMN08533507, study PRJNA380276) | Marine sediment metagenome, whole genome shotgun sequencing project. | reverse complement strand
AGTACAAAGTCTGGCTCAACGTCCCGGAAGCCCCCACGGACATCACAGATCGAACACTCAGGGTGCGCGCCGCGTACCTCCGCGTTGACAAAAAACAGAAACTTCGCTATCGCTCCATTATTTCGATGGTCTTCATTGCGTTGATCGCAACCCTCGCAGTTGGGACATATCAATACCTGGTGTTGCAAAAGTCGCGAGAGCTGGCGACGAACATGTTCTACGGCATGAAAGCGGTGCAAGTTCAGGTGGCGCGCCTCGAAGACCTGGTTCGTGGCTCAAGTGATGTCACGCTCATCGACGAAGCCAGAAAACGCCGCGAAGAAGTGCAAGCCCTCGAAGCTCAATACGACCAGTTCCTGGAGGACCTCGATGTGCTGGGTCCCGACCTGAGCGAAGAGGATCGCGTCATTCTACGTGTCGCACGCATGTTTGGGGAATGCGAATTGACCATGCCGCCGGATTTTGCCGACGCGGTCAAAAGTTACATTCAAAAGTGGCGGTTGACAAACCGGCTGCGCCGGTCCGTGGAGCGCATGCAGGCACAGAACCTCACTGAGGTTGTTTCCCGGGCCATGCTGGAAAACCAGCTGCCACCACAATTCCTGTATGTGGCGTTGCAGGAAAGCGGTTTTGATAACCGGGCCATTGGCCCGAAAACACGATTTGGCATCGCCAAAGGCATGTGGCAATTCATACCGTCAACAGCCCGCCAGTACGGGCTGCGTACCGGACCGCTGGTTGAGTTACCGATCCACGACCCCAAGGACGATCGGTTCAAGCCGGAATTAGCGGCGCGGGCTGCGGCACGTTACCTTAGAGACATCTACAGCAAAGACGCCCAGGGTTCCGGCCTGCTGGTTATCGCCTCCTACAACTGGGGCCCGAACAACATCCGCCGGCGCATCCGGCAAATGCCGAATAACCCGCGTGAGCGAAATTTCTGGGAATTGCTCAAAGAGCATGACATCCCTACCGAGACCTACAATTACGTTTTGTACATTTTTTCCGCAATCGTCATTGGAGAAGACCCGGCCTTGTTCGGCTTTGACTTCGACAATCCGCTGCAGGATGTGGAGCTATCGCTGGGGAATGGGAAAAGCTAGGCGATGGCTAGTGCCCTGTCCCGAAACTAGCGAACACGCTCAGTCAAGGCGACGAAGGTTCCGCCATTGCGTTCGCATAGTACGCGCATGAGGCCTGCAAATCTTTGCGAGCTCTGGGGGGGCGTGCCGGAAAGTTGTAAGGGAACCCGATGGCGTGAATGCGTACGCGCCGGTCACCGTTCTCGTCTTCGACGTTGATCCTGTCGATGTCGCGCAAGACCTTCTCCATGGAATTGCCCTGAAATTCGTCGCCGAAGACGTAGATACTGATTTTTTTATCCGGCGCCGAAAAGGTCGCAATGGCATAGCTGATGCCATCGGAAGGATCGCTGTCGCTGAAGGCCTGCCATTGACGCATGCGCGCCTTGATCGACTCGCGAATCTGCGGCGTATCGGAGATCCAGGTGCCACCGTATTGCGGGAACATGTAACTGCCATTGTCGTTCATGATCTGCAGTCCCTTGACCTTCGGATACACGTTCAGCACCTCTGCCAGTTTGTTTTCTGCCCAGGTCCATTTCGCCTGCATACTGCCGGAGGTATCGATGACGAAAATGATGTATTCGCTATCGACCGGTATGCCGCCTATCGCATCATCAGGAGCGCGACGGAACGGTCGTAAACTCAACATTTCCTCCGTCAACCGTTGCCGGGCCGCATCGCAATCTCCCTCGTCCAGGTTGAGCGCCGGATCGTCCGTGTTGAGGAGATCGAACTGACCCTGAATCATGCTCAGTTCCTTTTGCAGTGTTTGCAAGCGCATTTTTGTCTCGGATGTATCGAGCTGCACCCTGCCAAGCTCCCGCCTGACCACGACGGTGTCTCCACGGATTTCGAATAACTGCTCCTGCAACAATGCGATCAGTTGATTCAGATCATCCTCGGTCTTTTCGAGAATCGCCGGCTCGTAGATCTTGCTCAACACCAGCAACAGGATAATGGCGCCGAATCCGCAGCAGATACAGTCCAGGAATGACAGGCTGAATGCTTCGATATTTCGGTTACGTTTGGCCATGTTCAGATGTTGGCGGCTATGGCCAGTCCTTGCTGATGCTCATGAATGCGCCGCCCGTCTGGTAGGCGAGCAGCCAGTACGCGATCGCGGCGAAATAATCGCCTTCCATCGGATACAGGAGAATGTTGACCGGTATGCCTGAGGGCACTTCGTTAATCGCGTCGTAGTGATAGCGCAATCTTTCCGCACCGGTCACCATGCCGCGTTTCGCTTGCGGCGCGTCCATCGTTGGCAGACCGTCGACCAGCATAATGACGTTGTCCGGCCTTGGACTCAGGTCGCGAATGACCTCATAAGCGCTTTTCATGTTGGTGCCTTCCTGTGGCACCGTCCGCCGCAGAATGCGAATAGCCTCGTCAAGTTGTTCGCCATCACCAACTTCGAGCCACAAGCCGTCGGTGCCTTCCAATACGGGTCTTGCCTCGTCGTTAAAGGTGTAAATCTGGAATTTGCTTTCCAGCGGAAATTGCGCGGACAGCCAGTCGACGCTGGCAACCGCCTGCCGCCATTTCAGTGAGCGAAGCTTGACTGCATCAGACATGTTGCGGCGACGAAGGATATTGACGATCTTGCGGTCGAGCATGCTGGCCGACGCATCCACCAGGACCAGAATCCGATCGCCGCCGACCTTCAGTCCTGTCAGGTACTGGCGATCTCCGTCACCCGTAAACGAACGTACGCGAGTCCCCTCCTGATCACGCTCCTGCTCGAGCGCCAGGAGGCGTTTCTTTTCCTCTTCCAGTGATTCGATATCGGACTGTAATTTTTCCACACGCTGGATTTTCGCCAGCGTCACCAGGTCAAATTTCTCGAGTTCTGCCTTGAGTTTCTCAAGCAAGGCGATGATGATTGCAATCTGCTCCTCCGCCGTCGCCTTCTCGTCATTCACATCCTCGATCGTGTTCCGGGCAAGCACCAGGTTTTTGCGTTCCTCGAGGATTTCAAATTCGAGTTTGGTAGTTTCGGCCTGCAAGTTTTCCGGTATGTTCTCCGCATCCTGAACGACCTGGGCATTGATGATCATGAAGAACAGGATAACGGCGCCCGAAACCACAGCTCATGCAGTCGAGAAACGCCATGCTGAAGACTTCCATTGGCCGTCTTTTTCGGGAGCCCATCTCTTAAATCCTCATGAGCCGCGTTTCTGGCGCACAGGCCCGGATACGAGGCGCGAGCCGCGTCCAATGCCGCGTCATTTGCAAGGCTCGCAACAAAGTATTCCGGGCCTGTGCGCCGAAACCCGTACGGGAAGCGACTCTGCGGGCGCGCTGCCAGCGTTACTCGTCGCTCAGGTGGAACAACCACATCGCGCTCCTCGTGCCTTGCAGCCCGTCCCGCAGAGTCCGCTTCGCGGCCATGCGGATTCAAGAGATGGGCTCTAACCACTGACTGTCGTCCGTCATAATCAACTGAAACTCGAAGCCGGGCGAACCGACGCGCAATACGTCGCCCACCTGCAACACCGATGATCCTTCAATCCGATGGCCGTTCAGAAAAGTGCCATAACGGCTGTGATCCTCGAGCACACATTGCCCGTTTTTCCGCAGCAACGAGCAGTGACGGCGGGAGATGCCCGGCATGTCGGAGGCCAGCGTGATCTGGCGCGCGTCTGCTCCTTCCTGAGACCCCAACACCAAGGCTAAGTTCCCGATTTCATAGGCTTTATAGCCATGCAGCAGGTGCGTTGGAGAACCTGCATCTGTACGCTCGGTTGTATGCTGTTCGATCTCGACCGCGGTCTGGTCCCAGGGCAATTGCCGGATCATGCTGACGCCGCTGGCTTCATCCGCACTCTTTCTGCAACGCGCCAGTGCCCCACGTGCGGTCGCGCCAGGTTCGAGTACGAAGACTTCGCCACCCACCCTCGCCTTCAGCATCTCCGTCAACCCGGGCAGGCGTGCGAAACGATCGCTTACCTGTATCGCAGGAGTATCCTCGGCACGAAAAATTGCACGCAACCTGCTCGCTATCTCCTGGTAAAGAGATGCAGCAGCGCCGATCAGCGTCAGCGATTCCAGGCTTGCATTGTAGGTGGTGCCGGAATATTCCAGCTCCATCGCAACATGATCACTGCGCGATGCCTCGGTCAGCCACCCGCCGAGGCGATCCACAAGCATCTGTTCTGACTCGGCGGTATGCAACGGATCAAACCGGGATTGCTGCACGAAGGCCTCGGCAACCGTATTCTGCCAGCAATCATAAAACGCCCGGACGCCACAGGAATCGAGCACCTCGGAGCGATCCGATTGCACTGCGCTATGCTGCGTCAATCTCGTGAGTGTCGTGGCGTGCAGGCTAATGTCGATATGCACGGGCACTGCGTTCCGATACTCGCGTCGAGTGGCTGCAACGGCCGCGTCGACCATTGCGACGACCGGTATCTTTAGCTCACTGGCGATGCCAAGGAACAAGCCCAGGTGCTGCGCGTTCATATACGATGGGACCGCCACGTATAATTCACTGACTCCAGAACCGTAAGTCCGCCACATTTGTTCGAGTTGCTGGCTGACGAGGTCGGCGGCGCTGAGATGCGTAAATCGTGAATCTTTGAGCGGCTCGGTAACGAGCTCCGACCAGAATCGATGTTGAATACGACGCGGATCGATACGGGCTCTTGAGAACGCCTCATACCCGGTCGTCAGTTTGTCGTCACCCAGCCATGCAAATCACGGCTCACGGTAAACAATCTGATACATGTTGAGAAGCGAGATGCCGGCGTCGTTAATATGTATCGCGAGACGAGTCACTACGGCGAACCAGTCTGTACTAGTCGGACTTCATGTGGCGAATCAGCTTGTCTTCAACGTAAATCTGGCTATCGAAGACGAGGCGTTCCTGCAACAGCTGCAACTGATAAACCAGGAACATCAGGAAAATGCTTATCAGCAATGCAATGAAGGTTGAGTTGAAGGCCACACCCAGGCTTTGGGTTACGCCGGCAATATCACCTTGCACGGCTTTATCCGCCTGGGCAAGCGCTTCACCAATACCGCGTACGGTGCCGATGAATCCGATTGACGGGATCGCCCAGGAAATATAACGAATCATTGAGAGCTCCGATTCGAGGCGATCAGCTTCGGAATCGAAAATCGTGTTCGAGCTGCTTGATACGTCCTGGATATTGCGCGTCGTGCTGAAACGTCGCAACGCGTTCAGTAACGCGCGCGGCAGCAACATTTTCTGCCCTTTATCCGGCAGCGCCTGTACCTGGCGCGCGAACTCGCGCGTATCCTCGGGCAATATTCGCATGCCCTCGGCGATCGGAATCAATTCGACATCGAGCAAGGCCCGCTCCTCGAGGATCGTCTTTGCTTTGTATCCCATGATCGCCAGCGCCCAGAACATCAGCACGAAGCAGGCTTCCTGCTCCATGTCCTTGATCAGGATCCAGGTTGACCTTTCCGTGACATAGTCCGGATTGGCTTCGCGTTCTATCGCCTGTGCTTCGAGCACTTCCGCGGCGTTTGGCCGCACGATCGACACGTAAAATGCATGCACGATGATGATCGCGATAATCAGCGCAAAAAGCTGGAACACAAACTCGACCGGGATATTTTTTTTCTTCATGTATAGCGACTCTCCGACCGAAAATCCGGTAACAAGCGAATCATCGGCAACCGTTCAGATATTTGATGGAAACGGGATTGGTACGTCTGCGGGAATCTCTTCCGACGGCACGAAATCATCGTCATCCTCCTCGTAGGTTTGAATGTCGAGGTCCGAATCGTCGATTTCAGTCACTTCCTCAGCCGGCTCCGTGACCTCCGGCTCAGTGACTTCGGTAGCGGATGGCGCAGCATCGCTACCGGATTCAACGTCCTGCGGCCATGCAGGACCGGTGATGAAAAACGCCACAAGCAGGGTTAGCAATAATTTTGGCATGGTTTTCCCGGTTTAAGGTTCCACTAATATTGGACCCGTATCCAGCCGAAATGTCTCGACAATCTCAGGGTACATTTCTGGCAATACGGAATCCAACGTCCGGACGACCCCGATTCCCGAAGTCCCGATATCCCATTCTAAGCTGCATGATTCCCGCATGCATCCAACTCGAGCCCCTGATGACGCGATTCGCACCGCGCTCCGGCCCTGCTGGATCCTTTATCGGTTCCGATCGTCCTGGCGTGGGCACAGAATAGTAATCCTGCACCCATTCGGCAACGTTGCCACCGCCGTCATAGATGCCGAGCGCATTCGCCGGAAATGTACCGGCCGGCGCGGTTGACGAGTAGCCGTCGTCGTAGCCAGGAAGTATCGAGGGTACCAGCGCATTGGCTGATTTACCGGCGAAATTACCGCTGTCCCGTCGTGGCGGCATCTTGCCACCCCAGGGAAAAGTCGCCGCCGCTGAGCGGCCCTGGTAACGGATTGCCCAGACCCATTCGGCCTCGGTGGGCAGACGATAGCCATTCGGCGTTGGCTGTATTGGCTGCCATCTTTCGAAGACTTTCTTGTACGCAAGATCGAGGCCCTCCTGGGTACTCAGCCAGTTACAATATTCCACCGCTTCATCCCAGGCGACATTAACGACAGGATTCAGATCGCCGGCGAGCGCAACGTGTATATCGCCGCGGGAATCGTGAGTTCCCCGAAACCGCCGAAATTCGCGGTTGGTCACTTCTTTGGTACCGATATAAAACGGCCTGGTCAGCAGAATCGGCACGATCACCTCATTTGCACGCCGTCCCTGCTCCGAACGCGAGGTGCCCAGCTTGAATCCACCGGCCTCTACACGCCTCAATACCTGCCCTTGCGAACTTGTGATGGTCCTCGCGGTACTTTGTGCCGCGATATCCGCATTGGACATCAACCGTACTGGAATTTTTTGCGGGTAGCCCGGGCGCGGCGTGACACTGCGACTGAAGGTCTGATAACCGTCGCGTTTTACCTCAAGGCGGTGTGGCGCGGACGACAGGTTTAAGGTCACGGTTCCGGTACCACGCGCGCGGCCATCAATGTAAATCGTTGCATCACCCGGCAATGCCGCGACCGTAAGCTCACCGACGCGCGCGGTCAGGTCGACCGTAATTTCTTCCGAGGCAGCGGCTTCGAGGCGTATTTTCCGTACCGTGGTGCCATATCCGGCCTTAGAAAGACCGATTTCGTAATTGACGCCGGGCGACAGGGCAATCGTTACCGGTGACTGGCCGCGATAACGGCCATTAACTGTGACGTTGGCGCCACGCGGAATGGAATTGACCTGCAACTGCGCATTGGCAGGTTCGAGACGCACGGTTGGCAACACCTGGCCTTCATTGGCAACTGTTTCGACCGTACCATCCCAGGCTTTGAACCCATCAAGGATAAGGCTCAGCGAGTGGCTGCCCTCCAGCAGCTCCAGGCGCATCGGCGTTTGACCAATGCGTGTCGCGCCCTGAAATACGGCAGCGCCGGCCGGATTCGATGAAATATCGACATCGGCCCATTGCGGCACCAGCTGCACATCCAGATGCTGAGCCTTGCCCAGACCCGGCACCTGCAGGCGTAGCGCATAGGGCAGGAAGCGCTCGGCGGTAACGGTCACGGCATGAGTTCCCGGCTCCAGTTCCAGTGGCCCGTACGGCGCCCGGCCTACTTTGGTGTCATCCACAGTCACGATGGCATCGGCAGCCGGATCTGTGCTTATCGTCAGCTGCCCTGGCAGCTTACGCAGCTCCACCAGGACCGTCCGGCTGGGAGCTTCATCAACCTCGAAATCCTGTGCAGCATCGTAATAGCCTTCCTTGCTGACATGCACGGTATACGTTCCAGGGCGCATCAATGTGCGGTCGCCAAACGGCAGCTTGAACCAACCACCCTCCACAGACAGGCTGTCCGGGTCGCCGGGCTGCACGTCGAAATGGATCGACTTCGAGGTAAACAGGAACGACGAAATCAGTACCAGGATCACGATCGCGGCACCGACATTGATCTTCCACCGATCACCGCCTTGTTTGATGTCAATCGCTGACGAATCGCGTGCACGCTGGAATGCCGTAGGTGCGATAGTCTCGCTGGCAAGCTGCCCCGAGGCATCGGGTAGCTCCGGAGGCTTGGTGACATAGGCCGAATCCTCAAGCCGGATGTGCAACAACAGCGCTTCATCCTGCTCGCCGACGACAATCCTGGTGCCGAAAAACTCGAGCTCATCGCCGTTCGCCAACTTGCGGAAGTGCGGAGCTCCTCGCCGTTGATTTTTAACAAGGTGCCGCGACCTACGGGCTGTACAAAAGGCGCACCATCCAACTCATCCAGCAATGCGACTGCGCTGCTGCCGGGTCCGGGCAGACGAATCTCGCAATCGGTGCCGGTACCGAGGCGCAGTGGCAACTGCTCGATCTTCAGCCGTCTCTCACCTTCGCCGTCTCTCAGGATGATTGAGGTGAATTTCAAATCTGCTCCTCGCACTGAATGACGATCGGCTTCATATCAATCTCCGGCGCGACGCGAAATTCGAGCCGCACGTCCCGGTACCCCGGCCGATTACCAACCGCAACATACACGCCCGGACGCAATTCGAGTTCCTGCATGCTGAAGGATCCGAATTTCCCCACCTTGAATATTGCAACATTCGTCGCATTGTCTGAAATCAATTGAACCTTGAGCGGCGTCGCGGCCCGCTTCAATAGCCGCGACAATTCGATTTTCTGCTCCTCGAGGCGCGGTCCCATCGGCGACACGCGAGCAACCTCCAACAACATCCTGGTCGCGTTTTGCACGTTCACCTGATCGCTCAGCGTATCAGGATCATCGATCAGAGCCTGCAGCCGATTGTGCAGCGCGGCTCGGGAATTCGCATACTGAAGCCCTTCTTTCGCAAATTGTAGATCGGCGTCTATGCCCAGTATTTCCTTGTAGACGGCAACTGATGTTTCCCACTGTTCGTCCTCGTCCAGCGATCTGGCCTCCTGCTCCAGGCGCCGAATGTTGGCCAGTCTGATGCCCTGATCGACCTGCAGCAAGCCATCGGCGGGCTGCCTCGATGTCGGATCCAGAACTGCAGCCGCGTTAAAAGCTGCCCGCGCGCTCGCGAAATCGTCGACCCCCAGTGCATCCAGGCCCTCAGTCATGCGCATGTCGAAAGACATCTGCTTAACGGCAATACGCACCCGCGCCAGCCCTGCCACCGCTGGCTGCCACAACGCATCGAGTTCAAGCGCTTTCTCAAACGCGAGTTTCGCTGCATCGAGATCGATATCTTTTTCGAAACGCACGCCCTGTGCGGTCAGGTTCAGCACAGACTCGAGATTAAGCGCGCGCGCCAGGCCCGCTTCAGCCTCACTATGTCCGGGTGTAATGGCGACCGCGAGATCGAACAGCCGGACTGCCTCGGACGGATTCGGCACCGCAAATGCGTCTTTGGCGGCGGCCAGCGTTTCCGCAAAGACTTCGTCTATGCGATCGAACAGCGGGTCCAGCAGCAGCAATGCCTCGCGATAGCGGTCCCCTGCCAGCGTGTAGTTTCTGCTCAGGTACGCAGCGTCACCCTGCGCATAGGTATCGACGGCGTCCAGGTAGGGCTGGCCGCCCCATCGGTCAACGGCCCGGTAGCGCAATCGCGCGAGCCTGGACAACAAGTCACCGAGCGCGTCATCGGTAGCGGCTTTGACCCCCGCACTTGCGCCACCGGAACCGGTGCCGGCGTTCTCGCTGAAGGATGTGTCCCTGCCGCTGGATATAGTTGGCCGTTGCGGTTCTGCCTCCGATCCCGATGCGTCTCCGGCAATCGATCCCTCATCGGTCACACCTGTTTGCTCGCTGCCTGCATCATCGGGTTCCTGATTGACGATCGACGGCAACACGAAAATGACCGCAAGGAAGATCACAAGCGCCGCCCCAAGGGCGCGAAACAGGAATTTTTGCGATACGCCGCTGGAGGCGTGCTGCGCCACGGCCGGTTCAGTCGCCGACTGGATTCCACGGTGAACCGGTTGAATGGATTCCAGAGCATCGTGTCGCACGTCTGGCGCGCTGCCGAGATAGCGCCCGGGCGCCGCCCCCGCGGCGAAGCCGGCCGAATTGAGTCGCTTCGCGATCTCTTCGGCCGATGGGCGGACCGCAGCATCACTGGCGAGCATGTCATTGACCAATTCGTTGATCGATGTGGGCGCCGCGTCACCGCCCGGCAGGTGCAGATTGGCGGGGCCACCGCCAGATGGCGGAGAGCCTGTCAGCAACTCGTGTATCAGAACGCCTAGCGCGTAAATATCGTCCGTGGCTCGCGGCGTTTCGCCGGCGATCTGTTGTGGACTTGCGCCGATGCTTGTGCCTCCGCCAACGCTGTCACCAGACGCTGGAATTGCCGCAACACCGAAATCAACCAGGTACGGCGCTCCGCTGCCATCGAGCAATATATTTGCGGCCTTGATGTCGCGGTGCACGACGCCTTTAGCGTGTGCATAACGCAGCGCGTCCGCAATCAGACCGAGCGGGCGCAGCACCGCATCAGGTGATTCGCCACACACTACGCCCAGATCAACATCACCAATGAACTGGAGGCTATAAAATGCACCGTCAGGATCTTCGTGGAATTCAAACACGCGCACGATATGTGCGTGCATCAGGTTGCTGCCAATGCGCCATTCCCTGTGCAACAGGTCGCGGTAAGCCGGGTCTTCGGTGAAACCGGCGGCGAGGAATTTGAGTGCGACCCGGGAATCAGCCTGGCGATCGCTGGCCAGCCAGATTTCCGCCATTCCACCCGCGCCGAGCCGGCGTATCAGCGTATATCGTTGCGCCAGCCGCCCACCTTCTTTCAGCACCCGCATAGATGTGTCTGACTGTTACCCGCTTGGCTGCGTCGATCTGGCAGGGTTTCCGACCTCAATATCGTCAGAAAAGCCGGTCTCGGTTTCATAGATTTCGCGGAGTAATTTGCGCCAGCTTTCATACTGCGCTTCCGCCGTTCCGGTCAGCCGCATCGTCTCGCCCTGGACCTGTAAGACCATCGGCGCAGCTTCTGCAACAAATGACTCCGACAATTCCTTGATTTCCTCGCGATGAATGTTCGCCGCCGATCGTTGCCGCAATGCATTCATGATCGAATTCATGCCCTTGGTGATTGCAACGTTTCGAGCAATGGATTGCGACCGGTAACCCGAGCCGCTCGGGTCGAACTGCATTGCACCTGCGACCATGGCCGCGCCCAACAGGGCGCGCATCGCCGCCGTACGCCTGACTTGCCGATAGGCGATCGACTGCTCGCGGGTGCGCTTGCGCCAGCCTTCATATGGCAGCGCGATGCCGTAGTAAAAGTTGGCGTAGTGCTCGTTCAGGGTATCGATGACGAGGCGATCCCGTTCACGTATCTGCCGCAGCCGATCAACCATCGGATCGTTGTCCGCGGGGAGCCGTACGATGGTCACTTCACCGGATCCACTATCTGCCAGGTGATCCTCGAAGGAAGCCGGCGCCATGTCCGCGAAGAACTTGAGTTCCGCTGCCTGGCGGATTCGAGAAATTTCCTTGGGCGTCAAGGTCAACGCATGTGCCCGCAAGTCGTTGGCAAAATCGTTGAATACCTTTTGATACGGGTCCTGGGACCGGTCGCGATAATCCGCGTAAGAGACAATGCCGGTCTGCATCGTATAGGAACGCTCGAACCATTCGCTGCCCAGTGCATCGGCCGCTTTGACGCGAATGGTCACGTACTCGCCGTCGGACTCTTCAATCTCGCCGCTTATCATGACATCCGTGAATGCATATTCCGACGGAATGACACGAACGGCACCCCAGAAACCGGTGCCCTGCAACGTGGTTTTCAGGTGATAGGGAATATACCTGGCCTCTGCCATGCGCACTTCAGGATAAATGCGGGTTTTTTCAATGTTGTTTTTTTCCGGAATGCCCGCTGCGAAATTCATGATGCCGACATCGAGCAGCATCGCTTCCGAAATCTGCAGCGACGCGACCTCCAGCTCAGTCGTCTCTGCATAAATAACCTCTGATACCGTGCAACCCGTGTTCACGAACGCACTGAGACTGATCAGCAACATTAGAAGTTTATTTTTATTCATATTGATTTTAATTGTCCCTGCCCGCTCCGGCGATTCGCCACTCAAAGGTCATTATACAAGCGGTATTCTTCCCAAAGGCGCTCACGCAATGCCGGATCATCCTCGCTAAGCGCTGCTTCACGTAATTGCTTCGCAACGATATCTTCGCTGACGAGATCCGGAATATCTTCCGGGGTTCGACTGCGAATATCTTCCTCGCTCAAGCTGCCGACTGATGCTTCGCGCCGTTCCTGCGGTTGTGCAACGGTTCCGACCTCGCCGGTACCCTCAATGCCGCCAGTCGCCTGCTTGCCGAGGCCCACGCGGCCGGATCCTGAACCGCCACCGCCGGAACCACCGAACCCTTCGGTGTTGCGCCCAACAGTCGAGATCTCACGCTGTTCGTCAGCCAGGACTTCGTCGAAGCCACCCACGGATTCTTCGAGCGTTTTTTCCAGCCTGGCCTTACGCTCGGCATCGCTTTCACCGGGATACTGGCCAACGCCGCCTGCAGGGCTCTGACCCTGCCCCTGACAATTGCCGGCCGGACCGCCGATACCATCGGTACCGCCATAAGTGTCTGTGCATTCGCTTTCGCCGTAAAGGCCACCAGGTCCATCGGCACCACGCACCGGTCCGCTGACGCCCTGGATTCCACCGCCACCTCCGCCGCCGGCACCACCACCCTCCATGCCGCCGCCCGCGGAGCCACCGCCTTCGGAACCGCCTGAGGAACCACCCGAAGCACCGCCCGAGGAACCACCAGACATGCCACCCGATGAGCCACCCGAAGAACCGCCGGAAGAACCACCGGAAGAACCGCCAGACATGCCACCCGATGAGCCGCCCGAGGAACCACCGGAAGAACCGCCCGAGGATCCACCGGAAGAGCCGCCAGACATGCCACCCGATGAGCCACCGGAAGAACCACCCGATGAGCCACCGGAAGAACCGCCCGAGGAACCACCGGAAGAACCGCCCGAGGAACCACCGGAAGAACCGCCGGAGGAACCACCGGAGGAACCACCGGAAGAACCGCCAGACATACCACCGGACATGCCACCGGATGATCCGCCAGAAGAACCGCCAGACGAACTGCTACTGCCCGAGACAGTAACAGCGCAGCCGCCGAGAACGAGAACGACACCGAGCGCGACTGCGCCCGTGTAAATCCGTGAAAAAAATGTGCTCTTTCGGCTAACCGATTGCATAGCCCTACCGCCTTGAATGCCTGTTCATTTGCCCGTTCGACTCCGGTTTCTGATTCTCGTCGCCGCAATCGACTTATGTCTGATTGGATGGCCCGTCGAACCGTTAAGTTCCATCGGTATTCGGGGACCGGGAGGCCGGTCACCGGGATCCCAACTCACGCTGACCATAATACGCCATAAGCACGCTCGCAACCGCTTTGGCCCTGGTTCGGGAAGACAAAAACCGGGCGCCAGGGGCATGCGAAATGAGGCGATCTACCTTTTTGTTTTTATTGGCCTTAATAAGGCCGGCGCAACAAGGGCCGGCATGCGTAGTCAGCCGTTTGGATCGTTAGCAAGGGACGTACTTTACATAGGACGTAG
>PVMK01188402.1_pt1 | contig 13673 bp, 13 predicted proteins | sample 1853481 | NCBI WGS metagenome assembly PVMK01 (sample SAMN08533507, study PRJNA380276) | Marine sediment metagenome, whole genome shotgun sequencing project. | reverse complement strand
AAGGTCTGATGCTAGAGAATTGTGAATGTATAAATTCAAACCAAATAAAAGGGAATTCCTTCTAATATTGAGAGAATGCCCTTTTATTTGGTTTGAATTTATACCTTCACAATTCGCTATCATCAGACCTTAAACCTCAAAAAAGTCAGCTCATAGATCCTTTTAAATTTATAAATTTAATTTTCAAAGAATTGATTATGGAACATAAAGATATTGAACATTTTAAAAAGATTCTGACTAATCAGTTGAAAGAAATATTAATCCATGCAGGTGATACTGTTTCTGGCATGACCACTCCGAAAGAGAATTTACCAGATCCTGCAGATCGTGCTACAATTGAAACAGATCGGAATTTTATGCTTCGCATTAGGGATCGAGAGAGACAACTTGCTGTAAAGATAAGTAAAACTCTTTTACGAATTGAAAACGGCACATTCGGAATTTGTGATAAATGCGAGGAAGAAATTGCTTTTAAACGTCTTGAGGCCAGACCAGTTACAACTCAATGCATTGACTGCAAAACTAAAGAAGAAACTTATGAGAATGCTCGTGGAGCATGAATATGCAACATTTGTCCTTTAACAACAAAAAGGTTAGGATCTGATCTAAGCACAAACCCCTCTATCTTGTGTTCCAGCCTGTAGATCGAAAATTCATGATAACTTTGATCATGCCTCCAGCCCCTCTCACGTACGGTGTCGAGTGGGATTCGTAATCTTCACATTTGAAAGGATGGATTATAATATCGCTTTGATATCCTTTTTATCAATATTGTCTCCTCAAATAGTGTTTTCTAACCTGAGCGCTGCTGCCTGATTTGCAGGTTTCATAAGGTGAGCATAGACGTTCAACGTCACAATCGGGCTTGAATGACCCAGTTGAGATTGACTGTATTTAATATTTTCTCCCTGCTCTATCAAAAGTCTATAGGTATGTCTTAAGTCATGAAATCTGCTTTTAGGCAGTCCTGCACTCTCTAAGGCAGGATTAAAGTGCCTATTTAAAAGATTATTATGCTTAATCGGGTTTCCGGCTTTATTCGGTAACAGAAGATTAGGCTTGCTTCTTTTACAAGCCAGTTTCCAGTGTTTCAGCTCTGTCATCATGCCTGCCCGAGGTCAATTTTTCGGTCTGAAGCCTCAGGCTTCGTGTCATACCATGCGTCATTGTTAAAAGTCCTTTGAATGTGAATTCGACTGTTTTCCTGCATACATCCCACCGTCAGCCTCGAATGTATACCTTTTAAAAAAGATAATCCAACTTGTCCAAGGACGTTGTAAGCTTTTGAACCTCTTGGCGGCTAATCAGTGGGTTGGAGAATGTCTATCCCTAATTTATTGGATAGGTCGATCGGATTTCAGGTGGTTTGAGTGCTGAGATGTAAGGTCTTTTAGGTTTAACAATAAAGGGGAAAAATCATGAGCTACGAAAATTTCTTACGAGATGATTTTTGCCTATGCACTAACCGAGCCCAAGATAGGTTCGGACTCCCAGAACATTGAGACCACCGCCGTGCTCTCCGAAAACAACCGGTTCTATCTCCTCAACGGAAATAAGACTTACCTTACCAATGCAAATTATGCCGGCGCCATGACGGTTTTTGCACAGATGGATCCGACCAGACCCGGTTTTATGGGGGCCTTTATTGTTGAAACTTCCTGGGATGGTGTAAAAATCGGCAAAGATGTTTCTAAGATGGGATTAAAAGCAAGTTCTACGGCCGCCGTTAAATTTAAAAACGTTCGGGTTCCAAAAGAAAACCTTTTAGGCCAACCGGGAGATGGATTCAAAATAGCCATGACCATTTTAAATTACGGGCGGTTGGCACTTGGGGCCGCCTCTACCGGGATGATGAAATTATCCTTGCAAGATATGGTGAAGCGATCGGCCAGCAGAACCCAGTTCGGAGATTCGATCAATAATTTCGATAGCAGTTACCCATGTGCCTCTTGGTTTGGTCATCAGAGGCTTTATATTTAGCCTTATGATTGTGAGTTTGGCAATTTCCGGGATATGAAAGATGCTGAGAAATGGCTTGGTATACGTGAGTGAACGGCATCTTAAAAAATACAGTCGAGAATACGCACAAACCAAGCGAATTAAAGCAATGCACGACTTTTGCTTTTCAACTACCAAAAAAATAGCTTCTAAAATATTTGCGATTGCCTTCCGTTATCTTCAATGTTATTAATCCGATAGTGCCTGTAGCACAGGCAAGCTTCAACGGTATTATTCCGGTTCGAGAGCTATACGAGCCTATCCAGTCAAATCTTTCAAAATCATAGACTATAGGAGGTTGGGCATGAGGAGCTCCTTAAAAATGAGGTTGGGCATTTTTTTTGTGGTTTGTTTTATTTTTATCTTTTTGGGATGTTCCACTGCTGTTAAGCATACCAAAAAAGTTATAATTCACTATCAATGCTCTGATGATGATTACATTGTTCCTGACTTGGCGGAATTGACTTCCGGGCATATTTATGAGGAGAAATTTATTAATTCTCTTACTGATGCCGGGGTATGTGTTAAAATTACCGGTCAATTTAAACACCTGGCTCCCGGAGCAATCGGTGAAGACGATTATGTTATATTGTATCTATCAGGTGCAGGAGCTTCCCATACAATCAGCTGTTTTGCCAAACCGGAACTCAATAAAGAATTACGCATGTTGAAAAAAAATCAGGCAATAACGGTTTATGGCCGTGTCTGGAAATTAGAGCAGGAGCTGGCTCTATTGCTTCAAGATTACGAAGTTATCCCGTAAGTAAACAATCCTCCAGGCCGGCAAGTTTGCCATGAACAGAATCAATAATCGTAATATATGGGTGTGCCTGCTGCTTGTTGCGGCAACGCTTGCTGTTTATTGGCAGGTAAAAAATTTTGAATTTGTGAACTTTGACGACAATACCTACGTCTACGATAATAGCCATGTTCAAAACGGTTTGACGTTCGAGAACATCACCTGGGCATTCACAGCTACACATGCGTCTAATTGGCATCCCTTGACATGGCTGTCACATATGCTGGACTGTCAGCTTTATGGGATGAACTCCGGCCAACATCATTTAACCAACCTGCTCTTCCATATCGCCAACACCTTATTATTGTTTTTCGTTTTAACCAAAATGACCGGCAGCTTATGGCGCAGTGCTTTTGTCGCCGCTTTGTTTGCTTTTCATCCTCTGCATGTTGAGTCGGTTGCCTGGGTGTCGGAACGTAAAGATGTATTGAGCACTTTTTTCTGGTTGCTGACTATATATAGTTACAGCCTGTATGTTGAGCATCCCGCGGTTAACAGATATCTTTTGGTTGTTTTATGCTTTACCCTCGGGCTTATGAGCAAGCCGATGCTTGTAACCTTACCTTTTGTATTGCTTCTGCTGGATTTATGGCCGCTTAACAGGTTTAGTTTGGAGCAACCGGATCGGAGCAACAACGCTCAACAAAGGTCGACTGCTCTGGGCCTGGTTTTAGAGAAAATACCTTTATTTGTGCTTGCGGCAATGTCAAGTGCCGTGACTTTCTATGCCCAAAAGCAGGCCCAAGCCATCGTACCTCTGGAGGCTATTCCATTTAAAGTCAGAACTGCCAACGCTTTGGTTTCCTATGCAAACTACATCGCAAAGATGATCTGGCCTTCTAATCTGGCTGCTCGTTATCCACATCCGGGAATGCATTCAGGGTTAAAGATTGCAGGGGCCTGTTTGTTGCTTGCGGCCGTCTCTTTGGGGGTAATCAGAGTTATAAAGCATCGTCCTTATTTTACGGTGGGATGGCTGTGGTACCTGGGCACATTAGTACCTGTAATCGGCCTGGTTCAGGTGGGCGGCCAAGCCATGGCTGACCGTTATACCTATGTTCCGCATATCGGGCTGTTTATCGTTATTGCCTGGGGTGCTCCCGAACTTGCGGCTCAATGGCGGCACAGAAAAATATTTCTGGCCGCCCTGGCAATTGCCTTGCTTTCCATGCTAACGGCAGTGACATGGAAGCAGACAGGATATTGGAAAAACAGCATTACCCTTTTTGAGCATACCTTGGCGGTAACTTCCAATAATTGGCTGGCGCATAACAATCTGGGGGCTGCGCTGTCCGCGCAGGGACGCATGGATGAAGCCATGGGCCATTATTTAGAAGCCGTGCGGATAAAGCCTGATTATGTGGATGCGCACAACAATCTGGGCAAAGCTTTTTACAAAAAGGGTCGTACCAAAGAAGCCATCAGCCATTATCTGCAAGCGCTGCGGAAAAAGCCCGATGATGCGGAAACCAATTACAATCTGGGGAATGCTTTTTACCGGCAAGGCCGCGCAGAAGAAGCCATCGACCATTATTTACAAGCGCTGCGAATAGAATCCGATAATGCGGACTTGCACATCAATCTGGGTGCGGCCCTGACAAAGCAGGGCCGCACAGATGAAGCCATGAAACATTATTTAGCAGCGTTGCGCATAAAACCAGATCATGTTGATGCCCACTACAATCTGGGAGCAGCATTTTTTGCCAAAGGCGATATCAAGAGCGCTATTGATCATTTTAGCAAGGTGCTAAAAATAAACCCCGACGATCTTTACGCCAAAAACAACCTCAAAAAATTATTGCTGATGCAGCAGCAAAAGCCATGATCTATCTGGCAATCATGGCCCTCATCATGTCGCCTGCATTTTCAGCATGATCTGCTATGGAGCCTATTGTTTCAGTTAGTGTGACCATGTGAAATACTGTGACAGGGTCTGTCAGGTTAAAGATCTTCCGCTTTAGCGAGTCTTCCAATTTGTCTGCTTCATGCTCTTTTTGGGCAAGACCGTGAATAATAGCTTTGACTGCTTCTCGTTGTGCGTCCGAAAAAGTTCTAAAGTACTTTCTTGCTTCGGCTACCAGCCTGCTCAAGTCTTCAACGGGATCAATAACGGTATCGACCAGGAGAAAAAAATCCTTTTCAAGCTCTTTCGGAATTTCTGGTTCGGCTCTGTAGGAGATTAAGTCGAGTGCATCTTCCATAGCGTCGGGAACCTGGTCCTGCTCTCTTAAATATCTGAACAACTCGTATTTATCTACGGGTATTATGGCTCCTTTTGGAAGATGCCCTCGTATATTCTTCTTGATGACATCCGCTTCACTTTCCAGTTGAATAACTTCCTGCCTGAGTTCTTCAAACCTTTCACATCTGCTTGAAACATAGCACTCTATGGCCTGTTGAAAGGCCCATGCACATACCTTTACCTTTTCAGCATGTTCCTGGAGGCCTTCAAAAGGTGATGCCATAAACCGTGACATAAACTGCGATATAATTGGGATGCGCATAGTAATCTCCTTTTTCAGTATCCCTGATACCTGACACCTTTGTGTTATTCCAATACGCTATGATTTGCTCATATAGTCTTACACAATTGAAGTAAGAATCGTTTTTGCAATATTGCCGGTAAACACGTTAATCTGTTTCAATAGGTCCATCAGATCCCAGTACACCCGATGGGTTTTCATAGGTTGCTTCTGTTCTTTTGTGAGCCGCGGCAGGAGGTCGGACTGGTATTGCGACAATAGGTCTATATACTTTTCCTCCATCAAAACAGTTTTCCGTGCAATCTCAGGGTCTATTTCTGCGAATGTATGCTCCAAGCGTTTGAGTTGCTTGCAATTATTTCCATGATAGGTCAGCAATTCTTTCTTGCCCTCTTGCGAAAAATCCCTGTCCAGAGTTTTTTTTCTGTCAATTAGCAATATCATTTTATTATGAATGATATCGCCAATACTCTCCATATCTTTTATGATTGATATCATTCCGTAGACTTCGCCCGCCTGTTCGTCCGACATCTCCTGCCTGGTAATTTGAAGCAGATAGTCCCCGATCCTGGTTTCAAGAAAGTCGATTTTTTTCTCCCGCATCTCAATCCCTTCGAGCAGCGAAAGTTGTGGGTCATGCTTATCCTGCCCAGGCTTTTCGTGTATGAATGGGACGATGACGGCGTCCAGCATTCGCCCCAGTATTTTTGCCATACGGGAGATTTCTGAGCGGGCCGCATCAATTGCCAATACCGGCGTTGAGATCATACTCTTATCCAGATGCCGTATAGCCGGTTCAATGCCTTTCTCTTCTGCTTTATCAGGTAGAATCCTATATACTAACCTGGCAAAAATCGTAGCGAATGGGATAAAAATCAGGGCCAGGCTCACGTTAAAGAAGGTGTGCGCGTTGGCGATCTGGCGAGCGGTATCTGAATTAAATTTGGCAGCGATTGTCCGGATAATATCCGCAAAAGTAGGGATCCAAAAAACAAAAAGAGCCGCCCCCAAAGTATTGAAAATCACGTGCACTATTGCTACGCGCTTGGCATCACGGGCCGTACCGATACTGGCAAGCCCGGCTGTGACACAGGTGCCGACATTAGCGCCTATTATCATTGGAATACCGGCTTCCAATGTAATCATCTGCTGTTGCGCCAGAACGATCACAATACCCGAAAATGCGCTGCTGCTCTGAATAATCCCTGTAATTGCCGCACCAACCAGCAAGGCTAACAGCGGATTTTCCAATCCTTTCATTATATCAATAAATCCTTGATACGTTCGAAGCGGTTGCATTGAATCGCCCATCAGCTTCATTCCGAAGAATAGAAAACCGAAACCAAGGATCGCTTCACCTGTGAACTTGATATTGTCGGTTTTGCCGAGAAACCGCATTAAAAAGCCGGCAATTATCATTAGCAGCGCATAATCGGTCAGTTTGAACGCAATCAATTGGGCCGTAATTGTGGTGCCGATATTAGCTCCCAAAATTACTCCGATCGCCTGGGTAAAACCCATCAATTCTGCCTGCACAAAACTCACCAGCATTACAGTTGTGGCGCTGCTCGATTGAATCACCATGGTAACGAATGCGCCAACAAAAAGCCCTATAACAGGGTTTTTGGTCAAGGCGGCAAGAATCGAGCGCATTTTGTTGCCGGCGGATTTTTTCATTCCCTCGCTCATCATTTCCATTCCAAAAATGAAAATGGCTAATCCGCCAAACAAGCCCATGATTAAAAATCCCCAGGAAATTTCAACAGGACTACCGCCGGCAAAGAGGGTGTTTGCATAAAATAAGGTTATGATAAAAATTGAGAGTAGTAATATTATTTGTTTTTTAAGATATTTAATAACAACATCCCATTCCTTCCCTCTTCTCCTTAAGATAACGTCTTGAGGGAAAAGCATTGCAAGATATGATAGTGGAAGCTTTGAAACAGGTTCTACAAAGAAATGATAAGGTTATGGTTTAACTCTACTATCTTGCAACCATAGATCTCATCATATCGCCGGCATTTTCAGTATGATCTGCTATTGAGCCTATTATTATAGCAAGTCTGAATAGATGATAAACTGTAACAGGATCTGTCTTCATGTTTAAGACTTTTTCCTTTATCATGTCTTCCACTTTGTCTGCTTCATGTTCCTGTTGGCTGAGACTGCGGATAATATCCTTGACTACGACTCGTTGTTTTTCCGAGAAGTTTTTAAAGTACGTTCTTGCTTCGAAAACCATATTGCTCAGGTCTTCGACTGAATCGATGACTACATCGACTAAGTGCAAAAAATCCTTTTCAAGTTCTTTCGGCATCGCGGGTTCGCTTCTATAGGAAATCCAGTCGAGAGTATCTTCCATGGCATCGAGAACCTGGTCTTGCTCTCCTAGATATCTGAATAACTCGAATTTATTTACAGGCAATATTGTTCTCTTTGGAAGATGTCCGCGTATATTCTGCTTGATGGCATCTGCTTCGCTTTCCAGTTTAGCAACTTTTTGTCTGAATTCTTCAAACGTTTTACATTTGCTTGAAATATGACATTCTATAGCCTGTTGAAAAACAGATGCACATTCTTTTAACTTATCTGCATGATTCTTGATGCCGTCAAAGGGTGATGCCATAAACATTGAATAAAATGGTATGCGCATATTAATCTCCGTTACAAAAAGAGTTGCGGTATTCTAAAATTCATATGCCTTGTTTTGTCAAGATAAACGGTCTGATCTCCACTTTGTCGCTCAGATAATCTTTTACAGATGCTATGGAAACTTCTTTGCGGTGAAATATACCGGCTGCCAGCGCGGCTTCAGCTTCCGTTTTAGCAAATACTTCATAAAAGTGTTCAGCGCAACCGGCACCGCTTGACGCTATTACCGGAATTGTTACTGCATCGGCAACAGCATTTATCAGCTCAATATCAAAACCCGAATTGGTGCCGTCCTTATCGATGCAATTCAAAAGTATCTCACCGGCACCCAGCTTTTCGCAAACTTGTGCCAGGGTTACGGCATCCAGGTCGCGGCCCTCTCTGCCGCCTTTGATGGTGCACTGATACCAGCAATAGGTTTCACCATGGGGACCTTTCTGTGCGGTTTCGATAACCTGGTGGTCTACCTCATCCGGCGACATTACATAAACTCTCTTCGGATCGATCGAAATTACAACCGCCTGTGCTCCGTAAACTTCGGATATCTGCTCAATGGAACTTTGACCCGTTTTATCGCCTGTTTTTAAATACTCCTCGGCAATTAAGACGGCATCGCTTCCTATGGAAATCTTGTCCGCACCGGATCTGAAATATTCAGCAGCAACTTCCAGAGCAGTATATTTTCTGCCGTCCTTATCAGTATAATCTCTGATCCCTCCTCCGATGGTCAAGGGAACAAAAACATTTTTAGAAGTCTGTTTCAATACTTCGATCATAGGCATATCTTCTAAGGGAAAATCTCTGAACCCGGTAATATTGAGAAATGTAATCTCATCGGCGCCTGCCTGATAATACCTTCCGGCCATCTCAACCGGTTTGCCGAGATTGCGGACCTCTCCTTTTTCCCTGACATCGTACTGATCACCCTTGGTAACAACAAGATCTCCCTGGTCATTGGACCTGACATCCAGACAGGCAACTATTCTTTTAGCCAGCCTGGTTTCTTGTGAAACAAAGCTGGATACTTTTTTTTCAGCACCGGACTCAAGGAAATTCTTTAATACTTTTATGCCTGCATCTCCACTCTTTTCCGGATGGAACTGGGTTGCCGTAATATTGCCTTTTTGAATACTGCTGACAAACTCTAATCCATAGTTGGTGGTTGTTAAAATAACCGCATCGTCTTCCGGCGCAACATAAAACGAGTGCACGAAGTAAAATTTTTCATCATCCCCCAGTCCGTTGAATATTGAAGACGGCTTTTTTATATTGATGCCGTTCCAGCCGATATGAGGCACGGAAAGATCAATATCAAACCTTTTGACATGCCCTGCAATTAAGCCCAATCCATTGACATCGGGGGCTTCTGCGCTTGTTTCAAACAATGCTTGCAGCCCTAAACATATGCCCAGAAAGGGCCTTTCAGAGGTTAAATAATCTTTTAAAGCATCAACATAATTTTTTTGGTTCAGAATCCGCATCATACTGCCGAAACTGCCCACACCGGGGAAAACCAGCTTTTCAGCAGAAATTATATCACTGTTATCGGAGACAACCTTAACGGTTTCTCCCAGACTCTCGATCGCGTTTATCACGCTTCTGACATTGCCGGCACCATAATCTAATAAAGTTATCATTTCCCCATTTCCCGAATAAAATCGTGTTACGATTTTATGAAACTCCCGCCCCGCTGAAAGCGGGACAGGATCTTATAAGCGAAAGGTTTATCCGCCTCGGCGGGCTAAAATTCTTATAACTCGTAGCACAAACGCAATATACCCTAATTGAGTAATAACGCTTGATGGAAAGTCACTTGTTATGCGTTACTCGCAAAAATTTCAACCGCTATTTTGCATCTCTATTAAAAATGACAGTTTCGTAAAAAGTAAAATATTTTACTTTTCACGAATGTATTACGTTTTAAGTATCTGTAAATAAGAGACAAAAGATTGCCCAGCATATTGTCCGAGGTTAAAATAATTCAATCGGCATTGGTGTTACGATCCGTTTAACTTATTCTTGATAGTTAGCTCTGAAAATCTTTGACGCACCTTGCCACATCGTGGTATATATTATTTTCCATATTGCTCAATATTCGGTAGCTGGCAGAAAGCTTTTGAGGCTCCCTGCAGCCCCCTGATACGGAATCTCCGCTACGACAAGCTGCAGGTAATGCCGCTCGCTGTTGCAATTCAATCTTCTTAGTTGATTTACTTTCAAAAGCGATTCTTATCAAAGAATATGAAAAGCCTCTTTTTACATATCATTATTTTATCATTTTTTTCATTTGTAAAAGTTGCATCGGGCTTTGCAGGGTATTGTTCCGAAGGAATGATAAGAGCGATGCGAGAAGAAGGTTTAACCAACCGGCAAATTCAATCAGTATGCACAAAGGCAAAGCGATATGATGAAGAAGTTGGTATCAAGGGAATAGTTAAAGATGCTTCTGAAAAACCTGTTGCTGGTATTGACGTGCATATAAAAAATTCTGACTTGAAAACGCAAACCCAAAAAGATGGTTCTTTTAAATTACCAGTTAAAAGGGAAAATATTGAAATCACCTTTTCAAGTTCAAAACTGCCACAACAATTTTTACCACATACTTTGGTTATCAATTCGGCCAAAAAAGATTGCTATCCAAAATGGACAGATGTTGGAGTTTTAAAACTATCCGTTATTATTATAAATAACTCGAACAAAGCTTTTAAATATTCATCGAAAGACGGCCGTTTCATTAATAACGGCAACAATACGGTGACAGACACAAAAACAGGCCTCACCTGGGCTGTCAAAGACAACGGCAATAACCTTAACTGGCATGACGCTAAGCAATACTGCAAGAATTACCGAGCCGGCGGGTATACCGATTGGCGACTGCCGACTCTGAATGAACTGGTAAAAATTTATGATCCCAAGATAAAGAATCGGCGCGGTTATCACGTTACTAATTTCATCGATATTAACTACTCACCCTGGGCTGCAGAAACGCGTGGATTGAAAGGCGCCTTCTTCCATTTCGGTGCCGGCAAAGCGGGCTGGTATCCCCAGTCTGAATCCCTAATCACCCGGGCTTTACCGGTTCGTGACGGCAAATGATTACATTTGAAATCTATCTTGCTCCCGACAATCAGCTCCAAGAGGCAATGCCAGGTATTTCGAGATACTTCCTTTTTTGTGCTGCTGTTAGTGCTGTCGTTGCTTTTATGGGTTTTATCTTCATGTCCTGTAACGACAATACAAGCAAACAAAAATCCTCGATCGACATTGTATACAATCAGACAATGGACGGCTCTGTTCGGCAAGTGAAAATGTGGTGCCAAGAGAATCTTGGAGGCCCGGAGTCGTTGGAATTCTTTCGCTGGAGCCTAGTGAAAAAAACTAAAGATGGTTTTACGGTTCGCTGTAAATACCGCTCCAGAAACTCTTCCGGCGAATATGTCTTAGCAGATCAAATATTCTATATGAACGCCAATGGAAAAATCATAAAAGTTTTGGATAACAAGTAGATAGACAGAAAATTAGTAACTTCTCAATAACCTCGAGGAAAAGGGCTTCAGCGCGACAGAGCCGCTTTATATAAAATCGCTTTAGCGACTTTATATAATGATTGCCAGATCATATTTTGTCTATTAATATGATGCAACTTGTTGAGACTTTTGTGATCTAAACCACGCAATACAAAACGCATAACACGCCGCAATGATTCTTCACATCGACATGGACGCCTTTTATGCTTCGGTGGAGCAATTGGACAATCCCCGTCTTAAGGGAGAATGTGTGATTGTAGGCGGACTGTCCAACCGCAGCGTGGTCTCGGCCGCCAACTACGAAGCCAGAAAATTCGGGATCCACTCCGCCATGCCCATGTTTCGAGCCCGGCAAAAATGCCCCCGGGGTATAGTTATCCGTCCCCGCATGGACCGCTACAAAAGCGTGTCAAAAAAGATCATGGCTCTGCTCCGCGAATTCTCTCCACGTGTGGAAGTTGTCTCAATCGACGAGGCCTACGTGGATATCACCGGCTGCAGCCGGCTTCACGGTGAGCCGCACGAAATCGCCGCCCATATCAAGAACAAAATTAAAGAGACCGTCAATTTGACATGCTCGGTGGGAGTCGGTCCCAGCAAATTTATCGCCAAAATTGCCTCCGATCTGGAAAAGCCCGACGGACTGACCGTTCTCATGCCGGAGCAGGTCGCACAGTTTTTAGAAAAACTGCCTGTACGCAAAGTGCCCGGTGTGGGCAAAACAACACTCAAGCAGCTGGAACGTATGGGAATAAAAACTCTGGGCGATGTCAGCAAATACCCGGAAAAATCGCTCTTAAAGCGGCTTGGCAAGTTCGGTCGCAGGCTAATGGAGCTTTCCGCCGGCATAGACGAATCACCGGTTATGTCCATCAGCAGGCGAAAGTCAGTGAGTAGCGAAGAGACTCTGCTGTCAGATATCAACGATAAAAAAGTGCTCAACAATTATATCTTAGAGCAAGCCGAATCGGTTGCCCGGCAACTTAGAAAAGAGGGGGTAAAAGCCAAAACCGTTACCCTGAAGATAAAACATGCCGATTTTAAACAGGTAACCAGAAGTACGACTCTGCCGGTGCCGACACAGTCTTCGGAAACTATTTACCAGACGGCGTCCAGGCTGCTCAATAAATATCAGATGAAAACCAAAATTAGGCTTATCGGTGTTGGCGCCTCCGGTCTGCGGGTTGATTCCGCACCAGCCCAAATGAGCCTCTTTAAAGATTTAAAAAGCAATAATAGCAACTGGGAAAAGGTAGATAAAACCGTAGATTCAATCACCGCAAAGTATGGGAAAGACGTTATCAAACGGGGCTCTTTAACCAAAAGCTCCCATGAATTGGAATGAAAAAAACTCTGCCTATTAAATCTTGGCCTCTGCTGGGAGCTCATTTTTCGATTGCCAAGGGTCTGCACAACGCCCTTTATGAGGCCAAGGTTTACGGCTGCACGGCGCTGCAAATATTTACCAAAAACGCTCAGACCTGGAAGGAAAGATCTCTGAAGCCGGATGAAATCGATCAATTCGAACAGGCCAGAGCCGCAACCGGGATAACGGCAATCGCCGCCCACACGTCCTACCTGATCAACCTGGCAGCCATTGAAAAGCAAAAACATACCAGGTCCTGCCGCGCGCTGGAACAGGAGCTTGTCAGGTCTTCAATGCTCAACATCCCTTTTGTAGTACTCCACCCCGGTTCCCACATGGACAGGGGAGAAGATGAAGGTATTCGCCGCATCGCCGAAAGTATCAATCGAATCTTGGACCATATTTCTGATTTAAAGACATGTCTTCTGCTCGAAACCACCGCCGGCCAAGGCTCCAGCGTAGGCCACACCTTTGAACAGTTAGCGTCAATTATGGACAAAGTCGAAAAAAAAGACGCCGTCGGATTCTGTCTGGATACCAGCCATATTTTTGCAGCAGGCTACGATATCAGAACGCCGTCTGCCTACCAAAAAACCATTAACATTTTCGACGCCATTGCAGGGCTCGAACACCTTTATCTGATCCATTTAAACGATTCCAAAAAGGAGCTTGGGTCCAGGGTGGACCGCCACGAACATATCGGGCAAGGATGTATCGGCTTGAAAGCCTTTGAACTGTTCATGAACGATCATAGGCTAAATGATATACCCAAGGTTATTGAGACCCCCAAGCAGCACGACGGCAAAGATTATGATAAGATCAATCTTAGTACCTTGAAGGGCTTGGTA
>PVMK01131364.1_pt1 | contig 13673 bp, 12 predicted proteins | sample 1853481 | NCBI WGS metagenome assembly PVMK01 (sample SAMN08533507, study PRJNA380276) | Marine sediment metagenome, whole genome shotgun sequencing project. | reverse complement strand
TATGAGCACACAAAATTACCAAATTTTGCTCGATGATTTTTTTGAACGGAAAATATTTATTGAAAATGCTTGGTGTAATTCTTGTGATGAAGCTAACGTAGGCATATTTGGTCCAGATGAATTTGAAGTTTATGGAGATAAATTTATTTATGGATATTGCCGTAAGTGCGGAACCAAAATTGTGTCAGAGATTATTGAAAAATACATCGAAGAATAAATAAGAACAAAAGTTAGATTGTTGGGCATTAAATAAATAAACAATCTGGCAACACGTCTTTAATTTAGAACCCAACCCGATCACTGAAGATAATATTCAAGATAGTTAAGTCTTTTTCCCCAGTGCCATTTCACGCAGCCGAGCAGCACAGCAAAGTGCGGTTAAACGGATTGGCGGAGTACTCCGCAGGTAAGCGATAGACTCCGAGGGGATATAAACTCTGCGACTTTCCGAAACGTCCGCACTTTATGAGCAGTGCAGGGTTGTCAACCACAGGCCAACCAATCAGATGGTGGGTGAGAAAATCTTTAGCATGGTTTTCCAATTGTTCGCCTATAAACAAATACCTCATAGTTTTTGCAGATACCAAGCGCGACCTTCTGGGATACGCCGACATATTTCAGCCTGCAGTAAATATGCAGCGGATTCAACAGGTGTCGAATCTTATCCATGAATGCTACGTTGCAGACTCTATACATGATGATATTGTTTTCTCCTCTTTTCTCTTAATGAGCCATTCCCTCGTTTTTTACAAAAGCAAAAAGCAAGCCACTTTGGATGGGAGGATCTAAAAATCTCCTTATTCCACAGTGGCATATATAATTAATGCCTTGCACAATAAGGAAAAACGGGTGATCAGGTATTATGACAAGATAATTTATGGATGGTCATATTACCAATGCGGGATGAAAACAAAGTGCACTTGAGGTGTTGAATAACTCAACAACGTGTTGAATAACTCAACAACATGTTGAATAATTCAACATGATTTATTGAAGAACCAGGTAAAACTGAGACAGACCTATTGGGGGTCAGTTTGTCGAAACCTTCCTTTAATCATCTTTTGTACCATTTCGCTCAACCGGACAAAGCTCCCTCCACCTCTCCGGCAGATCATCTAAAGAAACCCCTAATGATATAGCCAGTTCCTCAATTTCTGCCTGAGAGTAATTTATACATGAACTGCGGTTGCCACTTTGCACATCACTGACTTCGTTACATAAAAACTTTGTCAAAGCTTCTGCAGTTTCAGCCCGTATGACTGAAAAATCCATTTTCTCCCTGGTGCAGAATTTTAACAACCGCTGCCAATTTGCTACACAGCGTGCCATTCCCCGGTAAAGACCTTTGTCACGATTTCCAGGATCAATATCCCTTAAAATTATTGTCCGGTAGCGTTTTATCACTGCCTGCTTAAGGGGAAAAACATCATCAATATTCAGCTGCAGACCCGGACATTCGACATCTTCTGTCAGGTAATAGATTGATTCATGGTAGGTGACTTCAGGGATCTCACCGGAATGCAGGACAACAAAAGCCTCCTCAGCAATCAATGTTTTTTTATCAACCTCACTCATAATACTATGTTGTCTAAAACAATTTTTTCAAAAAGGCTTTTTTATATTATCAAAGTCTGCCTGACAAGCTGAGACGACTGCAGATAAGCACCCTTAAAAGCAGGGCATAAACACCCTTTTAGGGCACTCTTTTTAGTACCCCCTTGTGGGGTATAAACTCCGACTTCGGATACAAGGAGCAGGAAGTTCGGCTATATAGCAAATATGCCGGATTCTCTGCGACAGGTAGCGACTTCAGGGAGACTCCGCTGTAGATACGGTTATTCGGAATTGTCTAAATTGAAGAATTTACGGATCGAGGCAAGCTTCACCTTCTTGTCCTTGTGGGAAGCATCTTTCTTCAGATAGACAATAGGATTGTGAAGAATCTTATTCATCATGGCAGAAGTCATCTTTTCAATTGCCTTGATTTCCTTATCAGACAGGCTGCCTATGTTAGGGAGTGTTTTCTCAAGCTCTGCCTTGCGAATCGCATCCGCTTTTTCACGAATGGCTACAATTGTCGGGGTAACCTCCATGGAGCCGAGCCAGAGCATAAACTTCAGGGTCTCTTCGCTGACGATTCTCTCAGCATGAACCGCCTCCTTGTTTCGCTCCGCCTTGTTGATATCCACGATATTGTTTAAGTCATCTATACCGTAGAGATACACATTTTCCAGGTCATTTAACTTGGGGTCAAGATCACGGGGCACCGCAATGTCAATCAGAAAAAGTGGTCTATTTCGCCGCCGGCGCATAAGAGGTTTAACATCCTTGCTGTGCAGGATTACATCAGGAGAGCCCGTGGAACTGATCATGATATCCACATACTCGAGCTGAGGAATCAATTCTTCCAGTGTCACCGGCTTGCCATTAAAACAGCGGGCCAGGCTCACGGCCCGTTCAAAAGTCCTGTTGGCCACAATCACCTCGGCTATCCCCTGGTTCATGAGATGCTGGGCCGCCAGTTCAGCCATTTCACCTGCTCCCACCAGCATGGCTATTTTATTTTTCAGGTTGCCGAAAATCTTCTTGGCCAGCTCCACTGCGGCATAACTTATGGATACAGCACTGGACCCTATTTCAGTCTCAGTTCGTATACGCTTTGCAACAGAAAAGGCCTTGTGCATAAGCCTGTTCAATATCATACCGCCGGCATTCTGTTCCGAGGCATCCCGGTAAGCCTGTTTCAACTGCCCAAGAATTTGCGGCTCTCCGACAATCATGGAATCAAGGCTGGCGCCAACCCGGAACAGGTGTTGTATAGCTGCCTTACCCTGGTGCAGGTAAACATACTGACCGGCTTCGTCATAACTCATGCTATTATCAAAGAGAAAATCGCGAATCTTTTTCTCGGTCTCCTCAGGCGTTGGTGAAACAAAAATGACCTCAACCCGATTGCAGGTGGAGAGAAAACAGAACTCCTCACATCCCGGTATTACCTTCAGTTCGCGATATGGGGTTCCCGGATCACTTGAGAAGGACAAACGCTCTCGAATTTCCACCGGGGCCGTCTTGTGGTTTACCCCGAGAATCAGGATCTTTTCAGCCAACATAGGAATGGAGTCCTTCCAGTAGGTACGTTACACCCCACAGGGTAAAAATTGCGGCTGAAAAACCGACTATGGCCATGATGGCAGCCCGGCGTCCTCTCCAGCCTACAGTGAATCGCTGGTGCAAAAGGGCGGCATAGAGAAACCATGTGATAAGGGACCATGTCTCCTTGGGATCCCACTGCCAGTAAGCCCCCCAAGCCTGTTTGGCCCAGACGGAACCCGTTATTATGCCGAGAGTCAACAGCGGAAAACCTATGGCCAGGCAGTGACTGTTGAGATGATCAAGGGATTCCAGTGACGGCAGGCGGGTATAAAAAGTCCAAAGCGCTTATTTTTCAACTCCCTTTCCTGCAGGAGATACATGATACCTCCGCAGAAAGCGAGAGCCAGAAACCCATTGGCCATTATTGCTATGCTGGCATGTACCGGCAGCCAGGCACTTTTCAAGGCAGGCGGCAGTGGTATAATCTCACGGGATGAAAATGTGGCTATCAGCATGAGGCCTGTTATAAGAGGGCTGACAAATGAGCCGAAATTCCTGACATTATACCTCCAGTGAAAAGAAAGATAGCCCCAGGTTACCGACCAGGCAAAGAATGAAGCAGCTTCATGATGATTGGTCAATGGTGTATGACCTGCCTCGATATAACGCACGATCAGGTAGAGCGTATGCAACACTCCCGCCCCGATAAGAATTCCACGGGCCGCTGTTCTGACATCATTACGTTGAGACCAGAAGTAAACTACATAACCACCGGTTGCCAGAACATAGGCAAACAGGCTTATTTGAAATAATAGATAGCCCATTCAAAGGTACTCCTGTAATCAGTTTAACTTCTCATCATCAAATGAGGACCGGACTCCAGGCAACCAGTCATCCCCTATCCTGTCCTTAAGAACGGCACAAAAATGTTTCTCAATGCTGTCCAAATTTTTATTCTTTATCCATTCTTCCATGTCATCATGCAACAGCTGTTTAAACAACTGTTCATTTTCCTGGTGCGGTAGGCCGGAAGCCAGAATCTCCGGTCGGAGAGTCCCCATAATATCAACCAGTATTCCATATTCCGGCCCAAACCTTTTTTCAAGTTCCATGCGTAGCTTTCCGGCCAGAGCCGGGCTCTTGCCTGCCGTGGAAACAGAGATGGTCAGGTCACCCTGCCTAACAGTAGCCGGCAGGATAAAATTACATCGGTGGGGCACATCAGCCACATTCAGTAAGAGATTATTGCTGACCGCCTCCTCATAAACCTGCTTCTGGGTCTCTTCATCATCGGTTGCCGCGATAACCAGAAAGGCCTGCGCCAGGTCTCCCTGCCGGTATTCCCTGTCAATCCACTGGATATTGCCTTCAGCATGCTGTAACTGAAGCACTTCGGTCAGCGCTGGACTTATTACAGAAACCTGCGCTGAGCAGGAGAGCAACCCCAACACTTTTCGCTCAGCCACTCTGCCACCGCCCACAACTACACAGGGTTTTGCTTCCAGATCAAGGCATATAGGATAGAAAGACATTATTCACCTGTACCTGCTGCATTCATCTCTGTCGGGTCGAAAATATAATTTCTGCGCATCATTCTTCCAGTTATACTGCATACCATTATAGGCATTAATGTTGGTTTCGCAAAAAAAATATCCTCTAATGGCCGAATAAAATCAATATGTTGTTCAGTGTTACACCTTGCAGAATACCACGTATTGCAAATCCTACGCTCATAAAATTTGTAATAACAGCACCACGCCGGCCAGCACAAAGCGATAGTAAGCAAAAACAGCAAAGGAATGGGATTGAATGAAACGCAAAAGAAAAGCGATCACCAGATAGCCGGAAACTGCTGCTGCAACAAATCCAGCCAGATAGAAGCCCAGTTGTCCCGGCTTAGAACCCTGCCTGATAATATCCGGCAGATTGTATACCCCTGCGCCAAAAATGACAGGAACAGACAGCAAAAAAGAAAACCTGGCGGCAGACATTCTGTTAAACCCTCTCATAAGGCCGGCTGTCATGGTTATGCCACTGCGAGACACCCCAGGCATGAGGGCAAATGCCTGAAACAGGCCAATAAGTACTACATCAACAAACCCAATGGATTTCATGTGCCTCGAATGCTTTCCCGCTTTGTCGGCCAACAACAGCAGCAAGCCGGCCCCGGCCAGGGTCGCAGCAATAAGGACAGGAGATCTGAAAGTTGTTTCAGCAGCATCTTTCAGGAAATACCCTGCTGCTACTGCAGGTATTGTTCCCAAACATATATAAAATGCCAGGAGACGCTGGTGTCCGGCATTTTCGCCTAACACCCGGGGATTGGTCAGGGCTGTGAGCATCATGAATAAATCGCGCCGGAAATATATACAAACACCCAACAGGGTCCCAAGGTGCAGGACAACATCAAAGGTTAAACCAGCCTCTTCTATGCCAAGAAAAAATTCAACAAGGGCAAGATGGGCGGAACTTGAAATCGGCAGGAATTCTGTTACACCCTGTAATAACCCCAGGAAAATGGCGTGAAATAAATTCATCCGGATAACTGTTGAGAGTATTTACGCTGCACCAAGCATGCTCTTGATATCTTCTTCCAAAAAGTCATGGCTGACATACCCCAGATACTTTTTAACTATTTGACCTTGACGGTTGACTAAAAAAGTAGCCGGGATACCTGTCACCCCGCCAAAACTCCTGGTCACAGCAGGGTCTGCAAGAAGGACGGGGTAGTTTATGCCGAATTTGTCGATGAGTTTTTGCAGTGGCGCCAGGTCTCCTTCATCAACGGAAAATGCTATCACTGAAAACCCCTTTGACTTGAAGGAATCCTGCAGGGTAATCAAAGCTGGTATCTCCTGGATACATGGAGGACACCAGGACGCGAAAAAGGTAACCAGCAGCATCTGGCCATCAAGCTGTCTGCTGTCGATTATTGTTTTATCAGTCAGGGATTCCTTCTTAAAAGGGGCCATTTGCATGCGCTCACCTATTGCTGGAGTCAACCCAACCCTTGTGTCTTGTTCTCCTTGTTTGCAGGCCATTACTAGCGTGAGCAGTCCAATGGCCAAAAGAAGATATCTAAATTTCATATTTTCACCGGATAATTAACACATCATTTTATATCGTGACTAAACCCCATCCTGATTTCTCTTTTTCCCAAGATAATGCTCATGGAGGAGATAATCAAGCCGACCATTGTTTCCAGCATGATGATCAAGCCCGTATTCCTCACGAACATTTCCGCAAGTAACGAAAATATGCTGCATCGTCAGGGTTGTAAAGAAATTTATAAACTTTTGACACAGGTAGAGTGTTTCATCGCAATTAATAAAACCAGTAGCTTAAATGTTCGCCAAAGGCAAGCCGATACAACCGCATCTATATCGGAGTCTCCTTGCAGTCGCTACCTGTCGCAGGGAATCCGGCATATCAATATATAGCCCGATACCCTACTCCGCATATCTACGGCTGTCTCAACTTGTGAGAAATGCGGGCTAGCATCATAAAGGTAATTTCAGCACTCTTTCCAAACTAGAGTATAGAAAAAACCAGCAACTCAACAGATAAAAATATTGGGGAGGGTTATATCCCAAAGGAACACAACATTTTTTCAGGAAGATTGATACAGGCTTCCATGCCGCCATCAGTTTTTTGAGTTAAAGAAAAATTTCCTCCATGTATTGCAACTATTTTTTCGACAAGAGTCAAACCAAGACCCGTGCCATAGGTTTTGGTGGTAAAAAAAGGATCAACAGCCCTTTCCTGAATAGCCTCTGCAATACCCACCCCGGTATCAGAAAATGACATTGTCACCCACCCTCTTTGCTCGCGAACAACAATTGTCAGGGTTCCGCCGTCAGGCATTGCATCAATAGCATTTCGTACCAGATGGAGTATCATTTTACGCATTAACTGCTCATCCATTTCCAGGACGGGATCAGGATCAGGGACATCAAACTTCACATCAATTGAATGCTTGATCAAAGTCGGTTGGAGCAAAAGTAATGTTTTTCTTATTAGAGGATAGAGCGGTTCGCATTTTTTTTCCACTTTCGGCTGTCTGACAAAATCAAAAAGATCTTTCATGGTTGCTTCCAGCCTGGAAGTTTCATTAACAATCATATGAACAAATTCAAGGGATTTCTCATCCTGAATTCTTTTCTCCAGGATACGGGCTGCCCCGCCGATTGAGGTTATTGGATTCCTCAACACATGTACAAGCTGGGCCGACATTTGTCCCAAAGCCGAATAGCTGGCCGATTCCACAAGGAGGTCCTTATTTTTTTCAAGCTCCTGCGTTACATCTTCAAGTTCGCTGATCTTGTCTTCCATCTCCATGTATAATCGGCTGTGATCTATAGCCAGGCTGGCCTGATTGGCAAATATCTCCAAAGACCTGATATTATTTTTTGAAATGGGTTGCCGGGTAATGAAATGATCGGCAATAATAACCCCCAGAGATTTACTCGGCGAGAAAAGAGGTATCACCACAAAAGTATCTTCACCAAGCAGATCAATAAGATCTCTGTCAACAGGCACATCTGCATGGCCATCCTCCACAAGGATAGAGCGTTTCTCCATGGCCGACCTGATTAAAATATGCTCTGAATTTGTAACCGGAACCTGCAGACTTTTGATCATCTGGGTAACTTTTGTATCTCCATTCAGGCAGATTTTTTTAATATTTTGAACTATTTCCAAAAAATCGAGCTTCTTTTCACGCAGTTCAGCCCAGATTCTTGCCGCCTCCTCCCGGCATTCTGCCCCGATTGCCAGTTTTCCCTGTAAGACGTCACCCTCATCATTAAATATTACCAGAAAGGCCCGGTTGAAACGCAATCCCTCATCTGCAGTAATGCCCACAAGAATGGCTTGCAGAATCTCATCCAGCTCTACTGTACTTAAATATACAGAGTTCATCTTCAAAGAGAGTTGATGCAGAAGCTGGATACGAAAATTGGCCTTTTCAAGATCCTCCTGATGCTTGAGATTCTCAGCCATCAACCACCGCCTCTCAAGGGCCTTGCGTACAACTAAAAGTATTTCCTGAAACTGCACCGGCTTTGCGAGATAATCGTCGGCTCCCTTTCTTATGCAATCAAGGGCAACTTCCAAATCTGCCATACCGGTTAACATGACAATAACAATGCCGGGATGATCAGCTATAATTTCTGGGAGAAGGGTGATGCCGTCGGTATCAGGCAAACCAATATCAAGGAGGATTAAGGCGATCCTGGCAGTACCAAAAAGACTTCTGAGTTCTGCAGCGCTCTCTGCTTCAACTACCGCAAGATCATGGCTTTCCAGAAAAAGACGAAGCGGTTTACGGATGGATGCGTCATCATCAACTATTGCAATTACCTCATCCCTGGCAAGTAACTTGTCAGGAGTAAGCGATATATGGTGTAAACCGGGAATTGCTTCACGCATGAGTATATATTTTGACTCAATAATTATTCAACTATTATAACCACCTGAAAAAGCATCAGGTACAACCACCTGAGAAAGCATCTGACAGCCCAAAGGGGAATAGCAGTCACTCTGAAGCTTTCAGTAGAAACTCTCAATCTGCAGCCTTTACTTTTCTATTACTCTTGCAGTGTTTATCTGTCAAGAAAACAGTAAAATTTCCACGCTCTTACTCTATTGTCATTCGTGGTTGAAATATTGACTGATACTCTTTACACTGCTTGCAAAATTTTACGAAGCGGATTCAGGCACATGAAAAAAGACTCTGATGAAGAACCTTCTTAAACAGACACAATCCATATTTAAGCCTGATGGTCTTTTGTCTGCCCTTATAGAAGCGTATGAATTTAGATCAGGGCAGTTGGAAATGGCTTCTGCAGTGGCTCAAACTCTTGCTGGAGGCAAACTTGTTGTTGAGGCTGAGACCGGCATCGGCAAAACCCTCGCCTATCTCATTCCTGCTGTCCTGAGCAGGCAGAAAGTAATAATCTCGACCAATACCCTGAATTTGCAGGAACAGATTCTCAGCGATGCTATTCCATTTATTCAGCGGAACATAGATCCACAACTTTCCGCCCTCTGTGTTAAGGGGAGGCAAAATTATCTCTGCCTTTACCGTTGGCAGCAGTTAGCTGTGCATCCCCAACTTGAGATGTTTGCTCCCGGCAAGACCAGAAAAAAAATTGAGCGCTGGCTTGGATCAACTACCACCGGTGACAGGGCAGAACTCCCCTGGCTGGAAGACGATTCCTCCCTTTGGCGTGAAATAAGTGCAACCGCCAGCCAATGTCTTGGCAGCAAATGTCCGAGTAACAAGTCATGTTTTATTACTGAATTACGTAAAAAAGCTGCCGCTACCCGACTTCTCATTGTCAACCATCACCTTTTCTTCTCAGACCTGGCTCTTCGACGTGAAGGGCATGGTGAAGTGCTGCCGCGCTATGAGTCGGTCATTTTTGACGAAGCGCATCACCTCGAAAATGTTGCAACCAATTTTTTTGGTTCTTCACTAAGCCACTTCCAGTTGCTTGAACTTGTTAAAGATGTAAAACTTTCCGCAGCAATGCTGCCGGAAGATAAGAAGGAACAGGTTTTCAAGGTTGCCGATGCTCTCCATATCCGTTCAGAGCATTTTACCGCAATGTTCCCCGCCCAAATCGGAAAATTCCCATTGCAGGAATTTATTGATGAACATCCTGAGTGGGAGGAACAGATACAGGCTGTTTCCGACCGGCTATCGAGCCTTACATCCACTCTTTCACGCATGGCTGTTGAGGGCGAAGTATGGCAGGGACTGGCAAACCGCTGCGAGGATTTGCAAAGCAGGCTTATTGCCATTGCAGGGTTGTTGGAAATTCCCCAGGAAGAAAAATACATCCGCTGGTATGAACGGCGTGAGAAAAGTATTGTATTAACTGCCTCCCCCATTGATATTGCTGCAGAGCTCAATACAGTTTTATATCCGGAAGTACGAAGTGCTGTTTTCACATCCGGCACTTTGACCGTTGGGGATAATTTCACTTATTTTCTCAACCGGCTTGGGCTTGACCAGGACACTGAGACACTTTCTCTTGCTTCCCCGTTCGATTACAAAAACAGGACCATGCTGTATGTACCTGCCCATACTCCCCAAAATCCTTTTCCACAACCTGACCAGAAAGGATTCCCAACAGAAATTCAATTCATTATGAACCGGATATTACTGGCATCAGGTGGACGGGCCCTGGTGCTGTTCACAAGTTTCTACAATATGAGGAAAACATATCCTTTTCTGGTCGAGAATCTTCCCTATCCAGTGTTTATCCAGGGGGAGGCGCCACGTAATAAACTTTTACAAGCATTCCAGCAGCAGACTAATTCAGTACTGCTTGCAGTTGCCAGTTTCTGGGAAGGGATAAATGTTCCGGGCGAATCATTGAGTTGTGTCATAATAGACAAATTACCCTTTGAAGTCCCGAGTGACCCTGTTATCATGGCACGGATTAATAAAATAAAGGAGGAAGGCGGCAATCCTTTTATGGATTTTCAGCTGCCACGCGCTATCCTTGCTCTACGCCAGGGCGTCGGCAGACTCATGCGGACTTCTACTGATAAAGGTCTGCTGGCAATCCTTGATATACGGTTATTTACCAAACAATATGGGCACCTTTTCCTCAAAAGCTTACCTCCAAGCCCGATTACCCGTGAGCTTAAGGATGTTGAGTCTTTTTTTGAAAACTGAAAGCTGCCGGCGGATTTGTAAAAAGGAAATTGAAGAGTGGACAAAGTCGACCTGCTTGCCAGATTAAAAACTGAGATTGCCACGGTGGATCTAGCCATGCGAGAGGATCTGCAAGCCCTTGTCAGCAAAAAACAGATTGCCACTGATTTGCTTGAGGTCCTGGAGCATGCACTTTTAAATGGTGGCAAAAGAATAAGACCACTGCTCTGTATTCTTACTGCCCGCCTCTGCTCCACTCCGGGAAAAGAGATATACCCCCTGGCTATTGCTTTCGAATACCTGCATGTTGCAACCCTGCTCCACGACGATGTAATTGACCACGCAGATACCCGGCGGGGTCGTCCAGCGGCAAATAAGCTCTTCGGCCTGGCAGCGGCAATTCTTGCTGGAGATTTCCTCCATGCCCGTTCAATGTTCCTGGTTGGCACCCTTGGCGGCAGGCGCTGCCTGGATCTTATCTGCAGGTCAACAGAGGCTATGGTTGCCGGGGAATTTCTGCAGCTCTCCAATGTCCACAACCTGAACCAATCTGAAAATGATTATTTTTCCGTAATCAATGGTAAAACAGCATTATTTATTGGATCTATCTGCGAGACAGGAGGAATTTTTGCAGGTGCTGACAACAGTAAAATTCAAGCACTCAAGCAATATGGAGCCAACCTTGGCCTGGCCTTCCAGATACAGGATGATCTCCTTGATTATTTAGGCGATTCAGCAAAAACCGGAAAGGAAGTCGGCAATGACTTTTATGAAGGAAAAATGACATTGCCATTGATTCATGCCCTTGCAACTGCAAACAAACAAGAGGGCAATTTCCTTCTTGACCTTCTCAAGGGGCAGAAAAGTGATCGCATAGCAAAATTTGAAGATGCACGAGAGATCATTCGCAAAAACAGCGGATTTGGATATGCTAAAAAACTGGCTGAAAAGTTGGTTGATACAGGCATAGAGAGCCTCTCCATATTTGTTTCAGAGCAGAACAGGGAAACCCTTGACTTGCTTACCGGCCTGGCCAGGTATGTTATAAGCAGGGAAAAATAAGTTTACACCCAATGAGTCTTTCGCTCATCAAACCAAAAACACTGATTTACCTCGTTTACCTTACAGATCCCTGAGTCTCCCTGCCAGATGTCTTTAAGAGAGTTTTTAATTTACATTGACTTACCTGTTTTTACCTCATATCGTAAATAAGTGTTGGGTATAGTGTTGGGTATAAAATGAATAGGAACATAAAAAGTGCCAGCTACAAAACGAATTAAAACCAGATATCCTGGGGTATATTATATTGAGTCATTTATTCCAGGGACAAATAAACCGGATAGAATTTATTATATAATATACCGGAGACAGGGGAAGCTTATCGAGGAGAAGGCCGGAAGGCAGTCTTCAGAGGATATGACACCGGCCCGGGCGTCTGCAAAACGGACAGCACGCATTGAAGGCAAACAGCTATCCAATAAAGCCAGGCGGAGGTTAAAGACCACGGAGTGGACAATTGATAATCTCTGGGAAGAATATAAACTCCAGAAGGCAGTGAAAAGACTGGTTCAGGATAAGAGCGTATATAAGTTATATCTTCATAATCAGTTTGGTGGAAAAGAACCTGCCCAGATAATCCAGCTTGATATAGATAGGCTGAGAATTAAATTACTTAAAACTAAAAGGCCCCAGACAGTTAAGAATATTCTCGCCCTGCTCCGCCGTATAATTAATTTTGGTTTTAATAAAGGTTTAACTCCTGCCTTATTATTTAAAATTGAAATGCCTAAAGTGGATAATTGTAAAACGGAAGATTTAAATGCGGATCAGCTTACAGCTCTCATCGAGGCAATAAACGAATCCACTAATATCACTGCAGCAAATATGATGCTCACCGCATTATATTCAGGAATACGGCGAGGAGAGATGTTTAAGTTAAAATGGAAAGACATTGACTTTGCCCGGGGCTTTATTCATTTACGTGATCCCAAAGGAAAGGTCAGTCAGAAGATCCCACTTAATAATCCTACCAGGCAGGTTTTTAAAGCCATGCCGAGAACCAGTGTATATGTATTCCCTGGAAAAGACGGGAAACAGCTAACCGATATCAATAGATCACTCAATAAGATTAAGACGGCAGCCGGACTCCCCAAAGACTTCAGACCATTACATGGTTTAAGGCATGTATACGCCTCTATGCTGGCAAGTAGCGGCAAGGTGGACATATGTACACTCTACAGAAGCTAATGACCCACAAGAGCCCACAGATGACTCAGAGATATGCACATTTAAGAGATGATGCTTTAAAGGCTGCAAGTGACTTGGCTGGTGATATTATCAGCGAGGCCATGAACCGAAGTAGTAAAACACCGGTTCCTTTATCCAGAAAGGCAAAGGATTAATTAGATAACTCATTTTCAGACCGGCTAGGGTAGATCCTAAATAACCTTTCCTTGGCGGCTTGCCGGTCTGATTTTACTACAAGGGGCAACCCAAAGGAGGTTAAGATATGGCATCAGGCAGACCTGATTATTATACACCAAAACAATTGGCAAAATATTTGGGGGTAGGTGTTGAGATGATCAATCAATATACCCGAAAAGGTCTATTGACGAGGGAAAAGATGTATATTTTTGCAGATGAATGTAGATATGACATATTCTGGTTACCGGAAGGTTCTGATGGGATTGATGAGCAGGTAACATTACTTGAAGGGTGGACTTTCAGTGGCAACAACTACAAATTGGAGGAAGTAGAGCGTTTTGAAAAAGAACGCCCAGACCTTATACCTCCGAAAGAAGAATATCCTGGGTTGCCAGGTGAAAAGTCCTTAATTGGCTGGAAGGCTATATCCGAGCCTTTCGGTTTGAAAGTGTATGGTCTTTGTTTTTTCCCTGGCATCCTCATTAAA